>ERZ1026874.1675-NODE-1675-length-11465-cov-8.035583_pt1 | contig 11465 bp, 11 predicted proteins | sample MGYA00380167_ERZ1026874 | MGnify/ENA primary metagenome ERZ1026874 (study PRJEB33269, sample SAMEA4719803) | human gut metagenome | biome: human-associated habitat; feature: organic feature; material: feces | place: Cameroon | collected 2013-10 ...
CCTTAGAAGTATCATCATATCTTTGATATTTATTGCACCTATCATTGTTTCGATAGTCGTATAATTCTTCTAAGTCATCTTCTTTAAATTTTCTTAATCTTAATCGTTTCGTTATAACCATTTAATCCCTCTTTATATTTCTACTTAAATATATTCACTTCTAATATTCCTAATACAATGTATCCATCATTTCATAGACATCTTCATTCATAAATTACTATTATGTATAACAACAATAAATATGTAATTATCATATTTTTTATTTATATCTTCATTTTTCTTTTTAATCCATATCTACTGATTATCCCATCAGTAGCAAAGCTACCAAAAAAATCCCCATAGATATAGCAAGGGAACTTTCTAAATAGTACCTAGCTTGCACTAAATACATTACAATTCTATCTAACATTTAAATTCCCACCCCTCTTTACTTTTACATTTTATACATAATTATACAGTAGAATATAATAAATTAAAACTGCTAAAACTGAAGATAAGCTTTTTATGAAATAACACTTATGAAAGAAGGTTACTTTTATGCCTGAATTACCTGAAGTAGAAACAGTGAAACGCGTGGTAGAACCACAAATTATAGGTAAAGGAAAAGATTATCGTAGTGCTCCTCTTCTAAAAGTCTATGGTCACGGTGGTGAGCCTTGCATAAATTGTGGTGATACCTTATGCAAGATTATAATTTCTGGTCGTAGCAGTATCTATTGTCCATCTTGCCAAAAGTAATAATTATTACCACTAAAAGCTAGTGATACAAAATGTATCTCTATCTTAAATAACAAATATTAATCTTCATAAAGCTTGGCCATATAGTATTCATCTACATATTTACCATCTATAATCATTGCATTCTTTCTAGTGCCTTCTATTTCAAATCCATTCTTTTCATAAAGATGTTTAGCTACTATATTAGAAGAAACAACAGTAAGTTCAAGCCTTGTTAGATTATTTTCTCTAGCCCATTTATCAAGTTCTGAAAATAATTTACTGCCAATTCCCATGCCTCTATACTTTTCTCGTATGCCAACAACAACATAGCCAGTATGTCTAATTCTTCTAGGTACCCCTCTTTCCACTGAAAGAAAACCAATTATCTCAGTGCCTTCAGTTGCTACTAAAATTAAATTGTCACCTTTTATGGTGTTTTCTATTTTTCTTCTTGATATATCAATGCTCTTAGAACGTTCCTCTGGTTCAAACATCATAAATTTAGTTTCCTTATCTAAATTTAAAAGCATTTCTAAATAACTATTTGCATCTTCCATTTTAATCTTTCTAATATTCATTTTTACCACCTTATAAAATATTACATATTTTCAATTACTTGTTATTATATCTATATTTCAATACCTTTTCAATGATAATGTAACTAAAAAAGGAACTCACAAGAGTTCCTTAATTAACATAATTTATTATTTATCTTTTTTAAGCATTTCCCCAATGGCAGCAATACTACCTAATGATGATAAGGTCTCATTTGGTAATATAAGCTTATTAGCTGGATTATTAGCCATTTCTTTAAGAGCTTCAACTTGTTTAAGTGCTATAACTCTTTCATCAGTACCAGAGTTAATAATAGCTTGGTTAACTTTCATAATTGCTTCTGATTCTGCTTTAGCAATTTGTTCAATAGCATTAGCTTTACCTTCTGCTTCAAGAAGTTGAGATTCTCTTAAACCTTCAGCCCTTCTAATATTAGCTTGTTTTTCAGCTTCTGCAGCTAATATTTTAGCTTGTTTTTCACCTTCTGCCTTTTCAATTTGAGATTGTCTTAACCCCTCTGCTTGAAGAATCATAGCTCTCTTATCTCTTTCAGCTTTCATTTGTTTTTCCATAGCTTCTTGTATTTCTTCCGGCGGAATTATATTTTTAATTTCTACTGATAGTATCTTAATACCATAAGCATCTGTAACCTCGTCAATTATACTTAATAAATTTTGATTAATTAAATCTCTTCCACTTAATATTTCATCTAGTGTCATGTTACCTAATATATTTCTTATATTAGTAGTTGCTGAATAAACAATACCCGATTTATAGTCTTCAATATTATAAACTGCATCCTTTGCATTAAGCATTTTATAAAAAATAACATTATCAACTGAAATCTTAACATTATCCTTAGTAATTACTGATTGTGGTGGTACATCTAAAATTTGTTGTTTAGTTGAAACTTTTTTTCTAACAAAATCAATGCCTGGAATAATAAAATGCCAACCTGGCTCAAGTATCCTACTGAACTGTCCTAACCTTTCTACCACATACAAATATCCTGTGTTTACTACTTTTACTGATGATAATAATACAAACAATACTATCGCAAGTACTATTACTAAAACTATTAATCCCATATTAATCCTCCTTTAATTTTACAGTTAATTTATTCCCTTCAATACCTGTAATTACAAATTTATCACCTTTATTGATCTTAGATCCTTTATTGATAACTGTCCAATATATACCGCTTACCTTTATCTCACTTTTTTCATCAATATCTTTTTCTGCTATCATTATTTTTCCAATATAAGTTTGTTCCATCAGTGGTACATGATTCTTTTCAACTTTAAATTTTTTCTTTACCCATGGGTATCCTACACATACCATAGCAATTCCTATAATCAAAAATGCAAATATTTGTATTTTTATTGCTAGTCCTAGTAATGATAAAATTATTGCTACAATTGCCCCAATGGAAAACCACATAAATATAAAGCTGCTAGTTACTATATCTATTACTACAACTAAAAATGCAATTAATAACCAAATTATTATTTCAAACACTAATTATTCCCCCTTTCAACCATTAATCTATTATTTATTTATCTTTTGTTATATTAAATTATATATCATATTAGTATAAAATAGTATATTATCTTTACCATTAACTGGTATACCCTTATATTATCATATCATTTAACACTTATCAATATATTTTTTATTATTAAATAAGTTTTTTATTAACTCATTTAATATTTGTATATACCTTTTATTTTTCCATCATTTTTGATATTTTATCTTATATTTTAACCATATTACTCAATATAAATCATTGATTTTCTAGAGTTTTCCTTTTATCATTATATATGAAACAAACCTCCACTTATGTATTTTATTCATAAAATAATATAATACTAAAGAAAAGAGACAGACTCTTATGGAGCAATTAAATCACTTAATTTATTTAAAATTTAAAATAACGGAGATGATATTATGAATTTTATAAAAGTAGGGTCTGCATGTCCTATAACAAAAGTTGCAGATGTTGACTTTAATGTAGAAAATATAAATTTATGTATTGATGAAGCTTTTGATAAAGAAGTTAAATACTTGGTATTCCCTGAACTTACTGTAACTTCTTATACATGTGGTGACTTATTTTTAAACTCTGCTTTATTAAATGCCTCTATAAATGGTATCAAAAATATAGTTGAACACTCTATTTATAAAGATATGCTTATAACCTTAGGAGCACCTCTTTTACATAATAATGTATTATATAACTGTGCTTATATGATATTTAACGGTAAAATATTGGGGATTGTTCCAAAGTCATATATACCTAACTATAGTGAATTTTATGAAAAAAGATGGTTTACCGAAGGTGTCAATGTAATTGATGAAACTACATCACTTCCTTTCCAAGATAACATTCCTTTTGGAATAAATTTAATATTTACAGCTGGCGAAGCAAAGTTTGGTGTAGAAGTATGTGAGGATTTATGGGTAGCAATTCCACCTAGTTCATACCTTTCAATAGCTGGTGCTAATATTATTGGTAATCCTTCTGCTTCTAATGAACTAGTAAGTAAAAAGGACTATAGATTATCACTTATTAAAAATCAAAGTGCTAGATGCCTTGGAGCTTATGTATATTCATCATGTGGAGTTCATGAATCTACTACTGATTTACTATTTAGTGGTCATTTAATAGTTGCTGAAAATGGTTCCATAATAAAAGAAAATGAAAGATTCCAAAGAAATAATGAAGTTATTACAACAGATATTGATGTATTTAAATTAAATTCTGAAAGGCTAAAAAATCTAAGCTTTAGAGATATGAATAAACTTCTACCTTATAAAATAAAGGCCATCGATTTCTGCTTTAAAAACACTAAGAGCCAGAACTTCGATAGATATGTGGATAAACATCCTTTTGTTCCTTCAAACACTCTTGCAAGAGATGAAAGATGTAATGAAATATTCAATATACAATGTTCAGCTTTAGCAAAGCGTCTTGAACACACTAATTTAAAGAAAGCTGTCATTGGTATTTCAGGAGGTCTTGATTCCACTTTAGCTCTTCTTGTAATAGTAAAAACATTTGATATGCTTGGAATAAACCATGAAAATATAATTACCATTACAATGCCAGGCTTTGGTACTACAGATAGAACTTATAACAATGCCTTAACTCTTTGCAGAGAACTAAACTGCGATTTAAGAGAAATTAATATAGTAAAAGCTGCCCTGCAACATTTTAAAGACATTGGTCATGATAAAGATATTCATGATGTTACTTATGAAAATGTTCAAGCTCGAGAAAGAACTCAAATACTAATGGATATTGCCAACAAGGAAGGTGGTTTATTAATAGGTACTGGTGATTTATCTGAACTTGCTCTTGGATGGTGTACTTACAATGGAGATCATATGAGCATGTATTCAGTAAATCCATCAATTCCTAAGACTCTAGTAAGATATCTTGTAAAATATGTGGCAGAAAAGGAATCTACTGAAGAGGTTAAAAAAACTCTTTTAGATATATTAGATACTCCTGTAAGCCCTGAACTTCTTCCAAAGGGAAAGGATGGAGACATTGTTCAAAAAACTGAAGACATAGTAGGACCTTATGAATTACACGATTTCTTCCTATATCATTTTATTAAACATGGTTCTTCAAAAGAAAGAATTCAATTCTTAGCAGAAGTGGCCTTTAAGAATGATTACTCTCCTAAAGAAATTGCTAAATGGCTAGATAAGTTTATTTACAGATTCTTTTCTCAACAATTTAAGAGAAGTGCCCTTCCAGATGGTCCAAAGGTTGGTTCTATCTCTCTTAGCCCAAGAGGAGACTGGAGAATGCCTTCAGACGCTTCATTTAAAAGCTTTAGATAATTAAAAATGACGGAGACCAATCTTCGTCATTTTTAATTACATATCTTTTAATTTAAATATCCCATTGATTGATCTGTTACCATATTAAATGTATCCTTAACTTCTCTCATTACATCAACATAACTTAAATACACCTTTATTTCCATAGACTTATAATCTTCATCTACTTTCTTTATCTGTCCATATAAGGTTTTACCCCAATCCATTAAATTTTTTAATATATAATTATTTTCTTTTGATACATAACCTAGTAAATATCCCTTTTCTGTTAACACCATAATAGCATTTTCATCTTCAGCATTATCCTTATCCCTCTTTAAATAAACTAATGCTCCTGGTCTTATTTTATTTTCTACAATGGTCAAATCAAATTTATCCATATCTTCCACCTTGGTTATAGTTAAAAATGCATCTTTTGTATATGGAGATACCCTTACATCACCAATGTTTTCATATTTCCTTTTCTTTTTGCTATTAAGTCCATCTAAAAATCTTATAATACTTTGCTTAAGCTCCTTATTTACTTCTCTTTTATAACAACCTTCAATAATATGAATATAGTTGCTTAAATATTCATAATTTATGCCCCTTAAATTATTAAGTGCTGCTCGTCTAGTTGGAGTATATCTTGCACTTAAAGCCTTTATGTTTATATCAATATATTTATCTTTTAGTTCATCCATATATGACACAATTAAATATAAACAGCTATCAACAATATATCTATAATCTAGATTTTCCTCATCTAAAGGTTCCGCTCCTCCTGTGACCCTATCTATATCCAAATATACTTTTGCAAACTCAATAAGCTTTTCTTTTGATTCTTTATCACATTCAGTCATAATATAATTGTAAATGCTAACTTGTGACGAATCCTTCCATAATCGTTCTTCAAAATCGCCATATTGAAGACATACATTTACAGCTAATGCTATACCAACTATTTCATCCACATCAATACTTTCATCAGAAAGCGCCCTCTTAATAACGCCTTCATTATTGTCACTCATTATAATATTCTTCATTTCCTCTATCTTTATCTTATCATCAGATGACATTGATATCACTTCCATCAGCTGTACATCATCTTCATCTTCCTTTAAAAATAATGATAATAATTCACACATTACATATAGAGAATTAAAATTCTTACCAAACTTTCTATAATAATTCCAGTATCCATATACTATATCTATAGTTATGTGCTCAATAAAAAATCCTTTTAATGTGTACAATTCTTTCAGCTTTTTAGTCAGTAAATTATACTTTTCTTCTGTATATTCATCACCAAAGAAGTATTCAATATAATAATCATTATTATAAGTCATTGCCACAAGGACAGTCTCCAACATTTCATTATCTGCTTCTGCTTCAATTACCCATTTCTTTATTTTTTCATTTATATATTCTAAATTAGTTATGGCCATTATCTTGCCATAACCTCTTGATGCTTTTGCTATTTCAAAAATTATGCTATTGCATTTATCATATTCCTTAAGTCCTTCTATACAGTAAAAGATAAATTCATTATGATTTGAAAAAGCCTTTAATATTTCTTCTGCCTCTTTATTGGCACAATATCTCAACAGTGATAAGGCAAATTTTATTCCTTCAACATCATCACTATCTAATAAATAATTTTGTGCTGCTGAAAAAATATTATTCTTACTTATTAATCCTTCTTTAATATAAACATTTAATTTTTCTTCAAAGGCAAAATAATATCTTACTAAAGGATTACTATTTAAATAATTTATTATATCATCATCAACATATTGTCTATCATTATTTCCAAAGAACATCTCAATAAGTTCTGTAGCTAACTGATTTTTCACTTCTGCTTCTAGAGGGTCATTTAGATATAATTCTTCACAATCATTTTTACCCGCTTCACTTAAATCCTGATTTTTATAAACGCTATATCCATATTTCTTCCAATGTTCCATTAAATTTTTATATAATTTATTTACAACCATATCTCTTCCCCCTTTTTACACCATATATGTATAATTGTAACATATATTCACAAAAATAATAGGTTATCATTAAATAATTTTAACGATAACCTATCTTTAAATAATATATTATTTAGCTAATCCATCTAAATATTTAACTGCACTTAAAGCAGCAATATTACCTTCACCTGCTGATTTTATATATTGGTATGGTACTCCAACACAATCTCCAGCTGCAAAACATCCTGGTATATTTGTAGCCATAGTTCTATCAACTTTAATGTGGCCATTTTCCATCAGTAGCCCTGGAACAAGCTGTCCAGGTGATATACTATCTCTTAATACAAAAACTCCATCGCTTTCAATTTCTTTATCTTTAAATCTAACAGCATTTACTTTTGTATCTCCTAGTATTTCTAACGGTCTATCAACTACTACTTCTATGTCATCTTTAAGATCATATTCATCTTTATACATAGCAACATAGTTTACTTTAGAAGCTAATTCACTAACATAATTTGCTTCTTCTTCAGCTTCTTTATTATATCCTATGACAGTTACAACCTTATCTCTATATAAAGGTGCATCACAAGTTGCACAATATCCTACACCTTTTCCTAGCAGTCTTTCTTCACCTTCTAAAGTCTTACCAACTTCCATTCCAGTGGCTAAAATAATAGCTTTAGCTTCATACATTTTTTCATTTACCATAAGAGCAAAATATTCACCCATTGCATAAATATTATTAACTCTTTCTTCAGTAATTTTAATATCCATTGAAGCTACATGTTCTTTAAACTTTTCCGCTAGGTCTTTTCCTGTAACACCATAAAAACCTAAATAATTATTTATCTTTGATGCTTTAGTTATCTTATTTGATAAATTATTATTCCCAAATACAATAAAACTTTTATTTCTAATCTTTGCATTTAATGCTGCTGATAATCCTGCTGGCCCACTTCCAATTATAGCAATATCGACTCTTTCCACTTAGCACCTCTATATCTTAAAGATGTTTAGCTATTGCATTCTTTAATTGATCTTTAGGCATAAATCCAACTAAAGTATCAACTGGAGCACCATCTTTAAATACCATTATTGTTGGAATACTTGCAACTCTATATTTACCAGCTAAATTAGGGCATTCATCTACATTAGCTTTAACAAACTTAGCATTTGTTAATTCTCCTGCAACTTCTTCAAATATAGGTCCTATCATCTTACATGGGCCACACCATTCAGCCCAGAAATCTACTACTGAAATCCCATCGAATTCTACTACCTTAGATACAAAATTATTTTCACTTATATGTTCTACCATTTTAAATCCTCCTTGTACCCCTACGGGGTATTTCCTTGTTTAAATTCTACAACTACTTTATAAATAAGTCAATACACTATTTATACATCATTATTCTATGCAATATAATTTTATTTTAAACTTAATGCCGTAAAAAAAGTGAAACACCCTCTATATTTAAAACTTATCTTTCACATAGATATACATCTAAATATTATATGTCAACCTTTTTATCCTAATTTTTTAAGTTAGCTGATACTCTTATGTTTTTCTGCATATTTATTTAATTCTGCATATATTCCGTCTTTTCTTAATAGTTCTTCATGGTTTCCTCTCTCCTCAATACCCTTATCTGTAAGCACTATTATTTCATTTGCATTTTTAATAGTAGATAACCTATGAGCAACTACAATTGTAGTTCTTCCCTTGCATAATTCTTCTAAAGATTTTTGTATTAAGAATTCTGTCACATTATCTAAAGCAGAAGTAGCTTCATCTAAAATTAATATTGGAGGATTCTTAAGAAATACTCTAGCAATGGATAACCTTTGTTTCTGTCCTCCAGAAAGCTTAACTCCTCTTTCTCCTATGAAAGTATCATATCCATCTGGAAGGCTAATAATAAACTTATGAATATTAGCTCTTTTAGCAGCTTCTATTATTTCATCATCAGTTGCATCCTGCTTACCATATTTAATATTTTCCTTAATGGTTCCAGTAAATAGGAATACTTCCTGCTGTACAATACCAATATTGCTTCTTAATGATTCTAGTGATAAATCATAAATACTCTTATTATCTATTAATATATCACCTCCATCAACATCATAAAACCTTGGTATAAGATTACATAAAGTACTTTTCCCACCACCAGAAGGTCCAACTAACGCAAGCATTTTTCCTGCTTCTATATTAAGACTTAATCCATTTAACACCTTATTATCTTCATAGCTAAAATGAATATTGTCAAAGGTAATTTTCCCTTTAACCTCTCTTAAGTTTTCATTACCTTCTTTTTCTTCTTCCTCTTCCATAATGGTAAGGTATCTCTTAAATCCTGTCATACCATTTTGATATTGTTCCATAAAGTCCACTATAGTTTTTATTGGTTGCTTAAATAATTTTATATATAATACATATGCTAAGAAATCTCCAAGATTTATTAAATCATAATAAGTAAATAGTCCACCAATTATTAAAACTACATAATCTAAAAGATCTAGTCCAAAATTCACTCCTGAAGAGTATTCTGCCATAACCTTGTACGCTTTTTCTCTTGCTTCCTTAAACCTAACATTTCCCTTTTCAAACTTTTCTTCTTCATACTTCTGTCCTAAAAAAGCCTTAGATGTTCTAATTCCTGCTATGGAATTTTCTAAAGTTGAATTTACTTCCGCTGTTTCAATTCTCGTTTGCATAAAAGCCTTTTTCATCTTTTTTCTTTGATATAAGGTAAAAATAACTATAACAGGAAGCACTGTAAATATGATAAAAGTAAGCTTTATATTTATTCCCGCTAATATTATAAATGAACCAATAAACATTATTGCTGAAATAAATATATTTTCCGGACCATGATGAGCAAGTTCAGAAATATCCATTAAATCATTAATCATTCTACTCATTATTTCACCTGTTTTGGTATTATCAAAATACTTATTAGGAAGCCTTTCTAAATGATTAAATAGCTCCTTTCTCATGTCCGCCTGCATTCTTACACCAACTACATGTCCCCAATATTGCATAAAATATGCACATGCTGCTTTGATTACATATAACATAATTAAAATTACTGCAAATACACCTATAGTTCTTATATTCCTATTAGGTATAGTTTCATTAATCAATGTTCTTGTAAGCATTGGATATATTAATTCACATACCGATGCTATGGTCGCCACCAACAAATCTAAAAAAAATAATTTTTTATATGGTTTATAAAATTTTATAAAACTTTTTAACATTAATTTTCTCCCGTCTTTTATTTATCTATAAATATCTACCACTAACCCCTGTATCTCATCAACAGTTGCTGCAATATTTATATTTTCCATTTCTCCATTTAAAAATGCAGATGTTAATTCCTCAAGCTTTCCATCTATAGTATTTACTGTGATAAAATATTGAGTTTGCCAAAAGCTTATATCTTTCTTAGTTTCATACATATATTTCAATACAGATTCTAGATACTCTTTAATCATCTTTTTGTAATTTACTACATCTATATAAGTCTTTGTTATCACAAGCCTATTACCTTTCTTTTTTATATCATCAATAAGCTGCTTAAGCTGTTCTTGCGAACGCCTGTCTCTAGCTTGATTAAAACTTTGGGAAAAATCCTTTTTGTTCCCTGATACTTTTACTTCCTGAGTTAATGCATTTCCTCTTTGAATTCTTCCAATCTCCATATTATTCACCCTCTGTTTACTTATTTTTTATATAAATAATGCTTAAGATACATATGTGCTATGCCATCTTAAGCTTTTATTTATATTGAAAAATACTCTTTTATAATTTCTAAATCTTCATGAGAAAAATTATACTGTTCTATATCTTTTTTTCCTATCCATCTTACAGTGTTAATTGTTTTATGTGTAGTTATATACTCTCTTACTGTTCCTGTATAAACTTGAATAGTTTCATCACCATTTTCATTAGCACTATATTCCTTAAAATTCTCTAAATCAAAGATAGTACATTTTATATCTTTATCTACAGCTTTTATTATAGCTCTTTCTGCTGTTTCTTTTCCCTTTAACTCTTTCCCAAATAGCCCCCATTGCTTTGGATTGTTCTTTCCTTTTCCCCTTTCTGCAATAAGTATATTTTTAAAATCGTCGTAAATAACTATAGTAGATTTAACAACCTTTCCCATACTTTCCTCCACTACTCTAATTGATAAAAAATTGTCAATCAATATATATATATTTTTTTTAGTCTTATATCTATTATAACTTTCTGACAAAAATATTCAAATATTTTTTTATTTTTATCACTTTTAATATTTTTTTATCTTTTTCCTTATATATGTATAATAGATTATTTTTAGGGATATACTAAAAACTAAGAGGTGATATATTTAT
>ERZ1026874.1677-NODE-1677-length-11451-cov-62.263514_pt1 | contig 11451 bp, 8 predicted proteins | sample MGYA00380167_ERZ1026874 | MGnify/ENA primary metagenome ERZ1026874 (study PRJEB33269, sample SAMEA4719803) | human gut metagenome | biome: human-associated habitat; feature: organic feature; material: feces | place: Cameroon | collected 2013-10 ...
TCTTATACGGCTTCTGGATGCATCTGCCGCTAGGCGTATAGTAATGGGCGATGGTAAGACGAATCTCGCTGCCATCATCGAAGGTAAGCGGACGCTGCACCAATCCCTTGCCGAAGGTTCTGCGACCTACCACCACTCCACGGTCCTGATCCTGGATGGCTCCAGAAACGATCTCTGCGGCAGAAGCAGTAAACTCATTGGTAAGCACTACCACCTTGCCCTTGCGCCATCTTCCGTTAGCCTGCGCCTTGTATTCCTGGCGAGGAGCGGCACGACCGCTGGTATAAACGATGAGATCTCCCTTCTGCAGGAACTCGTTGGCTATCTGAGCTGCTGCCTGAAGGTAGCCGCCGCCATTATCCTCAAGGTCGAAGATCAAGTCTTTCATTCCCACTTTCTTGAGCGAATCCATCGCCGTAGTCACCTCCTTGTAGCTGGTCAGGCCGAAGCTTCCCAGTCGGATGTATCCGATTCCCGGACGAATCATATAAGCCGCATCCATAGTGGTTACCGGAATCTTATCGCGCTTTACCTTGAAGGTGAGCTTATCCTTGATGCCCCGGCGCACGATGGTAAGGTTCACCATGGTTCCCTTAGGACCGCGAAGGCGCTTCATGATTTCCTCCTTGCTCATCTTCACACCCGAAATAGCCGTATCATTCACCGCAACGATGCGGTCGCCAGCAATGATTCCCACCTTCTCGGAAGGACCATTCACTACGGGCTGGATAACGAGCAAGGTATCATCTACCATATTAAACTGCACGCCAATGCCATCAAAGCTTCCATTCAGCGGTTCGTTCATCGCCTTGGTCTCCTTGGCTGTGGCGTAAGAAGAATGAGGGTCGAGCTTCTCGAGCATACCACGGATGGCGTCCTCTACGAGCTTGTTCTCATCCACACTATCCACATAGAGGTTGGTAATGGCGATTTCCGCCCTACCCAACTTCTCTATCGGGCTGTTCTTGCCCATCTTGATACGCAGCTGGGCACTGGCTGAAGTTACTGCCAGGAATGCCAGGAGCGCTATAAATAGATATTTCTTCATTTACTTTGAACTTTGAGATTTGAACTTTAAACTTTATGATTACTTTGAACTTTGAGATTGGATCTTTGAACTTTATGATTGCCTCACCTTCTTCTATTACTCCTATAGGCGTTTCGGGAGTTTTACTAATCATAAAGTTCAATGTTCCAAGTTCAAAGTTCAAAGTTTAAAATTCAATGTTATTGTCTTCCTCCGGAATATCCTCCTCAATCACCAGGTTATCGATGATGAAGTTCTGACGTTCCATCGTATTCTTACCCATATAATACTCCAGGAGTTTCTGCACCTGATCGGTCTTATGGAGCGTAACCTGCTCCAATCGCATATCCGGACCGATAAAGTGGGCAAACTCCTCTGGCGAAATCTCTCCCAATCCCTTGAATCGGGTGATTTCCGGGTCAGGACCAAGGTTTCTAATGGCTTGCTGTCGCTCCTCATCGCTGTAACAGTAATGCGTGATGAAATCGCCCTTCTTCTCCTTTGGTCCCAACTTGGCATCGGCATCAGCCACCGCCTGCTTGTTCTTGATTTTGGTTCGTTTGTTGCGCACTCGGAACAATGGAGTCTGAAGCACATACACGTGGCCCTTCTTGATGAGGTCAGGGAAGAACTGCAGGAAGAAGGTGATGATGAGCAGGCGGATGTGCATTCCATCTACATCGGCATCGGTAGCCACAATCACCTTATTATATCTCAATCCGTCCAAACCGTCCTCGATATCCAGGGCTGCCTGCAGCAGGTTGAACTCCTCGTTCTCGTAAACCACCTTCTTGGTCAGGCCATAGCAGTTTAACGGCTTTCCTCGCAGCGAGAACACCGCCTGAGTATTCACATCGCGGCTCTTGGTGATGCTTCCGCTGGCAGAATCACCCTCGGTGATGAAGATGGAACTTGCCTCCTTCAGCTCGTTCTTGGCATCGCTGAAGTGGATGCGGCAATCGCGCAGCTTGCGGTTGTGAAGGTTCGCCTTCTTGGCACGCTCACGAGCCAGTTTGGTAACGCCAGCCATCGCCTTGCGCTCACGCTCACTCTCCTTGATCTTGTTCTCCAGAATCTCAGCCACATCCTTGTGGATATGGAGATAGTTATCTACTTCCTTCTTCAGGAAATCGCCCACATACTTATTGATGGTTTCGCCTCCGTTCGGAGACATTGTGGTACTTCCGAGCTTAATCTTCGTCTGACTCTCAAACACCGGCTCCTCTACGTTCAGTGCAATGGCAGCCACCAGTCCGTTTCGGATGTCGACATACTCATACTTGCCGTAGAACTCCTTGATGGTTCTGGCGATATGCTCCTTGAAGGCACTCTGATGAGTACCGCCCTGGGTGGTGTGCTGACCATTCACGAAGGAATAGTACTCCTCGCCATACTGATTGGTATGGGTAAAGGCGATCTCGATGTCTTCGCCCTTCATGTGAACAATCTCGTAAAGACCTTCATTGGTCATGTTATCGGTCAGGAGATCCTTCAAACCATGACGGCTGAGGATGCGGCGACCATTGTGCATGATGGTGAGTCCGGTGTTCAGATAAGTATAGTTGCGGAGCATCGTCTCCACGAAATCATCGTGGAAAGAATAGTTCTTGAACAGGGTATTATCCGGTTCGAAGAAGATGAAGGTACCGTTCTCGTCCTCTGTATCTTCGGTAACATCGCTCTGCAGAATACCTTTCTCAAACTTCAGATGGCGCACCTTGCCATCACGGAATGACTTTACCTCGAAGTGAGAGCTGAGGGCATTCACCGCCTTCACACCCACACCGTTCAGTCCGACACTCTTCTTAAACGCCTTGCTATCGTATTTACCTCCGGTGTTCAGCACGCTTACTGCCTCTACGAGCTTCCCCTGAGGAATACCACGACCATAGTCGCGCACGCTGACCCGCAGATGATCTTCGATATCAATCTCCAATCTGGATCCAGCTCCCATTTTGAACTCGTCGATAGAGTTATCTACCACCTCTTTCAGAAGCACATAGATACCATCCTCCGGCAAGTTACCATCGCCCAAACGACCGATATACATACCCGGACGGGTACGCACATGCTCCATATCGCTCAAGTGTCGGATATTGTCGTCGGTATATTCCACCGGCTGCTGCTCCTGTGGGGCTTTCAATTCATTATTATCTTCTGACATAAAATCCTCCTATGTTTTTAGGGGAGATCCCTTAATTCCTTATTTAATAATCTTCTTGTAGCATTTTCTGCGCTTGTGCATCACTGGGGTCAAAGCTCCCCACTGTCCCTGCACGCCCGCATTGGTCTCCAGCTCTACCTGGGTCTCGCCCCACTCAATGCCGTACTTCTGGTACCAAGGAATCAGGTCGGCAAAGAGAAGTGCATTCGCTCCCTTGGCACGATATTCAGGAAGAATACCGATGAGGAGGAGGTCAACGATGTTGGTCTTGTGCTGCTTGATGGCTCTCAACACATGATACCAGCCGAATGGGAAGAGGCGGCCACGGTGACACTTCTGAAGGGCATGAGCCAATGACGGCATGGTGATTCCTACACCGATGAGCTTATGCTCTCCACCCGTCCAATCCTCGATACAGGTGATGAGGTTGAAGTCGAGGAAACTGAGATACGACTTGATAAGCTGATCTATCTGCTTCTGTGAGAGTTCTGAATATCCATAGAGATCCTTGTAGGTATCGTTGATGAGATCAAAGATCTTCTGTCCCATTCCACCCTGGAAAATATCCTTCTTGGTAAGCTTGCGGACATGCAGATTGTAACGCTTCTCTATCATCATCGCAATCTTGGCGTACTTCTCAGGCACCTCATCCGGCACCATGATCTTGAACTCCACGTACTTGTTATCTACCTCAAAACCCTCCAGACCCTCGATGTGCTCCGGATAGTAAGGGAAATTGTAGATGGTAGGCATGGTGCCGAGCTGGTCGAATCCCCAGACGAGCATTCCCTCTGGGTCCATATCGGTAAATCCAAGCGGACCTACCACATCCTCCATGCCTTTCTCTCGGCCATATTTCTCCACAGCATCCAAGAGAGCCTTCGAAACCTCACGGTCGTCGATGAAGTCTATCCATCCGAATCGGACGGATTTCTTTCCCCACTTATTGTTTGCCTTATGGTTGATGATAGCAGCAACGCGACCTGCCAGTTTTCCATCCTTATAGGCAAGATAATACTCTGCCTCGCAGAACTCGAACGCAGCGTTCTTATCCTTGCTCAGGGTATTCATTTCGTCGCTGAAAAGATTAGGCACATCGTATTCGTTGCCTTCGTAGAGGTCGTAGTGGAAGTCGATGAACGTCTTCAAATCCTTCTTGCTTTCGACCTTTTTAATTTCAATTAATGACATGATTTCAAACTAGTTTGCAATATTATAGGATGCAAAAATAGCAATATTTCGCCAAACGACCAAATATTGCTATCTTTATTTTCATTTTTTAGGGGTTCAAGAATGATTGCGAGCCCCAAACTAGCCTATATCACCCGATTAGTGGTGGTTTTGGCGGAACCGTTAGAATTGCTGATACCCCTTAACTCTGTTTCGGGCAGCAGTAAGACTGAAGGACTTTGGGTCGAATCTGCCACCAAGCCATTCAATCATCTCCTCATACTCCTCATCATCAGGATTCTTGAGCACATTGAGCAAATGGCGATAGCCGCCAATTCCGCCACAATCCTCTGGAGGACAGGCACCACTTCCCTTCAGCAACTGTACTTTCACCATTTCATTATCATCTACGGCTTGCTTCTCTACAAGAGTTATCTCGTGAACCCAGCTGTCTCCGAAGTCATATTCCCATTTTATCTTACTTTTCACCCTATTCAGCAAGCTACCTATCGTAAATTTGCTAGCGTCTTCCTGCATGTCCATCATCCAGTCATCATCGCTAGGTTCTGCATAGTAAGTCTTACCTGCTATAAACTGGTTGAGATGATAGCCTTCCCAGCCCACTGCCCGAACCAGGATTTCGCCTAAGTGATTCAATGTCAAATCTGAAGGAACAATCAACTGGCGATAAACTTTGCGTGGCGAATCTTTCAAGGTAACATCCAGGATGAGTGCATACTTCTGCTTGCCTTTTCTCGCAGTTTTAGCTTTTGGTTTGCCTGGTTTGTAACCACACTCCTTAAAGAACAAGGCATCAGCGTCGCGCTCATCGTCATCATCATCAAACCAGTCGTCATCCACTTCAAAGTTGCAGGCTTCGCCTTCAAGCAAGAGATTCAAAAGTTGCTTGAAATCTGCAAAACCAACAATCTGCACATCAGTTCCCTTAGAAAGCAACTTGGTAATTTCCTTGATTCCACCCTTGATAATCATTGGCTGTATGTCAAATTTCTTATAGATGTCCTTAACCAGAGGCAACAGATCTACCGCCTTGATTACAGCAAGAGCTTCCACCAGCCAATCCATCGCCATTGCAGGGAAAGTCACCTCTACACATGATTTCAGCACATCCGCAGCCCATCCCAATACCTGCAGGCGGCAGAAAGGATCCTCCACGGCCATCTGTACCACAGCCTTGAAGATAATCGGGTAAGCTTCAGGCAAGAATCCCTCGGTCTTCATCATCTCTTTCAGCTCCTCAAGATGTCCCACACCTACATGAGCCAAAATCAGGGTAATAGCCTCTTCGAAAGCACCGAAATAAAACTCATAGAAGTCCATATTCTGCTTCAATAATTCGAGGATGATGTCTAAGAGACCTGTAAGCTTGAAATCATCTACCAGCTGGAAGCCGGCAATCATAGGCAAGGCGGTGGCGTTTGCCTCCTGTGCGAAACAACGAGTCAATCCGTCGGCAAGAATGTGCATAAAGAAGTTACGCATTACATCTTCCTGCTCCTGATGCGAAAGGGAAACCATCTCGCCATAAGCCTCTTCATACGCAAGAAGAACATCGCTTGGCAGGGCAGAACGCAATAATGGCTGCAGATATCCCGCCAAAGGCTTTACCTCCCTGGTATAGTCCGGGCACTGATAAGTGTACGTTACCTCCAGTAAATCATTCACTGGACTTTCCGACTGTGCGATTTTTTCGAGATTAGCCATCAGCTGCATTCTCTCTTCGGGCGACATTGCACCCAACATATCGGTTAGCGCATCCAACACTGGATTGCCACTCCCTTTACCATTTTTCTTTTTTGCCATATATATTTTTTTATTTCTGAAATCACCTATATAAAGAGTCATCATCAAGGATTCCTCATACCTTCGTATCTTCAATTATTTTGCAAAAATAAGCAAAATATCAGTTACTTCCAAATATTTAGAATAGAAAATACCAAATCTTTTCAACTTTCTGTCTGATTTTCATTGATTTTTGCAACAAGTTCCTCTGGCTTAAAGTCTTCCATCTTAGAAAAGGCAAACCATTTCGAAAGCATAAGGCATATACCTAGTACCACCCCGTCCTCCGTTTGAGGTGCCAATTTGGAACCTTAAACGATACAAAAGGATGAATTTAAAGTCACAAATTGTGACCTTGTAGAAGTTTGGAAGCCGCAAATTTGCGACTTCCAAACACAAATGTTACTTAATAGCTATCTTTAAATCACTGCCCTTTATCTTAGCGATGACGATGCTTTCTTTCGGCTTAGCAAAATGAAGGACACCTTGCACAGCCTTAGCTCTTCCGAGGTTCACGCCACCTACAGAATAGAAGGTTACTACCTCTCCATCATTTAATCCAGAAATGGTAATGTCGTTATCCGTTGTTACCATCACGCCTCTTGTCTTCACAAGATTGATATTATCGGTATCATCTCCACCCTCAGCATTGAGCCAATAGAGGGTTGCCTTCGCCGTTTCAGACTGAGTATATCCATCTGCTCGTGCATAACATTCTATATCATAGCAAGCAGACAAATCCACAGAACTACGCTCTACTAAGATCTTTTCTGTTTTTGCATCAGCAACATTAAGGCTATAGTAATAATTTGCTCCATCAGTATCACTAACAAATTGTAGTTTACCCACACCATTTAGTTGTACGACTACACACCATTTAGTTGTACAGCTTGATTTTCCCCGAACACCCATAACTACAAAATTTGATGTCGCAATTTGCGACATCAAATTTTAATCCAGTGCCCGACGATGAAAGCCTCCCATAGGTTGCTGCTTAGCAAACTGATTTTGAATATACGGCATCATCATCTCATCGCCCATAGCCCATAAGAATTCCTCAAAATCCATCGGAAACATTTCGATGGCATGTTCCTCGGAAGGCAACATGATGTCTTTCACGTTTTTCTTGATGGAAATAAGCGACCCTGTCTCTATGTAGTCATATCGACGATCTGCCACAAGATGCTTGATGGCAGCTCTGGCTCTTGGGCAAAACTGTATCTCATCAAAAATTACGAGCGAATGCGCTTCCTCATCTACATTTTTTCGAGATGTCAGCTTTTTCTTACCATACAACTCCAAACTGGCTAGAAGCATATCTATATCATCCATATATAGTTCAAAGAACTCTATAACCTTAGGATTCACCCTGCTAAAATCCACAAGAAGATAAGAGTCATATTCGGTTTGAGCAAACTTCTCAACAATATAACTCTTTCCGATACGTCGTGCGCCCTCTATCAAGAGAGCCACTTCACCTCGCCTATTTTGCTTCCAATCAAGCAGTTGCTGATATATTTTCCTTTTCATTCCATTACAATTTACACATTTTCGAGGTTTTCGAAACTGCGTTTTTACACATTTTCGAGGTTTTCAATGATGCAAATATACACATTTTCGAGGAAATCAAAGGATTTTTTCTGCATTTCTTTAAGTTTTTAACCTTTTAAAACATCATAAAGCCCCAATACTATACCTATTCTAAGCTTTGTCCGTTATCACCAGCACATGGCTTTCGTCGCTTAATGTAGTGGCGAAAATATAGGTTTCACCACCATCTTTCAATTTCAGGCGCTTGCGCAATTCTGCCACGGAAAGGGGGAAATTGCGGGTGGCGATGTTCGCCTTGGTAATTCCTGACAGCTGACGCTTCAACTCCTTTTTATTAAAGGAGGATACGGCGATGATGCGGAAGCTTCTGCCGGGGAATGCCTCAATAGGCGCCTGGCTTACGAAAAGATGACTGTTCTTGGAAAGCATCCTTACATCATAACGTTCGGAAAGAACACCGAAACAGCCGGCTTTCATCAACGAGGCATTCGGCTCATAGAGATACCGCATCTCTTCAAGGGTGGATGGGGCAATCTTGACGGAAGAAGTCTCCATATCCAACTCCTCGCAGACGAAGGATTGCGCATCGTTGATGCAATAAATGCGGAGATTTCCGCCCATATTTCGCGCCGACAGCACTAAAAGGAGCTCCTTGCACTCATTGTTCACGGAGATGATATGAACCTCTCTTACGTGGCTTAATTCGCTTATGGCACGGTGCCAGTCGAGCATCGGAGAGAGTTTGATGATGACGTAATCAGCCTTCGAAAGCATTTCTTCCTGCAAAACTGTTACATCGGGCGTGCAATCCTTCAAGGATACCACCTTGTTGCCAGCATCGTCTCTACGGGCGGGATCTATGAAGATTATCTTAAGACCAAGCTTGGTCTTAAGTAATGACCGAGATTGGTCATAAGTTATGCCTAAAGAATCATCAGCTGATGCTGCATCTTTCTTTGGATGAAAAGAATGAAGCACTTCTATTCCATCCCCATTCTTCACGATGGCGTTCTTCAATCCCAAGCGCCCAAAGTTCTCCTTTGCCGCCTCGCAGAGATGAGCCTGACGCTCCACGTACATCGACTTCATTCCCAATCGGGCAGCGATATAAGAGAAATCTACTCCGAAGCCACCAGTCAAATCTACAAACCCGATTTCTTCTGAAAAATCTGCTTCGCTGACTTCATCTTTCATTTCGTTAATATTCTTATCCGATTCTGTTAATATCTGTTGTATTTCGCAACTGCCTTCATTTTTGGCGGATTCTGAATCAACCGCCCCTTCGCTCGCAAATTCGCAAATTTTAGAAAAGTGAGAATTAGAGGCTTTTTCGCTTTCTTTCTCGTTTTCAGAAGAAGGAACTGGCTGACCGAGCAGTCTCGCCGCCAATTCTGCCTTGTAAAGCGCAGTAGATTCTGAGGAACATTGCTCCATAGAAATATGAGGGGGATAGATGATGCCCTCGAGACTTGCCCAACGAGGCAACTTGACACGAGCCATCTTTCGCCCGCGAATCTGATCGAGAGCGAAAGGCATATCTACTTCCGGATACTTGCTACCGAGAAAAGCCAGCTGGCGGACATCATCGTCCTGATGCTGACGAATAAAGTCTTGAGTCGCTTGGTTCATCATTTATGCTCTTTTTATATCTTTAATAGAGTAATACTTTATTTTTATAGAGTAAGACTTCTGTTCTTTTAAACCGATTTATACTGATTGAATTTCGAGATGATACTTACTGCATCTCGAGTCGCTATTTACTGGATCTAACTATGATAGTTACTTGATTCTGCAGCTCGCTCACGACATAAGGAATATTGCCTGGCTATGGCAACAAATTGCCCTCCTAAAGGGCAATAAGATGCCATCGCGAAGCAATAATAGGAATGAGGCTTCATTCAAAACGGGATGTAGCCCTACTGCCAAAGAGCGCACTCCTTAACCAGCAGAATGCTTCCGCAGTAAAAAAGCCTACTCTCGTTTTTACCCTTCACCCTTCACCTTTTCGTCTGAAACCCCGATAAACACAGGGGATTCGAGAGGTGAAGAGTGGCGCTGACCCTTCACCACCCTTCACCACTCTTCACCTATCCCTATAAAAAGGTGAAGGGTGGGTGAAGAGTCATTCCAACCCTTCACCCACCCAACTTCCTATCCTTCAGCCGCTTACACCCAAAAGGTGAAGGGTGAAGGTTTTTTGAGAAAATTCTCTCGCATTCCTAAGAATGCGAAGAGAATTTCCGGTGTCTTAAGAGATACGGTGGATTAGTCAGCCAACTTAGCCTTCAAGAACTCACGGTTCAAGCGGGCGATGTTAGCGATAGACTCGTTCTTAGGACAAACAGCCTCGCAAGCACGAGTGTTTGTACAGTTACCGAATCCAAGCTCATCCATGCGTGCAATCATCTTCTTAGCACGGGCAGCAGCCTCTACACGACCCTGTGGGAGAATAGTCTCGATTCATTATAAAACAATACAGTATTCCACATGATGCCTTAATAAAATTATAAGCAAATCTACATTTTCTTTGTAAGGAAGAATTCCTAAATGGACAAAAATATCTTTCGAAGTATTACGAATAATTCTCAACCTAATAGTTTCAACTGGCAAAAATGTTTCTTTCGTAACAACGATTTTTTTTATATCTGTATAAGAAATCTCTTTTTTATGAAAAAAATTATTAATAACAAGTTTGTCTTTTTTTACTTTTATTTTGTTAAGTCCTTTTTCTATGTAAAAAAGACACCAAAAAAATACGAAAACAAAGGGAAATATATTATAATGCGGAAATAATAAGTACAATATAACCGGAACTACCATTAATATGACAATTCCAATCATAATATATATATAATTATACTTTAGCATAATGCACATCCAGCAACGTAACAGCAAACAGCCATACCAATAGTTGCCCCACCCAAAGGAACAGCCCCAATAAATCCCAATGCGGTAGTACCTACAGCAATAGCCCCATTACATAACATACTCCATGCACGCCGACTTAATCTTGCACGCGTTGTTGGTATAACTATAGCATCATTTCCATAAACTTTTGTTATATTTATGATTTCATTGCCATCATCATAAATTACATCAAAAATTGGTTCCTTATCTTGATTATATAATGTGTAATGCAAAGAAGAAGTCTCCTCAAAGTACATTTTTGTTTGGATTTCATTCTCATCACCAATTCCTACCAATATATGTTCTAAGCCTTTTTTATCCTTAGCAGGCACATTAAAAATTGTAGCTTCTTTTCCTTTTACATTGATAGCTTCTGCATTAGAAAAATCATAAAGCATATCAGAATTTGGAACACCCATTGTCCGTGTCACAACACTATAACCTCCAAAAGCATTCTTTAACTTTTGCGGATTAGTGACTTTACTAACCTTAAAATCTGCTGTATTTATAAGAGTTGGTTGATTCAAACTTACATCTTCTTGATCAGAAGAACAGCTTACTAAAGAATTAACAAAAAAAACAAATAAAATTAAATATAAATATTTCATAAAATACATATTATAAATTCAATAAAGGTACACATTTATTAGGAATTTAATTAGTTCGATTAGACTTCTTATAATCACTCATAATCAGAAAAATACTCCCAAAAATCCCCATAAAAATTCTCTGACAGATTTAAATCTGTCAGAGAATATATAAAACTATGCAAAAGATTAGTCAGCCAACTTAGCCTTCAAGAACTCACGGTTCAAGCGGGCGATGTTAG
>ERZ1026874.1678-NODE-1678-length-11449-cov-110.508952_pt1 | contig 11449 bp, 9 predicted proteins | sample MGYA00380167_ERZ1026874 | MGnify/ENA primary metagenome ERZ1026874 (study PRJEB33269, sample SAMEA4719803) | human gut metagenome | biome: human-associated habitat; feature: organic feature; material: feces | place: Cameroon | collected 2013-10 ...
GTTTTGCCCTCTATGATACACCCCAAACAGCCGTTCTCGGACGGGCTGGGGGGGGGTAGCAATCCTTTATTCTGTAAGGATAATTTTGTTAGTTATAACGATACAAAATAACTTTTTTCAAAATACTGATAGGTGTACCTGCTTGTTATATAGTGAGGATGCTGTATTGGTGACGTACAAATGAACGTTTTCTTTTTATGAGAAATTTTTATGTAATGCCTAGAGAAATTACTCAAGGCTCTATTATAAATAATTGCTTGGCAGATTGTTATCCAGAGGCCCATGTTGATGGTATTATAATTACTCCAAGGTGTGATCTTGCGCATGATGCAAAAGTTAATTTTATACATTATTTGCCGATTATTAGTTTCAAGGATTGGCTTTTAAATGACGGCAAAGAATATCTCTTTGCGAAATGGTTTGAAAAGAAAAAAGGTAATTTTGAAAAACAATGCAAGCAGTTTGGCATACCATCTAGCATTTCAAATAAGGATAATTACGAGAAAATGGCTAAAGCAATCATTACAGATAAAAATAGATATTCTTCATTTATGGATTCCGTTAATGCCTATTTTAATGCCAGTATTGAAAGCCCCGCTTTTCTAAGTCACTTGAAAAATAAAAAAGTGAAAGAACTTGTAATAGAAAATTTGGCTAAAGATGCTTTGCCGGCTTACTATTTGGCAGAGGATTGGGAGAAAAATGGCCATTCTTTTAAAATTATATTATTGCGAGAATTGAAGCGGATAAGTTTTAAAACCGCTATGTTTCTTAGTAAAGGTATGAAAGTTGATCAAATAAATCTATGTGTTGATGATCTGCAGGAAGCCAAGGGGGAATATTATATTCAAGCGCAAGTAGCATCTCCTTTTATAGAACATATTATGCAAAGATTTTCCTATAATTTTTGTAGAGTTGGTGTGAAAGATCGAGATAAATCTCAAGTTGTTGAAATATTAACTACAGTTATAGATAATACATATGATATTTAAATTTATCCTATTTACGTATGATGCTCTACTTGAATTCGCTTCAGGTAGGACTTTTCAAAGTGCAGAATTTTCTCAGAGTGAGCAGCTCTGTGGAATTCTTATGCAAAAAAATCGTGATTGGAGCCATCCTGTTATTAAGGTAGAATTTACAGATAAACAAGGAGTTATATTCTACACACAAAATATTGATAAAAAACGAGGTCTGCTTTTTGATCTAGATACTTTTGTTGGATTTAATAATAAGGAAGAGTTCGTAATTACGATTTTTCAAAAAGCAATTAAGTATGCTATCCATTATTTTGATAAGCAGCCTTTAGCACCATGTGAGCATGACCTTTCTGCTGATAAGGCAATTGTGTATCCATATCCTTTTACAGCAACTAAGGGTGTATTTAAAGTTTTGTTAGATAAGAACTCTACCAAGCAGAATCGAAAAGATCAAAATTTTTTAGTAGCTTTTTATTTTGGTACTGATACTGGAGAATTTGTTCAAACTAATTTGAATAAGGCTGTTGATGCACTGAAAGATATAGAACCACAACAAGAAAACAGGAAGGTTTATGAGGTAGAAAGTTTGGTTGTCTCTTCAATGACTACGCCTGATCTTTCTATAAACTCTCCAATGCCTTACCAGAATTGGAACGAGTTCCTGACGAAAAAGCAAAAAGCATTTATTAGTAGACCATTAAAAGGTGCAGAACGTTTGGAAGGTCCCGCAGGATCGGGAAAAACTTTGTCCCTAATACTTCGATGTATATATTTGATAGAAGAGCATATTAGAGAAAAAGATTCTTATAAGATTATTTTTATAACTCACTCTGTTGCAACTAAAGATAGAATTATTGATTTGTTCTCAATGATGTATCCTAGGTTTAAGGAACATCAAGAAACAATAGATGAACATCCTGATGTTTCTATTTTGATAACAACATTGCAAGAATGGAGTAAGGACAATCTTGGAGCCAATGTTATATATGATACGGAGGTGATAGATCGTGATGCTGGTATTTCTAAGGGATATCAGTTGATGATGATTGAAGAAGCTTATGAAAAAATCAAAAGTGATACTTGGAATGGATTTAAAGTTATATGTTCTGATTCCTTCGTTAAGTGTATAGAACATAGTCCTAAAAAAATAATTTTGGATATGATGCAGTATGAAATATCTGTAATTATTAAAGGGCGGGCTAATGGTAATCAAGATAAATATAATCAATTAGCGAGACCTGAAATTGCTTTGCCATTGAAAACCAGCGAAGATAAGAAATTTATGTTTATGGTTTATGAAAAGTATCAAGAGTCTCTTGAACATAGTGGACTATTTGATACGGATGATATAACGCTTTCTGCCTTAGGTCAGCTTGATACTCCTATTTGGAAACGAAGAAGTATTAAAGAAGGATATGATGCTTGTTTTGTAGATGAAGCACACCTTTTTAACTTCAATGAGCTTTCTGTGTTTCATTGTCTAAATAAACCTAAAAAAATAAATCATATTGTCTATGTTCTTGATAAGTCTCAGTATGTTGGAGAAGTTGGATTTTCTGATTCAGATTTGAATTCATTGGAAGAAAGTAAGGCAAATCAAACAAGATTAACAACAATATTTAGGTCTTCACCTGACATTGTTAATTTGGCATTTAATGTCTTGTCTTCCAATGTGAGTTTGTTTTCTCATTTTGAAAATCCACTAGATTGCTGTTCCTCATCGTTCACTGCTGAAGAGGAGAAAAAATGTAAAAGATCATCATATTCATTATATTCAAGTGACGAAGACATGGTAATCCAAGCTATTGCTGAAGCAGAGGAGTATTGTGTAGAAAAGAAAATACGAAAATCTGATGTCTTAATAGTTGTAACTGACGATTTTTTATTGAATAGTCATGTTGTAAAATATCTCAGAGATTCTAATAAGCCTTTTGTAGAATTGCAAAGTAGAAATGATTATAATAATGTTGCGAAGGCTAAAAGTAGCAATAAATTCATAGTTAGTGGCATTGATTATGTTGGTGGGTTAGAATTTGATGCGGTATTTATTCTTGGTGTAGATAAAGGTTGTGTACCTCCAAGAAATAATGCAAAAGATGGTAACTATCAGTTTACTAATTTCGCATGGCATAATCGTATGTATGTTGCAATATCTAGAGCTAAATACTATCTTGCAATGTTCGGAAATTCTGTTAATGGAGCTAGTCCTGTTTTGGAGTCGGCTATAGCCAATAAAATTTTGGAATACAAAGATACATTGCATTAGAGTGTGGTTATCTGGCAGATAGTAAGTTCAAGGTAATTAAAGAGCTTACAAATTGTACCGTAAGAAATAATGGTTATCACAAATGCAAATATGATCAATTTAAGTGTAAATTTGAATATTTATGATATCTGACAACAACTTTATTCCCGTATTCGATGCGATGGAGCGTTTTGAGAAACATCTGTTTTCTCATGATAGAGTGATTTTATCGGCCAAATTTGGAGATGGCAAGTCTTTTTTCTTGAATAAGTTTAAGGAAAAATGTAAGAATGAAGAGAACTCTCCTTTTGAATTCATAACGCTTTATCCTATAAACTATCAGGTATTAGAGAACAAGGATATATTTGAACTAATCAAGCATGATATTTTATTGCAGATGTTGCAACAAAAAATGATTGATGTAAATTATGAGGTCACAGATAAAATGGCCTTTGAATTTTATGTCCAAACTCATTTCTTCTCTGTGGGCGAATCTTTCTTGTCTATGTTGAAATCATGTGGTGCAGAAGATTCTTTAACCATGGGGCTTTTTGCTGCTTTCAAAACTGTCAACTGGCTCAAAAGTTTAAAAGAACAAGTAAATAAGTTTAAGAAAGAAGTAGATCAAACGGCTTTCATAGATGAATATTTAGCCCAGTTTGATGAAAAGTCGGTCTATGAGAATGATGTGATAACAAAGATTATTCGTGACAATATAAGATGTTATCAGGGGGCAGAAAAAAAGAAAAGAGTTGTTCTCATTATCGAAGATATGGATCGTCTTGATCCCGCTCATCTCTTTCGCATTATGAATGTCTTTTCCGCTCATATGGATTATGGTTATCGTAGTTTACAACCTATAAATGATACGCTTGTCGACAATAAATTCGGTTTTAGTAATGTGGTCTTTGTGATGCATGAAGATAATACGAAGTCTTTGTTTCATCATTTCTATGGTGAAAAAACTGATTATGAAGGCTATATCACGAAGTTCTATAATAAGGATATATTTCAGTTTTCTCTGACAGAGGAGAAAGGTAGATTTATTTTGCCTCTTATTGCGCAAGTAACCCAATTGGGAGAAGATAGAGTTAAGGCCTATTTTTCTTTAGATTTTTGGAAAGGCAAAACGATGCGTCAAATGATTACCGCTTTAGATAAAGTTGACGAACAATTGCATCATTTGGAGGTGAAGCATGGTGTTAAGGTGAATCTGCAGCTACTAAAGCTTTTAGTTATAGCAAAAAGATTGGGAGTGACAAATGAAACTATCAAGGATGTCATAAAAAAGCGGATGGATGCCGTTGATCAGTTTTATATTACCAGGTTATTGCCATTGCTTACTTATAATCCGAAAACAGGAGAATATGAGGATTTCTATTTAACGAAGGAAAGGCAAGGGGGCTTTTATATACATGTTAAGGATATTGATGATAATGGATTTTGTACATATGATATGTATGATACATTTGACGAAGAAGAACCTTATAATGTTTTTGATGTGCAAGTTAAAAGGTTATTATTAAAAATAGGTTGCTTATAAAAAATGTATAAGATTATGCTGGGTGAAATAATAAATGAATGCGGATTAGTTTGTCCTTATGATGATAGGATAATCAATCAATTGGATAAAATGTGCACTAGTTTTGTGAATGAAAGAGAAATGGATGAATTGGAGTTCTCTGATTTAGTAGAATACTATTTAAATAATAGCTTTTCTTCTGATATCAAGTCTTTCATAGAAGACAATGCAGAAGACTATAGCCTGGAATTGTCTGAATTTCCCAATTGTGTTTGGCACGCTTTGACATTCTATGTTATCTGTATAGCTATTTTGCGTAATAACAACGAGGACTTAAAAGCCATATTTTCTTGTTCTTTGCAAAATCAATTGCTTTTATGTTTAGGGCATTGGAATACATTAAAGTTTCAATCTATTTTAGTGGAATTATATAGTGATATTCGTGACTATCTAGATGAATACTCACCTGAAGACAATGATAACCTTAAGGGTTTTATGTCTGATATATTTAATGGTAATACAACTTCTTTAGAAGTAGAAGGTGAGATACAAGCACAATTGAAAATGATGGGAAAGTGTACATGGTTTTATAAATTGGAGCATTTTTGGGAGAATAGCGAGTTTCAAGGTATTAAGAATCCTTTCTTGAAAGTTCTATATTTTCTGGGTTATTGGTATGAGCAAAATCCATGTATTTATATACATTTTGATTTAAAGAAAATGTTGGAATTGGTAGGTGTTTCTAGTTCGAAAGCTAAGAAAAGCTTGAGAGAAATCATTGAAGGATTGTCAGTCAATGGTAGTACTTTATTTGATGACCCAAGATCAAAATCATCTATAATAATTAAGATGATAACTGAGACTAGTCCAATAAACAAAGAGTTTATTGATGTGAAGCTTTCTCCATCTGAGTTTTTTGTTTATTTGTATTATGAGGTACTTCTAGAATTAAAATTAAAGGAATATGGAGGAGAGTAAAATTGATAAGAGCTCCTTGTTGGAGGGTGATACATCAACTGAAGTTTCGTCTGTAGAACAAACTACAGCTAAAATCTTGGCTTCTCAGCAAAAGATGAATAGGCGTTTTTACTGTGATGCACTGGATGATGAAGATGTTAACACTGTGGTTGAGCAGGTTATACCACACGTTGTTACATTACTAGGTTTTTCTGATTTTGGTAAATCGACATTTGTTGCTTCCTTATACTATTATTTGATGAGAAAAGGGAGGATTGGTGATTATAATTTTTATGATTCTGATACGTTTTCGGGGTTTGAGAGGAGGGCGTATATCAGGAATGAACGCCTTAATACGATCAAGCGCTCATTACGTACTAATGACGGTGAAGGGCATTTCTTATCTCTTTATTTTGAAAAAAACAATACCTGTTTTGAACTTGTATTGTCTGATAGATCCGGTGAGACTTATAGTAAACTGTATGTCAATGATGAAGATAAAGTGTTAGGAGATAGAGGCTTAAAAAACAGTAAGCATCTTATCTTCTTTATTGATGCTTCTGTGTTTATAGATGCTTCAAAAAGAATCATCTTTAAGAATTCTTTTAATAAATTCTCAAAACGCTTAAATTCTGCTGGGATTTTTAATAGTAATCAGGTTGTTGATGTTATTTTTAACAAAATGGATATGATTGCGGGTGAAAAGACCGCGAGTGAGGACGATAAGGTTGAGCAACAGTTTGTGGAGAAATCTAAAGAATTTATTGCAAAGTTGGAAAGTTGTATTGGACAGAACACCAATAGAATATTTTATATCTCTTCTCTCAATGTTGATAATAATCCCCAATTAATCGAAGTGTTTGAATACTTGGTTAAATGTTGCGAGAGCGAAAAAACATTTAATTCGAGAGTCAATTGGGTGTCTGAATTATTAAAATTTTAAACTATGGAGAATAGGAAATGTATGATAGCCGGTTTACCGAGTTCTGGTAAATCTACCTATATTGGAGCACTATGGTATAATCTTTCCAATTGTAATGATGATATGTTCATGGGGGCAGGTAAACTTCCTAAAAATATATCGTTATTGCAGAAGTTGGAAAGCTTATGGCAAAAGGGAGAGAAAATTATAAGAAGTAGTTCGGAACAAAATATAGTAGATAATATTTTGATTAATTTGGTCATGAAGGGAACCTCTCAGGAGATATCACTTTATGTGCCGGATTTTTGGGGAGAGAAATTCTATAATATTATAGATAAGGCAAATACTAGTGAAATAGAAGAATGGTGTGAAGAGGCTGATACCTTATTTTATATGGTACATGATGTAGCTAATATTGTTTTTGATGATAATAATATAAATCAAAAACAAGGTTGTCATGATGATATTCCTCCTTTGGAGGTCAAGAAGATGTCTCCCGCTGCAATTAATATCATGGTATTGAAATTTCTGTTTGAGCATAAGAAATTTAAACGACTAGTGTTAGCAGTGACCCGATGGGATGAGGTAATCGAAGATGTAAACGAGCCTATAAATCCTGAAGAATGGTTAGCTGCCCAATCTCCTGCTTTATATAATTTTGTTAAGCACTATTATCCGGATGTTCTTATAATTGGTTTAAGTGCACAAGGTAGCAATTATGATGAGATAAATTTTGATAAGAGTGTTATGTATGAAAAAACTGAAAGAGGTAAGCGTGCTTTTGTAAATGATGCAGATGGTATCTGCTATGATTTGTCTATGCCACTTAATTTCTTGTTGAAATGAAAATACGAATAGAACAGACGCTTCATGGATATTACATGGGGCATGGATTGTTAGCTTCCTCTGTTCCTTGGTTAGAGCTGGAGGATGCTTCGCTTATGTCCACATTGAGTGATTGGACTGGCTATCGTGGATCTACGGAAGAGGATGACAATTACCTGTCTGTCTATCCATTACCATGTGGCAAGTATATGGCATTTGCAAAGACTTGGTATGCTAAGGAAATGGAAAGACCGGGATGTGTATGGACTCATACTCTGTTGGTTCCTGTTGAATGTTTTACAGGAAATTTTGATATAAGAAACCTGCTGAAATTCTTTAGACGACCCGAGGTTGAACAATATGTAATGTACAACGAAGCTTTGATTATAGATTCTGAAGATATTTATAATTATGGTAATGATTCTGTGTTCTGCAATATAGAAAAGATATCATTTCTATTTCTATTCTCTGTACTCCTAGGAGGATTCAAGGGTGCTTTCTTTACAATAGATAGAAGTCAAAAAGAGTTACAATTATTATTGCTTTCACTATTGCAATATCTTCCTCAAGATATTCTTTTTGAAACTTCTGTTAGTAGTGGATCTGAGGCTATAAGAAGGCTTAATAAGAATAAATTCTCTCTTCAATTTATAATGGGGCAAAATACCGAAACCTTAGAAGGTGGAAATTGGAGAAGTGAGCTTGCAGAAGACAACTTTACACAAGGTTTGCGCTATCTTTATGATGTGGCATGCAAGAAGTATGATAATACCTCATATTTGATTCATCTCTTTGATAAGGATATCGAAAAAAGTAGCCTAAAGTTTGAGAGTGTAATCAACTTGTTTAAACTATTAGATGAAGCTGTTGAAGGTAAGAAGTCTGAGGATTCTTATGATAAGGTGCTAAGTTTAATTTTTGGAGCTTTTCCTAAGGCAAATGAGGGTAAGCTAGTTAAGGCAAACTTTTTAGGCAAGAAGATTACTGATTATTTCTGTTCCGATTCAGAGTGTTTGATAAAAGTAGCGTCACAAGACTTAGAGGAAGAAGATTGGAAATATGTTAGAGTCAAGCAACGGCTTCAATTTTTGGATCATTCAGAATTGTTTTCTTTAGCAATTTCTCTTGTCACCCATCAGGTGATAACAGAAACACCCAAACAAATCCTATTATATGCTTTTGAGCATTTCGATGCAGCAGAAGTGAACACTATCGTTCTAAACAACTGGGAGCAATTAGAAGATTTGATTATTGATAATGAATCATATATAAACAAAGAGTACTGGTTATTACTGCCAAAAGAATATTTCAATGTGTTTTTTCAAGCGTTGCCGATAAATGCCGCTAATAATATATCACATTGGGATAGATTGCTTGATTGTGTCTTGGCTAATGGAACAATTATTGGTGACGAATGGGCTATGGAAATCATGAATCATGAAAGTTGCGGAATTAAAAGGATATTGGATTTTGCAAATCAGAATGGTATCGAATTTATAGCCAACTCTCTTTTAAAGGTATGTATATCCAAAGTTCAAGATTGCTTAGATTGGATGAATAATCAAAAGGAGGGTGTCAAGGATGATTCTTTATTGAATTTATTAACCTCTGGTCTTGATCCTTTATCAGATGAAGTTCAAAGTTATCCATATCTTTTTTGGCTTGGTTTGCTCAAATGTAACTCTAAAGATTCAAGCTTTTTGAGTTTTATGTTTGTCTTAGCTTTTCAGCGGAGCGGCAATGACAGTATAATTCTGTTGAATAAGGTGTTTGATGATATCTATATTGCCCAGAGTAAAAATATATTTCCCAATAAAGATTGGAATCGAATAGCTTTTTATACAAATGAAATCAAGTGGGTGAAGGAGTGGGATAAATGCAAGCGTTTATGTCTGTTTGTTATTAGATTTATGCATAGAAGTGGTTATGATAAAGATGTAATTAAAAAAATTTCAAATAATCGCTCAATTAGAGAAAGATTGATGAAATTTTGGAAAAAAACATATTCATCATCATTTTGAAAGAACATAAAGCCGTATAAACCAAGCATAAACTACTAATAGAGCTTAAGGTGGGTTGAATTCTTTGCAACCGTTTTAAGATCACATAAAATGGTAAGCAAAGGATATTTTGAAAAAGTGATGCAGGTCTTTAATTTGAATCTTAGAGGTTTAAAATTTCGTAAGTCTTCATAGTGTGAATTAACTTGTTAAGTAAAACAATGATACAATTCTATCCAAAATACAAACAATTCAAGGCATTGCTGGATGCCAAGGACTATGGAAAAGCTGTGAGAAGTGGGCTGGACTTTCTACGTTTTGTGGCTGATGAATACATCCGCTTGGAGGTGTATGCCTACCAAGAATGTGATGGCGATGACTTCCTTACTTATGAAGTGGAGAAAGGGATGGCGTATACCTGTTGTGAGGTCTCCAAGAAACTCATCTTGGATTTAGTGGAGGAAATAGAATATAACTATGGCAATCGACCTGCATTAATGAGATTGCTGAGGAACTGATTTTGCGGTTATTTGCTGATAGTTTGCAGATTTCTTTCGATTTTCTTGGCGGTTCCAAGAAAAAAGCGTAACTTTGGCGGCAGAATATTAATCATTTAAAATGAAAGGTTATGGCATTAGAGATAAGAAGTATTCCTGTTTTGACAGGTGAGACTGCCGAACGATTTGTTCGTGAGGCTGAGGAGAATGAGCGCAATCCACGAAGGAGAAAATTAGTCTTTTCTTTTGAGGATATTGATCGCATTATGGAACGTTCACGTAAATATATGAAAGAACATGGAGGAAAAGGACCTTTTGCAAAATAGTTGTGGGGGCTTTCCATATCCTGTTACAACTCAGGGTGAGCTGGAAAGTTTTAGTTGTGGAGATAAGGACCTTGATGATTTTTTTCATCATGACGCTTTCCTTTATGCTGAGCAGTTGTTGGGAAAAACTTATTATTTTTCCACAACAGGAGTTGACAAGAAGATAGTTTGTGCTTTTACGTTGGCAAATGACAGTATCAAGGCTGCTTTGATTCCGAATGCTTCAAGAAATCGAATACAGAGGAAAATTCCGAATTCAAAGAGAACAAGGAGTTATCCTGCTGTATTGATTGGAAGACTAGGTGTGGCAAAGGAGTTTCAAGGAACAGTTTTATCTGTTGGTTCACAAGTGATTGAATACATAGCGTCGTGGTTTGTCCATCCTAACAATAAGACTGGTTGCCGCTTCATTGTTGTTGATGCTTACAATAAGGAGAATGTGCTTCACTTTTATGAAAAGAATGGCTTCAAATTCTTGTATTCAACAGAAGAATTGGAGAAAGAGGCAAATCATATTCCTGAAGATGAACACTTAGAGTCAAGGATGATGTATCTTGATCTGTTGGGATATATAAGATAATAATCCTAATGTGAGTGAGAACTCTATCTTTGAGAAAAAAAGCGTAACTTTGGCGGCAAGTTATATAAACTAAATAATAGGAGATAAGATTATGGCATTAGCAATTAGTGGTATCCCTATTAAACTAAATAATAGCGTCGTATGATGGAACGCTCAAAAAAATGTAAAGATTAAACTTCCTCATTAATAATATCTGGAGAAACACAAAAGAATTAGAATTTAATTTTTAATTATATACGATGAGATGGGCTGAGCTTTGAATAAATGCTCTGCCTATCGTGTTGGCTTATTGCCTTTTGATAAGGTAATGGACTGATAAACACGGATCTGGAGGCGATGGCTGCCGACAAGGATTGTAGCGGCTGTATCGGTATCGCTCATACCCGTTGGGCTACCCATGGTGAGCCTTCTGCTACCAATGCGCATCCTCATGTGAGCATGAGTGGTGACTTGGCGCTGGTGCATAATGGCTTCATCGAGAACTACCAGATACTGAAGGAACAGCTCATCGAGAAGGGCTATGAGTTTAAAAGTACTACCGATACCGAGGTGCTGGTGCAGTTGATTGATTTCTACTACCAGCAGAATGGCAAGG
>ERZ1026874.1685-NODE-1685-length-11424-cov-13.309790_pt1 | contig 11424 bp, 9 predicted proteins | sample MGYA00380167_ERZ1026874 | MGnify/ENA primary metagenome ERZ1026874 (study PRJEB33269, sample SAMEA4719803) | human gut metagenome | biome: human-associated habitat; feature: organic feature; material: feces | place: Cameroon | collected 2013-10 ...
CCTAGCAAACTACCTTACTTTTCTTATAAAATTAACATTTGTTACATTTTTTTATACTTATTATTTTAAAGAAATCTTGCTATAATTTTAAAATAAAAAATAATCCTCAAATTAATTATAACTTGAGGATTATTTTATGTAATTAGTTTTCGAATAATTTACTTATTGGCTTATCATCATAAATTCTTCTAATAGCTTCTGCAAATATAGGCGCAACAGATATTGAATTGAATTTTTCTAAATTTTGCTCGTCTTCTGGTAATGGTATTGTATTTAACATAACTAGCTTTTCAATAGCAGAATTATTTATTCTTTCAAAAGCTGGTCCTGATAATACACCATGAGTACAACATGCATATACATTTTTAGCACCTAAATCTTTTAATGCATTTGCTGCATTGGCAATAGTTCCAGCAGTGTCGATCATATCATCGATAAGTATACATCTCTTATCCTTTACATCTCCTATAATGTTCATTATTTCAGAAACATTTGCCTTAGGTCTTCTTTTATCAATTATAGCAATTGGTGCATGAAGCTTATCCGCAAATTTTCTTGCTCTTGTAACACTTCCAAGATCTGGTGATACAACAACTACATCATCTTGTTCTTCAAATCCATTTTCAATGAAATGTTCTGCCAATATTGGTGATCCTAATAAATGGTCTACTGGTATATTGAAATACCCCTGAATTTGTGATGCGTGTAAATCCATTGTTAATACTCTATCTGCTCCTGCTGCAGTTAATATGTCAGCCACTAACTTAGCTGTAATTGGATCTCTTGATTTTGCCTTTCTATCTTGTCTTGCATAACCATAGTATGGAATAACTGCTGTTATCCTTCCTGCTGATGCCCTTTTAAAAGCATCTATCATGATTAGAAGCTCCATTAAGTTGTTATTTACTGGGCTGCTAGTAGATTGAACGATAAATACATCTGCTCCTCTAACTGTTTCATTTATATCTACTGATATTTCCCCATCACTAAAAGTTGAAACTTTTGAATTTCCTAATGTCAATCCTAATAAATTTGCAATTTCTTCTGCTAATTCTGGATGTGAATTACCTGCGAATATTTTTATGTTTTTTCCATGAGCTATCATACTTATTAGATCCTCCTTATTTTGGCTGTCTAGCTATTTATATTATAAAGTAAGAATACTTACTTTTTAATTAACCCTCTTTTTTCAACCCAACCTTCAATGTTTCTTTGCTTAGCTCTTGCTACTGCAAGTTCGCCCTCTTTTACATCATTAGTTATTGTTGATCCTGCTGCAATATAAGTATTATCTTCAACCTTAACTGGAGATATAAGATTAGTATTGCATCCAATGAAACTATTGTTTCCTATTATTGTTTTATTTTTATTTTTTCCATCATAATTAACTGTTACTGTTCCACAGCCAAAATTACAATTTTCTCCTACTTCAGCATCACCAACATATGTTAAATGTGATACTTTCGTATTATGGCCAATTGTTGATTTCTTTATTTCAACGAAATCACCAATTCTAACATGGCTTCCTATGATAGATTCTGGCCTTATATAAGCAAATGGACCTACTGTTGTATAACTTCCTATTTTACTATCTATTATTACAGAACTTTCTACTTGAACATTATCTTCAATGACACTATTATTTATTCTTGAATTTGGATATATAATGCATCCACTTCCAATCTTACTTACACCTTCAATAGTATTTCCTGGATATATAATAGTATCTTTGCCTATTTCTACATCAGCACCTATATACGTAACACTTGGATTTATTAATGTGACTCCATTATCCATGTGTCTGTTGTTTATTCTGTTTCTTAGTATTTCTTCAACTTCTGCCAACTGTCTTCTTGAATTTACACCAATTGTTTCTTCATAATCAACAACAACAGCTCCAACTTTTTTACCTTCGCTTTTTTGAATCCCTATAACATCTGTTAAATAATATTCTCCTTGTGCATTGTTATTAGATAATTTTTCTAAAGAGTTTAAAAGATTTTCAATATCAAAGCAGTAAACTCCTGCATTCATTTCATTAACCTTTAATTCTTCTTCATTACAATCTTTATGTTCAACTATCTTAAGGACTTCTTCTCCATCTCTGATGATTCTTCCATACCCTGTAGCATCATCTAATATAGATGTTAAAAGTGTTGTGCTATTTTCATTATTGATATGTTCATTAAATAATCTTCCTATCGTTTCTTCTGTTATCAATGGAGCATCTCCACAAAAAACTGCTACAGTTCCTTTTTTCCCACTTAAAAACTCTATAGCACTTTTAACTGCATGACCTGTTCCAAGCTGTTCTGTCTGAAGTGAATAGCTAACATTTCTGCTATTAGTTTTTTCTTTAACTAATTCTGCACCTTTTCCAACAATAACATTTACATCTTCAATTTTTGCCTTTCTTAATGTATCTATAACATGATTAACCATTTCTTTTCCACAAACTTTGTGTAATACCTTTGGTAAATCAGATTTTATTCTTGTCCCTTGCCCTGCTGCTAAAATAAGAGCACACTTATACATAAATTCACCTCTTCAATTATGAGGACAAAATTTCATTTTATCCATTTATTGTTCGTATACCTTAATATATTATATTTCATTAACGTTTTGATTTCAACCTTCCTCTATAAAATATATATAGCTTACATTTAACTATAATGAAATAATATACTATATTTATTTTAACAAAAAAAAGAGGCTATGCCTCTTATTAATTAATATTTGATATAAATTTTATTCACTTACAGTTAGGCTTTCTTCAGAAACTGCCTTTTCATAAGCTTCTAAAATTGCACTTTGCATTCTTTCTCTTGTTTCAGTATTGATTGGGTGTGCAATATCTTTGAATTCACCATCTGGTGTCTTTCTGCTTGGCATTGCTATAAACAAACCGTTTTGCCCCTCAATAACCTTAATATCATGTACTACAAATTCATTATCAAATGTCACAGATACAATAGCTTTCATTTTTCCTTCTGATGCTATTTTTCTAACTCTAACGTCTGTGATTGTCATTTCACTCCACCTCCAGTTGCTTTTATATAAATATATTTCTATAAAAAGTTTAAAAATCCTTTTTTTACTTAAATTTTTTTAAATTTTACAAAAAAATATATCAAACAACTGGTTTTTTCTTATTTTATTAGATTTGAAGGAGTTACTTTTATCTTACCGTCTTCACTTATATACTCAATATCGATGATTGAAACATAATCTGTTACTCTCTTATTAACAACACCTATATTATCAACTAACACCCCAGTACCAACTAATTCACTATCAAATTCTTTTAATAAATCAGTTATCCCTTGAGCTGTTCCGCCGCCTCTTAAGAAATCATCTATAAATACACATCTGCTAGAAGGTTTCATAGATTTCTTTGCTAAAGACATTTGTTGTATTCTTCCACTTGTACCTGATAAATAATTAATAGAAACAGTAGGCCCTTCTGTAACTTTATTTTCTCTTCTTATAATTACTAACTCTATACCTAAACTCTTAGCAACTTCATAAGCCAGTGGAATACCTTTTGTTTCAACTGTCACAACATAATCTACATCCATTGATTTGAAATAAGAAGCTAATATGACACCTGCCTTACTTATTATTTGTGGATTATACATTATATCTGTTAAATAGATGAAGTTACCTGGAACAACTCTTCCTTCTTCCATAAGTGCATCACATAATTCATTAGCAAACTCCTCTTTAGCACTAACGCCCATTTGAGGAATGAACTTTATTCCTCCAGCTGCTCCAGATATAGTTTCAACTTTACCCATTTCTAATTTTTCTAGCACTTCTCTAACAATAACTATATCTTCACTTATTGTTGACTTAGCTGCATTTAATAATTCTGAAAATCTATTTAAGCCTATTACCTTATTGGGATTTTCAACTAAAATCTTAGTAATAATTACAACTCTATTATTCCTGCTTAATTTTTCCATTTTTTCCCCTTTCTTTATATGCCTCATCACGAACTTTCATATTTTTTCTACCCTATAATATTCATATTTTATTCTAAATATAGCTTATTATCAATAGTTTTACCCACTAATTTTAAAAATCTTTCTAATATATATAATTGCCTTATCCCCTTTTTTTCAATATATATTTTCATATATTTATTATTTTATATGTTCAAATTGTAAATTTTGTATATAATTATAGATAGATTATATAAAGGAGTTGATATGATGGCTTTTGACTTAAATATCGATAAACATAAGAAAGTCCACTTCATTGGAATTGGTGGAGTAAGTATGAGCGGACTTGCTGCTATACTACTAACAAAAGGATATAGAGTTTCTGGTTCTGATTCTAAGGAATCTGAAGTTTTAAATAAATTAAGAGAAGCTAATGCTGAAATATATATTGGACATAAAAAAGAAAACTTAAGAAACGTTGACTTAGTTGTTTACACAGCTGCAATTCCTGCTGATAATCCAGAATTAACGGAAGCCAAAGCTCAAAACATAGAATTGATGGATAGAGCTGAATTCTTAGGCTATATCATGAAAGGACATAAGTATAATGTAGCTATTGCTGGTACTCATGGGAAGACCACTACTACTTCTATGCTATCCCACATAACTCTTGAAGCAAACTTAGATCCAACTATTCTTGTAGGTGGAGATGTTGATGCTATCCATGGAAACTATAAGATTGGTGAAAGTGAATACTTTGTAACAGAAGCATGTGAATATAAAGCATCTTTCTTAAAATTCTACCCTTACATAGGTATTATCCTTAACATAGATGCTGATCATTTAGATTATTACAGAGATATCAATCATATTGAAGATACTTTTAAAAAGTTCTCTGATTTAATTCCTGATAACGGATATCTAGTAGGGTGTGCAGAAGATCCTAGAGTAGTGGAAGTTCTTAACTATGCAAAATGTAAAACTTTAAGCTACGGATTTGATAAAGGCGATGTTACAGCTGGTAATATTTCATTTAACAATAAGGGTTGTGCTACTTTCACTGTATTCCATCATCATAAGGAATTATTTGATGTTACTTTAAGCACAACAGGAAGACATAATATCCTAAATGCTCTAGCAACAATATGTACATCTTTAATCTTAGAAATTCCTAATGAAGCTGTTATTAATGGCTTAGCTGCCTGCAAAGGTGCTCATAAGAGATTTGAATACAAAGGAGAATTTAATGGTGCTACTATAATTGATGATTACGCTCATCATCCAGTAGAGATTGTTGCCACCTTAAATACAGCAAAACTTATTCCTCATAATAAAGTATACTGTGTATTCCAACCACACACTTATACTAGAACAAAAACTTTATTTGATGAATTTACTACTTGCTTTAAAGATTCTGATGAGCTTATCCTAATGGATATCTATGCTGCCCGTGAAAAAGATACTGGTCTTGTTTCATCAGATGAACTTGGTGATTCTATAAGAGCAAAAGGTTTTAACTGCATAAATCTTCATAGCCATGAAGAAGTAGCAAACTACTTAAAAAATAAAGTTAAAAAAGATGATCTAGTTCTTACTGTAGGAGCTGGAGATGTTGTTAAAGTAGGAGAACTTCTACTTAATTCTTAATAAAAAATAAACTTAAGAGGTGATACTAATGGATTTATTAAGCAAAATATCAGTAGCTGCTGAATTTATAAAAAGCAAAAGCAAATATACCCCTGAAATAGGATTAATATTAGGTTCTGGTCTTGGTTCTTTAGCTGATACCATAGAGCAAGCTGAATTCTTTGACTATGCCGATATTCCTAACTTCCCTACATCTACTGTAGAAGGACATAAAGGAAGACTAGTAATTGGTTTATTAGAAGGAAAACAAGTTATAGCTATGCAAGGAAGATTTCATTTCTATGAAGGATATTCAATGCAAGAAGTTACCTTTCCTGTAAGAGTTATGAAGCTTTTAGGAGTTTCTAAACTTGTTGTAACTAATGCTTGTGGAGCTGTAAATACAGATTTAAACCCTGGAGATTTAATGATTATTAATGACCATATCAATCTTTCTGGTACAAATCCTTTAATTGGTAGAAATCTTGATGAGTTTGGCCCAAGATTCCCTGATATGTCTGAAGCATATAACAAAGACCTAAGAAATAAAGTATTAGAATCAGGCCAAGATTTAGGATTAAACTTAAAGCAAGGGGTTTATGTGATGCTATCTGGTCCAACATATGAAACTCCAGCAGAAATTCGTATGGTTAGAATTTTAGGTGGTGACACTGTTGGTATGTCTACTGTTCCAGAAGTTATCATTGCAAACCACTCTGGTATAAAGACTGTGGGAATCTCTTGCATTACTAACATGGCTGCTGGAATACTAGATCAGCCTTTAAGCCATGAAGAAGTTATGGAAACTTCTGCAAAAGTTAAAACTGACTTCATTAATTTAATGAATAGAATAGTTAAAACAATTTAAAAAAGCTGTACCTTGCGGTACAGTTTTTTAGCTTTTTATAATACAACTATTTCTTTAGTTACTGAATTTAGCATTTCGCAACCTTCTTTTGTCACTAATACTAAATCTTCTATTCTTACACCTATATTGTCTTTTAGGTATATTCCAGGTTCTACTGAGAATATCATGCCTGCTTTTACTTCTTCATGATTTATTCCACTTACATCACCGAAATCATGTACTTCTATTCCAATACTATGACCTGTTCTATGAGTAAAATATTCTCCATAACCAGCATCTTTAATAAGATTTCTTGCTGCATTATCTATATCTGAGAACTTCACACCTTCTTTAATGATTGAAATAGCTTTTTCGTTAGCACTCTTTACAATATTATATATATCAGCATGTTCTTTACTTGGCTCTTTTCCAATAAATACTGTTCTCGTCATATCTGAACAGTAAGAATTATATTTTCCACCAATATCTAAAACAATACTATCGCCATCTTTGATAAGGTCCTTGCCTGTGCCATGATGTGGATCTGCACCATTAGGGCTAGTAGCTATTATTGGAGAAAATGAAAATCCTGATGCTCCTTCACTTTCATATAATTCTTTTAAAAGATTTGCATAATACTTTTCAGATTTACCTACTTCTAAGTTATTCCAAAGCTTAAGCATTACTGCATCATTTATTTTTGATGATGCTTTCATTATTTCTATCTCTTCAGCATCTTTAATCATTCTTACTCTATCAATAATTGGCGAACCATTAACAAATCCCTTAGCTACATTGCTATTAATAAGTTGTATTAAAAATTTCGCTGGCCAATCTTTATCTATTCCTAAAACTTCATTCTTATCAATACATTTAATTAAGTGGTCTATAGGATTTTCAGTATCTTCATACCAAATCATTTCTACACCTAAATCTTCATATACAGGGAATAACTTATTAATAACCATTTTATGATTGCCATTTTTATTTATATATAAAGCAATCATTCTTTCACCTGGATGTATCCACTTTCCTGTTAAATAAAATATAGATGCTGGAGATGTAATTATCATTTGTGATAATCCTTCTCTCATCATTCCTTCTAAAACCTTATTTACTCTACTATTTTTCATAAAAAACACCTCCAAAACACTATCAATTCTTTCTATAATAATACTTTATATTTTCAATAATATCCACTTCTATTTTTGTCACTAAAATTATAATTAATGATATAATTATCTTAGTAAATACATTGGAGGATTTAAAAATGAAAATAGCAGCCATATCAGATATTCATGGAAATATATACGCATTAATGAAAGCATTAGAAGATATAGATGATCAAAAAGTAGACAAGATAGTATGCTTAGGAGATTTTGTAGGTTACGGCCCTCATCCTAATGAAGTTATTGCTTTAATAAAGAGAAGAGAAATTCCTTGTATAAAAGGTAATTATGATGCTTCAGTGGTGGATGGTGCTTATACTTATATAAGAAATACTGAAATTAACTCTTTTTCTTTACCTTGGACATGCTCTGAATTAAGAACTTCAAATAAATTTTATTTAGATTCATTGCCTGAAAAATTAAAATATACAGTTAACGGTATTAATTTATGCTTTACTCATGGAAGTCCTAACTTAATAAATGAATACCTATTTGAAGATGCAGAAAACACAAAAAAAGTTATGGAAAACTTTGAAGATGATGTTTTAATTTGTGCTCATACTCATATACCATATGTAAAGAAATTTAATGATAAACTTATTGTTAATATAGGAAGTGTTGGAAAACCTAAAATAGGTAGACCTAATATTACATACGCAATATTAGATATCAACAATTTAGGTAAAATTGATGTTACTATCAGAGAGCTTAAATATGAATACAAAAGAATCATGAAAGACTGTACTATGTTAAACTTCCCTTCAGCCATAGTAAACTCATATGAAACAGGACAAGAATAAAGACTAAGAATAATAAAATAGAGTATTGAAATATGCTCTACTTTAGTTAAACAGTGAATGTACCCTTCACGTTAATTTATTTATTTTAAGTAGCCATAAATAGCTATTATATTATGAATTTAAGTTGCAAATGTTAGCAAACTATTGTAAAATCGAATTATTAAATATAAATATCGTAATTACTATGAAGAGAAGAGTAGCATTTGAAGGTAGTTTTTAGCGAATAAGGGATGGTGTAAGCCTTATACGAAATCATTTGTGAAGAACATCTCGGAGTTTCTAACCGAACCAGTAAAACTTTAGTAGGCTTAGACGGGTTTAATCCGTTATTAATTTTGCATTATGCACTAAGTGGCCTTAATATAGGCAATTTGGGTGGTACCACGTAAGTTATCCTTTCGTCCCATTATTTATGGAGATGAGAGGTTTTTTTATTATAAAAATTTTAGGAGGTAAATTATGAAAGACGTAGTTTTAGTAAAATCACTTTACAGAAATTCTCAAGAATATTTAACTAAAGAAATTGCTATTTCTGGTTGGATAAGAACTTTAAGAGCTTCAAATGCATTTGGATTTATAGAAGTTAATGATGGTAGCTTCTTTAAAAATATTCAGGTGGTTTTTGATAACAACCTATCAAACTTTAAAGAAATCTCAAAATTACCAATCAGCTCATCAATAAAAGTTATTGGTACTTTAGTAGAAACTCCAGAGGCTAAACAGCCATTTGAAATTCAAGCTAAAGAAATTGTAATAGAAGGTATGTCAGATTCTGATTACCCATTACAAAAGAAAAGACATACTTTTGAATACTTAAGAACAATTGCTCACTTAAGACCAAGAAGTAATGCTTTCTCAGCAGTATTCAGGGTAAGATCTGTAGCAGCATATGCAATCCACAAGTTCTTCCAAGATCAAGGATTTGTATATACTCATACTCCAATCTTAACAGGAAGTGACTGTGAAGGTGCTGGAGAAATGTTTAAGGTTACAACTTTAGATCTTAATAATATTCCAAAAACTGAAGATGGAAAAATTGATTACAAAGAAGATTTCTTTGGCAAAGAAACTAACCTTACAGTTTCAGGACAATTAAATGGTGAAAGTTATGCCTTAGCATTTAGAAATATATATACATTTGGTCCTACTTTCAGAGCTGAAAATTCAAATACAGCGAGACATGCAGCTGAATTCTGGATGATTGAACCTGAAATAGCATTTGCTGATTTAGATGATAATATTGAACTTGCTGAAAACATGTTAAAATACGTAATTAAATACGTTATGGATGAATGTCCAGAAGAAATGGCTTTCTTCAACCAATTCATTGAAAAAGGATTATTAGATAAGTTAAATCATATAGTAACTTCAGATTTCGGTAAAGTTACTTATACAGAAGCAGTTGAACTTCTTAAAAACTGTGGAAAAGATTTTGAGTATCCAGTTGAATGGGGTATTGATCTTCAAACAGAACATGAAAGATATTTAACTGAAGAAATCTTCAAGAAGCCAGTATTTGTTACAGATTATCCAAAGGATATCAAGGCATTCTACATGAGACTTAATGATGATGGAAAAACTGTTGCTGCAACTGATTGTTTAGTTCCAGGAATAGGTGAAATCATAGGAGGAAGCCAAAGAGAAGAAAGACTTGATGTCTTAAAGACAAGAATGGCTGAATTAGATCTTAATGAAGAAGATTACTGGTGGTACTTAGAACTTAGAAAATATGGAGAAACTAAACATGCTGGATTTGGTTTAGGATTTGAAAGACTTATCATGTACATAACTGGTATGTCTAACATCAGAGATGTAATACCATTCCCAAGAACAACTGGTCAATCTGACTTCTAAATATTGTAAAAAGAGCACTTTAGTGCTCTTTTTATTTTAAAATTATTTTTTATTTTTTGTATAATTTTATTAATAAAGTCAATACTATAAATGTAGATATAAACCTGTGTAAAAACAGGTTCCCATCCCCCCATTATTTAAAAGAGCACCTGTTGAAGGTGCTTTTTTTTAATAAAAAATTAAATTATTCAGTTTTAATTTTTCATTTTTACTACATTCTTTCAACGCTTTCCATACCTAATAATTCTAAGCATTCTTCTAAGATGTTTTTCACAAGATTTATTAATGCAAGCCATGATGCTTTCTTAGCTTCATCTTCTTCTGATATTATTCTTGTATCGTTGTAGAATTTATTGAAGTTATTGGATAATTCATATATATATTCACATACCTTATGAGGTGCTCTATCTCTAAAGCTGCTTTCTATCATTTCATTGAACTTAATTGCTTGAAGCATTAAGTTTCTTTCTGCTTCAGTTGTTGGTATAGCTATAGATACATTAGAAATATCCATGGCAGCTTTATTTAAGATAGACTTAATTCTTACTATTGTATAAAGAATATATGGCCCTGTGTTTCCTTCAAATGAAGCAAATCTATCTATATCAAAGATATAATCTTTTGAAGCTTGATTTGATAAATCACCATATTTTAAAGCAGCTAACCCTACTTTTGATGATATTTCTTCAACTTCTTCTGCTGTTATATTTTTATTATCTTTAAGTTTTTCTTTACCAGCTTCTTTAATCATGCTTATTAAGTCAGCAAGTCTCATTACTCCACCTTCACGAGTTTTAAATGGCTTACCATCTTTTCCATTCATTGTACCAAAACCAATAAAGTCTAATACTATATCTTCCCCAGCAATTCCTGATTTTCTTGCTGCTCTAAAGAATTGTTCATAGTGAAGTCCTTGCCTCTTATCAGCTAAGTATATTATTTCATTAGCTCTTAAATCTCTAACTCTTTCTACAACTGTAGCTAAATCTGTAGTTCCATATAGTGACGCTCCATCAGATTTTAATAAAAGAAGTGGTGGAATAGGTGCTTTATCATCTTCTTTACTTACATCAACAACTAAAGCTCCTTCACTTTCATGTGCATATCCATTTTCCTTTAATTCCTTAACCATATCTGGAATTAATTTTTGTGCATCACTTTCACCATTCCATAATTCAAAGCTT
>ERZ1026874.1686-NODE-1686-length-11421-cov-5.362309_pt1 | contig 11421 bp, 10 predicted proteins | sample MGYA00380167_ERZ1026874 | MGnify/ENA primary metagenome ERZ1026874 (study PRJEB33269, sample SAMEA4719803) | human gut metagenome | biome: human-associated habitat; feature: organic feature; material: feces | place: Cameroon | collected 2013-10 ...
GCCTTTCTCGCCATCAGCTGCTGCGTGCTCTACCTATGCGTGCCCTCCGACCAGCTGTTCTGCACCGCAAGCGACGTAGGTGCCACCGTGTCGAGCGAATGGCTGAAGGGCGGCATACACGTCGTCTTCCTCATAAGCACACTCATCGTAGCCGCATGGACAGCCATACTGTACGTGCTGCTGCTCCACCAACCGCAGCTCTTAGGTTGGGTACTGAAGGCATGCTGCAAGATACCGGGTCTGCGCAGGTTCCAGCCGAAAATAGAGCGGTTCTCCAACGATATGACCTTAGCCTCGCAGGAGGCAAAGTTCGAAGGCAGCCGCTTCTGGCTGCGTCTCATGGGCTACCCCCCCGTAGCCTGGCTCGCCCGCTTCGCCATCGTAGCCGCCATACTCTTCGCCTTCCAATGCCAGGGCGACATGCTCATAGCCTGGTGCCGACAATGGGTGATGTGGATGATATCAATACTCAGCCCCACGCCCGGCGGCAGCGGCGTAGCCGAACTGATGTTCCGCCTCTATTACGCCGACTATCTGCCCGATGCCTCGGTAGCCATCCTCGCAGCAATGCTCTGGAGGGCCATCTTCTACTACCCGTTCCTCGTAATGGGCACCATTGTGCTGCCCAAGTGGATAGGAAAGAAACTGTAGAAGTAGCACTTCTGATGTATTCCGCCCCACACTCTTTCATCGTGCACCGAACGCAATCCGATTGGACACCGAACGCAATCTGATCGGACACCGAACGCAACCCGATTGGACACCGAACGCGATACGACGACATAAGTGCAGAGATTGCAGAGCACAAGTGCATATATTTCCATTTATTTTTCGTAACTTTGTGGTCAAACAACAGCATTATGACAACAAAAGAGATAGACGAGAAATCGCTTCATAACGCCCACCGCCTCTTCGAGTCGGGCGACATAGACAACATCCCCGTAGGCACAGCAGCAGGTCTTCAGCAGATACATCGCTATCTGTTTGAAGGTCTGTACCCATTCGCCGGCACCATTCGCGAGAAGAACATCGCCAAAGGAGGCTTTCGCTTTGCCAACTCGCTCTATCTACAAGCCGCCCTCTCAGCCGTCAAAAAGATGCCTGAAGACACCTTCGAACACATCATCGAGAAGTACGTGGAGATGAACGTCTGCCACCCTTTTATGGAGGGCAACGGAAGCGCCACACGCATCTGGCTCGACATGATGCTGAAACGTACGCTGGCAAAGTGGTCAACTGGCAGTTCGTTGACAAAGACCAATACCTCTCTGCCATGGAACGCTCCCCTATCAACGACCTCGAATTACGCTTCCTGCTCAGTCAGAACCTAACCGAAGACACCGAGAACAGAGAAGTGATTATCAAGGGCATTGAGCAGAGCTATTACTATGAGGGGTACGAGAAGTAGATTCTTCCCACGTTGTCCAAAAGACATCGGAAACATCCAGTTCGGCATCGGTTATGTTTGCCAGTTCTTCCAAATCAATATCAGGATGGTCTGCCAGCAAACATCGATCGGAACAATAAGGCGAATCGGTACACGACCAGCCCGTGTTCATCAGTTTACCGCAATGAGCGCAGACGCGGAGGCAGCCAATGTCGTTAGCAAGAATCACTTCTTCGAGCAAGTCGAGCTTGCGCAGCTCCTTTACGAGCAGCAGCGCCATAGTTACGGGGTGGTTCATAGCTCAATCCTCCAACGACATTTGCCGTACCACTTAAGAATCTCGCTTTCGCTGACGGGCGAAAACGGCCAGTCGCGAGTGTGCATGAACATACGCTCTTGCGAGTCCCAATACCAATAGTGAGTAGAGCCAAGGCGATAGCCGAGATAGAGCCGGCAGGTGAACTCGTCGTCGGGGTGCGACTTAAGAAAGCCAAGCAGTTCGGAGGTTGTAATCCATTCTTTTTCCATAAGCAATTCAGATTAAAATTAAACAATATGATTTTTCGGCTGTAAAGGTCGTAGATCGGTCAGATACAAGCAAATTATTTAGAAAACCTTAGATCTTGAAAAAGGGATTTAGATCCTTTTAGATCTGATAATTACGAACAGATATGAACAAACTCGAAACCCTAAAAGATATAATAGCCGACAAGTATGACGGCTGCTACGAGGTGATGCGCGAGTGTGTGAAGGATTATGCCAACGTAGACACGGCGCTTCTCGACCTGAAAGATTTGGACTTGGTGCTGATGATACCCATCGGTACGTGGACATTTCTGAACGATAAGAAGAAAGAACTTGTCTACGCTTCGCATCTTGATGCCGAGGCAAAGGAAAGAATCGCTTCATTGATGGATGTTGTGAATCAGAAGTCGATAGACGGAGAATATGAGCATACGCAGGTAAATTCAAAGGAAGGATGCTGGGGTATGTTCGGCACAGCATTCCGTTCCGTTACAGCCGTTTGTAAAGATGTAGCTACGGCTAAGGATTTCATTACGATGCTCGTCGCTGCCATGAATACACCCGAGGATAAGTTATACGCATTGGTTGGCTCTACTATAAAGAATAAGCCTCTTACAGGATTGCAAGCAGGTGTTATCTCACAAGTTCTGCATTGTCTTTTCCCGACTGCGTTTCCGGTTTTAAACTCTTGGGGACGAGATATTTACGACGCATTGAGATTGCGTTTGGTTTCAGCTGGTAAAAAGGAAAATTACATACATAACTGCGAAACAATCAGAAAGTATCGCGACAAGTTCGGCACGTTCAAGAATTATCGTGTTCTCGACAGCCTTACAATTGAAGAGGCACACGAAATAGGCTTTGGCTTTTTCGTTGAAAGATACTCAAACCCGAAAGCCATTCTTGGCGATATAGACAATATTCTGCCGAAATATCTTTCAAAACTTACTGAGGATTACGATACTTTATATCAAATACCCGATGCAGAGACGGCAAAGGAGGTGCAAACTATTCTGCGTGCAGACAAGGGCTTCATGAAAAAGAGTGAGGCAACGGGTCGCCATCGCCCTTCTTCATGTTTCAAGAAGTACATGGATTTCTTTAGTTGGTGGATGAATCCTGAAGACCCGCTTGAGCGACCTGAAGACCCGGATGACGATGATTCTGAAGAAGAGGCGTTTGAGGAGTACGATTTCAGTTCTGACCCAGATAAGCCTTTCATCAGCGAAGAACGGTTTCAGAAGATAGTCAGTCTGCTGAAGTCGAAGAAGAATATCATTCTTGAAGGCGCACCTGGTGTAGGCAAGACTTTCCTCGCACGCAAGGTGGCTTATCAGCTTATTGGAGCGGTGAAAAACCAGAATATAGAAATGGTGCAGTTTCATCAGTCGTATGGCTACGAGGACTTTGTGCAAGGCATCCGACCTTCTACTAACGGAGGCTTCGAGCGTAGAAACGGAATATTCTATAACTTCTGTGACAAGGCAAGACTCTCGCCCGACGAGCCTTTCGTGTTCATCATCGACGAGATAAACCGAGGCAACATAAGCAAGATTCTTGGCGAACTGATGATGCTGATTGAAGCTGACAAACGCAAGGAGGAGTTCGCCATAAAACTAACATATAGCGACGAAAGCGACGAACGTTTCTACGTGCCCGACAACGTGTATCTGATAGGTTGCATGAATACTGCCGACCGCTCGCTGGCAATTGTTGACTACGCTCTGCGCCGCCGATTCAGATTCTGTCCGATTGCGCCCGAATTCAACGACGCATTCAAAGACTTTATGGTCTCAAAGGGCATCAGCATGGAACACGCGAAACAGATAATCAGCAAGGTGGAAGCGGCAAACGATTTGATAGCTGAAATTGACAGAGGTTTGGAGATAGGACATAGCTACTTCTGCCATACCGACCAATGTGACGACTTCTATACATGGTGGGATGACATTTGCGAATACGAACTTTTCCCGTACATTCGTGAGGTCTGCTTTGACGATGATGATAAGTGTGGAGAGATTTGCGATAAACTGAAATTCTAAAATGGTTCCTCAAATACCGATTGAAAACCTTTACTACCTGCTTTGCTACGCTTGGGATGTTACCGACCAGCTGAACAAGGTGAAAGTGGATGGCGAACATAGCCATTCGCTCGAAAACCTATTGGCTTCAGTTCTTACTAATGCTTGTGAGAGGCTGTTGCGCAGAGGACTTGTGCAGGAGTATCTGTTCAGAGAGCAGGAGGTGGAGGGCATAAGAGGAAAACTGAATCTTGCGGAGACATTAAAAAGCCACCGATACAGACAAGGTAAAACAATCTGCACAATCGACGAACTGACAAACGATGTGCTCATCAATCAGCTCATTTATTCTACGCTGAAACGTCTTGTCAGGTTGGATAGTCTTGACGAGGAAGTAAAGCAAAAGGTAAGAAAGACAGCGAGTAAGTTTCCGCATTTGAAAGAAGTGAATGTGACAGCAAGAACCTTCGACCGCATCAAACTTAATCGCAACAACCGCTTCTACACATTGGTGCTGAATGTCTGCAAGTTGATTTGGCAATCCACACTGCCCGACAAGAACAAGGAAGGTAAGTACGAATTTGTTGACTTCACAGAGGACGAATTCTGCATGAATGCCGTCTTCGAGCATTTTTTAATGAACTTCTGTAAGCAACATTGCAAGGAGGAGTATCCAGAAGCGCATCGCGAAGAAATAGACTTCAAACTCACTCCGTATGGCATGATGTTTAAGGAGCAAGTGGAGGAAGCACGCAGAGTATTGCCAGTGATGCAAACCGATATAACGCTCTTTAATCCTTCAACCAACAAGAAACACATACTTGATGCAAAGTATTATCGGGAAGCATTGGTGTCTAAATATGACGGTAACAAAAAGATACGAAGAGAACATCTCTCGCAGATTCTTTCTTATGTGATGAATCAAGAGAATCCGCATAAGCCTGAAACCATGAATGCAGACGGCACGCTGGTTTATCCTACCGTTAATGAAGATTTCGACTTCTCTTATACTTACGGCGATACCAATCATCACATCCACGTAAGAACCATAAATCTTAATCAGCCGTGGCAGAAGATTGAAGAGCGAGTGAAAGAGATTGTAAAACTTCAAACTATGTTAGTCGGACTATAAAACAACTATTCACAACAACCCAATCATGGACAAACGAATCACAGAGCAACCATCACACTACGACCATCTGGAACGGATGAGCGTAGAGCAGCTGACGGCGGACATAAACAACGAGAATATGACGGTGCCAGCTGCTATAGGAAAGGCGCTGCCGGCAATAAACACACTTATTGAAGCGGTGGAGCGCAAACTGAAGAACGGCGGACGACTGTTCTACGTGGGATGCGGCACGGGCGGACGACTGGCTACGCTCGACACCATCGAGGTGCAGAACACGTACGGCACAGACGGAACGCAGATACAAGCCGTGTTCCCCGGCGGCATCGGCTGTCTGACGCAGACACGCGAGTCAAGAGAGGACGACACCGAGAACAGTTGGCAGCAACTTCTCGACAAGCACGTCTCTAACGACGACATCGTGGTGGGCGTTTCGGCAAGTGGCACTACGCCGTTCGTGCTCGCAGCGCTACGACACTGCCGCACCGAGGGCATAACGACGGGTTGCATCGTGAACAACCCCGACTCGCCCATCGCCGCCGAAGCCGACTATCCGGTAGAGGTGATAACCGGACCGGAGTTCGTGACGGGAAGCACGCGCATGAAGGCCGGCACATCGCAGAAGCTCATCTTTGACATGATAAGCACCACGGTGCAGATACGCCTCGGACGTGTCGAGGGCAACAAGATGGTGAACGCCAAACTGATAAACAACAAACTGATTGACCGCGCCGTGAGAATATTCATGGAGCGCAACCCGCAATACACCAACTACGAGGAAGTGAAAGCGCTTATTCTGAAGGCTGGTAGCGTGAAGAAGGCTGAGGAGCAAAAGCTTTGAACAATCGCTGGCACCTTTACTCGTCTAAGGCGAACTCTGCGACAAGAGGCAGATGGTCGCTGAAACCGTCGAGCCAACGCGGACCGAGATAGTTGCGGCGTGGCTGCACACCGCCATACTTCTCGTCGTCGGTGAGCAGAAACCTTGCATCGTGAACACGGCATGAACGCACGGACGGCAACAGACTCGTGCTGACAAGGATATGGTCGAGACTGCGCCACTCGCCATGATACTTATATGTAGCGCGGGCGCCGTTCTGCCCCACAGCCTCAGCCGACACATCGGTGAAGCCGTCGGCACAAACGAGGCGCACGCTCTCCGACTTGGCGTAATCGTTGAAGTCGCCCGCTACGATTATCTTCGCCGCAGCCGCAACTGCCCTAACGGAGTCGGCTACGGCGCGTATATTCTCAGCCACCACACGGCGGAACGGACGCGAAAGCTGCTCGCCGCCACGCCTGCTCGGCAGGTGGGCTACGATGACGTGCAGCGTGTCGCCCGACATAACCACACCCGACGCATACAGCAGGTCGCGCGTCGGCGACATATCACGTACGGGCGTTATGCGCACCGCCCTACTGTTAAGCAAGCGGAACGAAAACGGCGAATACATCAGCGCCACATCTATGCCGCGCGCATCGGGCGAGTCGGTGACAACGTACTCATAACGTGTGGTGCGCAGGAGCGAACGCTTCGTAAGGTCGCGCATCACAGAGTCGTTCTCCACCTCGCACAACACCACCATATCGGGCAAACGCCAGCTGGCAACAGACTCTTCTGTAACGGAGAAATCTTCAGCAGCCTGAGTCCCAGCACCACCCACCCTATCGCCGCACGACACGATGGTCTGCCCCACGCGGTTCAGCTTGCGCCAATAGCGGAAAGGTGTCCAATGGTACGACCCGTCGGGCAGAAACTCCACGTCGTTCTTCAGCGAGTCGTGCTGACAATCGAAGAGGTTCTCACAGTTGAACTGCACGAACGTGAAGAGCGACACCAACAACACAGACAAAGACATAGGCTCAGACCTTTAATGCCCTCATGGCGTTCAACACAGCGAGCACCGTAACACCCACATCGGCGAATACAGCCATCCACATTGTACCCATACCGAAGGCTGCAAGCAGCAGTATCGCCACCTTAACGCCGATGGCAAACCACACGTTCTGACGAGCGATGCCTATCGTGCGGCGTGCGATAGCCACGGCGAGGGCAATCTTCGACGGTTTGTCGTCCATCAGCACCACGTCGGCTGCCTCTATAGCCGCATCGCTACCCAAAGCGCCCATAGCGATGCCGATGTCGGCACGCTTCAACACGGGCGCATCGTTGATGCCGTCGCCGACGAACGCAAGCGTAGCGTCCGCTTTCTTCTCGTTGAGCAGGCGTTCTACCTGCGAAACCTTATCCGTAGGCAGCAAGCCTGCGTGATATTCTTCAATGCCTACACGCTCGGCTACATCCTTAGCCACCTCATCGCGGTCGCCCGTAAGCATAACGGTGCGCTCAACACCCACCTTACGCAATGCGCTTACAGCCTCGGCTGAGTCGTCCTTTATATGATCATTGATGACGATATGTCCGACATACTTGCCGTCTACAGCCACATGTATGATAGTGCCTACATGATGGCATTTGTGCCACGCGGCGCCTACCGCCTCCATCATCTTTTCGTTGCCGACACAGACGAGTCGACCACCTACATTGGCACGCACGCCCTGACCTGCCACTTCCTCGATGTCGGTTATCTTGCAGCCGTCGTGAGCCTCCTGCGGGAAAGCGTCGCGCAGGGCGGCTCCGATAGGATGCGTAGAGAAGTGCTCTACATGCGCAGCCAAATGAAGCAGTTCGTGAGCATCGAACTCCGTTGGATGCACCGCCTCTACGGCAAACTCGCCGTATGTGAGCGTGCCGGTCTTGTCGAACACCACAACGTCGAGCTTAGCCAATGCGTCCATATAGTTGCTGCCCTTGACGAGTATTCCGCGGCGCGACGCACCACCCAATCCGCCGAAGAACGTGAGCGGCACACTGATGACCAATGCACACGGACACGAAACGACAAGGAAGATGAGCGCTCGATGCAACCATACGGCGAACGATTCGGCGAAGCCGCCCGACGCGAACAACGGCGGAACAACGGCAAGTAGCAGGGCTGCAAAGACGACAATCGGGGTGTAGACGTGCGCAAAGCGGGCGATGAACGACTCGCTGTGCGACTTATTTTCGTTGGCGCTCTCCACCAGACTGATTATCTTCGACACGGTACTCTCGCCGAAGCTCTTTGTGGTCTGCACGCGGAGCACACCGGTAAGGTTCACGCAGCCCGATACGACCTCGTCGCCCTTCGCAACATCACGCGGCACCGACTCGCCGGTGAGCGCAACGGTGTTGAGCGACGACTCGCCTTCTACGACACGTCCGTCCAACGCCACCTTCTCGCCAGGCTTTATCACTATCGTCTCGCCCACCTGCACATCAGACGGCGAGACAACGACGAGTTCGCCGCCGCGCTCTACGGACGCCGTGTCGGGACGTATATCCATAAGGTGGGATATGCTGTCGCGACTCTTGCCCTCGGCGTAGCCTTCAAACAGTTCGCCTATCTGGAAGAACAACATCACGAAGACTGCTTCGGGAAACTCGGTCTCTGCACCTGGCAGGAAACCGATACAGAGTGCACCGACTGTGGCGACGGACATAAGGAAATGCTCGTTGAACATGTCGCCGCGGACGATGCCCTCAAATGCTTCCTTCAGCGTATCGTGACCGATAAGAAGATAAGGCACGAGGTAAACCAACAACAACTGCCACGTAGGCAGACCGCAATACTTCTCTACAACTACCGCGCCGATAAGCAGCAACGTAGTAAGAACGATAAGCAGCAGTGTGCGCTTCATACCGCCATGCTCATGGTGGTGGTGATGATGTCCATGCTCGTGATGCTCATGTTCGTGATGATGCTCGTTACAATGCCCACAACCGCAGTCGTGGGTATGGTGATTGTGTTCCTGTTCCATTTTACTTGTATTTTAAAACATTTATACTTTTATTTTTGAACACTGCAAAGGTATGGCGTTAAATGTGCAACTGGGTTGCAAAAACAAGCAGGCTTATTTTGTATTGCGCCTTATTTGCAGTAACTTTGCAGCAAAAATAAAAGGAATGTCAACAAATAACAAGATAGTATACCGCGCCATCGCGCTCGACCTCGATGGCACACTCACCAACAGCAAGAAGGAGGTTACGCCTGCTACACGCGAGGCGTTGCTCACAGCGCAAGAGAACGGCGCACACATCATACTGGCTTCGGGCAGACCTACGTTCGGCATCGAACCGGTGGCAGAATGTCTCGAACTCTCGACACGTGGCGGATATATCCTCTCGTACAACGGCGGAAAGATTATCGACTGGCGCACGAAGGAGGAGATTTACTCGCAGCACCTGCCCAGCGACGTGATCCCCGTGCTGTACAACTACGCCAAGGAGCATGGCTATGCGCTGCTCGGCTATGTAGGTAAGGAGATCATAACCGAGTCGGCTGACGATAAATACGTGGCTGAGGAGTCGCGCATCAACAAGATGCCGATACGCAAGGTGGAGAATCTGCTCGCAGAACTGGAGCCTAACCCTACGAAACTGCTCATGACCGCCGACCTGAATGCTGCGGCGGAAGCGGAGAAGGAACTGCAGGAACTCGTGGGCAACCGCATGGATGTGTACCGCTCTGCACCGTTCTTCGTGGAGCTTGTGCCGAAAGGCATCGACAAGGCGCAGTCGCTGCTGCGTCTGCTGGCGAAGCTCAACCTCACCCCGCAGGACATGATTGCCTTCGGCGACGGATACAACGACCTCTCTATGCTGCGTCTGGCAGGAATGGGCGTGGCTATGAGCAACGCAGCACCCGAAGTGCGCAGCGAAGCCGACTATGTGACGCTCTCCAACGAGGAGGACGGCGTGGCTGTGGCTATAAACAAACTGTGCTACAACAACGAATAATCTTTTCGTGCACGCCAACGATTAATCATCATCTTTAAAAAGACATCAACGAAAATGAAGATAGACACAACGACATACAAGGAGATCAATCGCCCGATGTATATTCTTGAGGAGGCACGCCTGCGCAACAACCTGCGCATAATAAGCGACGTGGCAAAGAGAGCCGACGTGGAGATTATTCTTGCGTTCAAGGCTTACGCGCTGTGGAAGACGTTCCCGATATTCAGAGAGTATATCAACTCTACAACAGCAAGCTCGCTGTCGGAGGCTCGTCTGGCTTTCGACAAGTTCGGCAGCAAGGCGCACACTTTCTCACCAGCATACACCGACTACGAGATTGACGAGATTGCTGCCTGCTCAAGTCATCTTACGTTCAACTCGCTCACACAGTACGAGCGTCTGCACGAAAGAGCACGCAAGCAGAACCCGGAAATCAGTTTCGGACTGCGCATCAATCCTGAGTATTCGGAGATTGAGACCGACATATACAACCCTTGTGCACCGGGCACACGCTTCGGAGTGAGCGCAGACAAGCTGCCGGAGCAACTGTCCGAGGAGATAGATGGTTTCCACTGCCATTGCCACTGCGAGAATGGTTCGGACGTGTTCGTACGCACACTCGCTCATATCGAGGAGAAGTTCGCAGGATGGTTCAAGCAGATAAAATGGATTAACTTCGGCGGCGGACACCTCATGACACGCAAGGACTACGACATCGAACTGCTCGTAAATACACTTCGCGAATTCCACAACCGCTATCCGTGGCTGAAGGTAATAATGGAGCCAGGCAGTGCATTCGGCTGGCAGACAGGTCCGCTGGTGGCTCAGGTGATAGACGTTGTCGAGGACAAAGGCATTAAAACCGCTATTCTCAACGTGAGTTTCTCGTGCCACATGCCCGATTGTCTCGAAATGCCCTATCATCCTGCCGTGAGAAGAGCAAAAACTATAGAAGAAAACATCGACTACTCTATACCTTATATATATAGATTAGGAGCCAACAGCTGTCTGTCGGGCGATTTCATGTCGGCATGGCAGTTCGACCACGAACTGAAAATCGGCGAAAATATCGTCTTTGAAGACATGAACCACTACACAACAGTGAAGACAACCATGTTCAACGGCATCTCACACCCTGCTTTGGCTATGGTTCATGAAACGACGGACGAACTCGAAATTCTGCGCGAATACGGTCCAAACGACTATATAGAGCGCATGGATTAGCGCAAAAATGCACTTTTCAAGTAAAAAAACGCATTTTTCTCACTTTTTTCCTTGAAAAGTTTTGGTGGTTCGGAAAATATTGCTACCTTTGCAACCGCAAATCAGAAATGCTTCTTCTGAAAGCATTTCGCAATGCGGCAATAGCTCAGTTGGTAGAGCACAACCTTGCCAAGGTTGGGGTCGCGGGTTCAAGTCCCGTTTGCCGCTCAAACTTAGAAAACTCTGTTTTCGAAGCGCGAGTTGCCCAGGTGGCGGAATTGGTAGACGCGCACGTTTCAGGTGCGTGTGTTTAACG
>ERZ1026874.1688-NODE-1688-length-11395-cov-9.823898_pt1 | contig 11395 bp, 10 predicted proteins | sample MGYA00380167_ERZ1026874 | MGnify/ENA primary metagenome ERZ1026874 (study PRJEB33269, sample SAMEA4719803) | human gut metagenome | biome: human-associated habitat; feature: organic feature; material: feces | place: Cameroon | collected 2013-10 ...
GCTTTTGTAAGACTTGTTCCTCCTTTGAATATGGCACGGTTATCCTTGTCGTTCGAAGCCATCAATGACAGCGACCGACAAATCCAATAGTCCTTCTCGATGAAAATGCTCTTGATGCCAAGTCCTCCATCCTCTACTGGTTGTGATGCAGCTTGTAAGGCATCAGAGAACAACTCCCTGTCTTCATGTAATCTCATATGATGTTCCAGTTTCTTTTGTTTGACAATACTTTGTCGGAGATTGGCAACTTGTAACTTGTCACTCCATTCAATGTTTTACTGATTGTTTCAGTTTCAAGTTCTATGTTCTCGTAGATGGCTCCAAGCAAAGCTCTTACATAAGGTGTATATGCCAAGGATAATTTTGCCAACTCTTGCTTCTGTTCCTTTGAAAGAGCATTGATTGTTTTGCAAATATTCGTCACACATTCATCTGGTGAAGTGGCCGGAATATCCTTTATAAGACGCAGAGCATCCAATAATCTAAGTAGTGGAATGTTGCTTGATGTTATGGTGTTCTCTTGTAGCAAGAAAGAGATTTTTACGCCATTCCTTGTGATTGGTCTACGGTATTTATTTGTTCCGACAAGGATGGATGAGCTTATCTGTGTTGTCAAGCCCATGGATGCAAATGCTGTCGTTCCTGTAATGTAGCCTACAATCTTACCATTTTGTTCCAGAAAGTCCTTTACAAGTTCAGAATCTGCAGGTTTTAGATTACCAAAAATGGTCTTCTTTGGAATATAGTATTTCCCTTTAGCTATCTTTTGGAGCTCGCCTTGGAGCACAAGACGATTGAGAGCTTTGGCAAGTGCCGGCTGATACCGCATCTCCACACCAAAGTCTCTTGTTGTTAATACAACCCCAGCAGGGGTCGATGACAATTTTTCCTTTATCAGTCTTGCTATAACCATGTTAATCTCCTTTTCTCTGACGAGTGCAAAGTTAATAAAAAGTCTTGTTTTTTACGTCATAAACTTGACTTTTATGTATTTCTTTAACTATCTTCATGCTATAAAACATTCTATAGCCCTTCATCATCCCTTGTTTTTCATTTTCTTTTCAGTCTTCGTTTTGGTACTTATACACTTCCTTCTGGCATAATGCACGCAATGTAGTAAATAGGTAGATAAGTCACTCCGTCCTTAACTTCCACATTCTTGGCATTCGACAATACAAAAGCCTGATGAATGTTATATTCCTTAATCTGCAGGAACTTATCCAATGCGCTATGCACTTGATAATCTTTGCCTGACTTTATCTCCAGTGGAAGGACAGACAGATTGACCATGTCGTCTATGAGATAGTCCACCTCGCCTGTTTTCTTGTTGTCGTAATAATAAAGGTTGAATCCGTGTGCGCGTAATTCTTGCGCCACAACCGTCTCATAGACAGAGCCAAGATTGATGCTTGCCATGTCGTCCATAATGGCCTTTATGTTTGTGCCAAAGAAAATGCCTGTCAGAATGCCCACGTCGTTCATGTACAGCTTAAGAAGATTTTTTCCACTATTTTCTATTAATGGGAAACTCGGCTTGCTTATAGCTTTCACTTCCAAGGCAATGCTTGATGATATGAGATAGTCAAACTCCTCAACATAATCGCTCATACGTTTGCCTTTCTTGTCTTCTATGTCCTTGGCAATCACCCGTTTCTTCTTGTTCTCCAAGTTTGATGGAATCATACTGTAGATACGTTGTATTTTCAAGCGGTTATGCGTCTCCTCATATCTTGCTGCGTCCACACCATACAAATGGTGTATGTTGTTCTGTATGTTCCTTACGGTAGTGATGTTTTTAGTGTTGACAAACTCTTTAACAGCATCCGGCAAACCTCCCACAAGTAGATATTTCTTGAATAGGTCGAGCAATTTGTTGTGAATAGCATCCGGCATTTGTTTGCGTTCGGCAAAATTTCGGTGCATAGTGTCCAATACCAACTGTCCTACACCATTGGCAATAAGAAATTCCTCGAAATCCATAGGATACATGTGTTTGATGATGATGCTGCCTAATGGAATTGACGATGTAATTTTAAGAGTTACGCCAAGAAGAGAGCCACTGGCTATATAAGTGAACTTGTCGTCTTCGCGCAAAAACTTCAACAATGTCAGGAGATGGTCGTAAGCCTGTATTTCGTCAATGAAGATAAGCGTGTCTTGCTTGCTTCCCATTCTGTCGCCTGCAACAGAACTTAACGCAAGATAGAAATCGTCCTTGGTTCTTGCATCAGCAAAAATACGGTCGCCCAACTTGTCTGTCTCCATATTTATCTCGATATAGTTAGAAAAGAGTTTCTTTCCAACTTCTCTAATTATATACGACTTTCCAATCTGGCGTGCACCATCAATAATAAGAATCTTGTCAGTTCTTGATTGTAAGTGACTTATAATGTCGTTTTCTATTTTACGGTATAGCATAATTACACTTTTCTTGTTATATAACTATTGCAAAAATACACTTTTCCTATGAAATGCACAAGCTAAAACTACACTTTTCCTATGAAAATGGTAGGCTAAAACTACACTTTTCAACCTAAAAGCCAACCAACAGCACACCAAGAAAGTGGCTGACGGCAAGAAATCCACATTCAAGCCTATCGAGATAAGCGATGATGGACTGGAATGTATAGAGTGGCTTTCTGTAGACTGCACCTCGGCACAAAAAGATGCGCCTTGGCATAGCGGAAGATAAGCCTTTGCGCCTAAAGGTGCGCAATATTTGCGGTGACGAGACTGTCTTTGTATTGTAGTAGTTTTATATACTTGGCAAAGTATATTGATATAAATGGCAAAGTATATTGATATAAATGGCAAAGTATATAAATATAAATGGCAAAGTATATTAGTATTACTTTTTAGCTTCAGAATCTCTTTCCGAAGATGATGTGGAAGAAGGTGGTGGCGAGAATCTTGATGTCGGTCCACAGACTCTGGTGTTCGAGGTAGTAGAGGTCGTAGTCGAGGCGTCGCAACATCTTCTCCATAGTGTCGGTATAGCCGTTGTGTAGGGTGGCGTATGATGTAACACCAGGACGTATGGCATACAATTCGGCATAGCGTGGATTGTGCTGCATAATTTGGTCGATATAGAACTTGCGTTCTGGTCGGTAGCCAATGAAAGCCATGTCGCCCTTGAACACGTTCCACAACTGTGGCAATTCGTCGAGATGATGGGCACGCATCCATTTGCCTGTCTTAGTAAGGCGCGGGTCGCATAAGGCTCCGTCGAGCAACAGCTGCGGACCGTCTTTCTCGGCATCGTGGGTCATGCTGCGAAACTTATAGATATAAAAGGGTTTGCCATGCAGCCCAATACGCTCCTGACGATAGATGACAGGTTCTCCGTCCTCAAGACGTATTGCCACATAGCATACGAGAAATAAAGGGGCGAAGACGACCAGAGCTATTGCTGAGGCTATAAAATCTATAAGTCTTTTCATTCTATTATATTCGGTTCTTATATTATAACGCAAAAAGAGAATTTTAATTGTATAAAGGTATCTTTAATTTTGGAATGGGGACAGGTTGAGACATGAGAACATGGTTTTTGAAAAGACAGAAGAACAGAAGAACATGTTTTTTTTTGAAAGACATGAGAACATGAGGACATGTTTTTTTTTTGAAAGACATGAGAACATGAGGACATGTTTTTTTTTGAAAGACATGGGAACATGAGGACATGTTTTTTTTGAAAGACATGGGAACATGGGGACATGTTTTTTTTGAAAGACATAAGAACATGAGAACATGTTTTTTTTTGAAATACATGAGGACATGTTGTAGTTTTTTTTTCTTTGACTGAAAAATTAAGGAGTAAGCTCAATCAACTCCATTATATCTAACATTTTAAATAGAACACCATTGATGGTAGAATGCCAGCTTTGATGAAAATGCCCATAAAACCAATGAGTAATCGTATTGCAATCTGTTTTTATGGCTTCGTATATTGCATCCATTGTCTCGCGTTCATTCTGTACATCAGCCAACAAACAATCATCCCTTAATGCCCATAGCTGCAATTCTTTTTTATCTTGCAGTTCGCAGAACGTTGGTGCTGTATGAGTGACGACCGTGTCAATTTTGTACAGAGATGTAATTTCTGATAAAACCTTCTCATTAAAGACAGGAGCTTCATCCTGCCAATAGTTATTGGTTGTAAAAGAGTTGTCCGCTATAGTTCTGTCATCATACCTATGCATCTTACTTTTACCATGCTCCCATGACTCTTTCCTGGATTGACGGTCGATAGAGATTGCTCCACCAACACAGAGAATTGTGTGTCCATTGGTCTTGACTACAGAATAGTCAGGAATAGCGATGAATCGTTTGTGGCAGAAAGCCTTGCCATCAAAATATGCAGGATTGTCATGATTGCCACGTATGAAAAGGAACCAATTGTTGGATTTGATTACTCGTTCGACGTTACGTTTAACGATGTTTTCATAATACCCCTTTCTTTCAAAGCCGAATCCGCAATCTCCAGCTACAATAATCAGAGTGTCTTTCATCTGATATTGTATGCACACTTTATTCACGAGGAGATTAAAGTCCCCGTGAATATCTCCACATATGGCAACATTGCGGCACTTTGTAGTAAAATCATAAATATTGGGATATGTATCAGTATTCATCTCAGAAAAGCCGTATTGATAAGTTCAAGGAGTCGTTCGGCATCCAAGCCTCTAAGCCCTGCGTTTTTGAAGAAATCGGAATTTGGAAGTTCTCCTACTCTTTGATAAAAGTCATTCATATCGTTTTTCAATTTTTCAGGGAGTGTAAAGTGAGAATCCTGTGGCAGCATAGCAATAAGTCTGAAAACATCTTTCTTATGCTTCTCAATGTCTCGACTATCTACCTGTTCGCCCTCTGCTTTTCTATCCAGCATCTCTGTATATGCTTTAGCTTTCAAACAAATTAGAGCTTCTGGACTTGCAACATGGATGTCGTCAATATTTCTACTATGTTCAATCGTGAATGCATAGTAGTCGTCATCCATTAGAATTGCAGACAGACTGGAGAGGTCTTCTCCAACACTTATTGGTTCTATATGTGCATCTGGCGGAAGGTTTAGAATGCCAGTATTTCTTGCAAAAAGCTCTATTTGCTTCGGGTAGGTCTTGTCTTGAGGATTGGTAAAACGATAATATTCGTGTTTAAATTCGTTTTCACCTTTACTTCGGTGACCATAATTGGCAGCTTTGATGAAATCCCACAAACGTAATCCGAAATCAGGTGTAAGAGCTTCAACAACAAGTACAAGGTCAAGATCCTTTGTTGCACGAGGATTCATATCAAGTTCTTCTTCAAGCAGATTGCACGCAGCCCCACCTATTAGCACATATTTGTCTTTATAATTATTGAAGTATTCCTTCCAGCGTTCAATTCCTGTTACCATTTCATTTCTTCAATTAAAGTGTCACATTCTAATTGTATTCTTTCATCATCGCTTTCTTTCATGCACAGATAAAGCGAAAGTTTGTCTACTATTCCGTTTTCTGACAACAACGTTGGAGAATATTTCCATACTTCTACCTTTATATCCCCGTATTGTTTGCTCATTATAGCGGCATTCTCTTTGGCTGTCACTTTGTCGATTGCAACAACTGGGGTTGTTGGCTCAGCAAGCATGGTATAATGTCCCATTGCTGTTTCACCAGACATCAAACTTCCTGTAGGTTTTATGTCAGTGAAAAGAATGCGCTCTATAGGAGACGACATCTGTGGAAGGGATTTATTCCATAATTCCATCTTGTTCAATATTATTTGGACAGATTTCTGTTTGCCTCCAACAAGTGTAATTATATTATTGGTTTCAAGCCACCTTAGAGCGACATTGATTGTTGGGTACGCTAAACCTACAAGCTCTGCTATTTCTGAAGTATTTAAGCCATCAATCGTACTCTTTTCTATATGATAGAGTACAAGCATCTGAGCAACAGGGGGCATTTTATTAGGCATCACCTTAGACTTGTTCCTCATTTTGCGCAGCACAATGAGGAGACTTGGAACGAAAGCAAGTTTATCTGGCACAATGAAATTAACTTTGGCATGAGTTAGCCTAGATAGATTATATGATGCAACTGACTCAAGAGCAAACACAACAGGATGGTGGAATACCTCCATCATCTTTGTCTGGTGTTTGGATAGCTGCATCGGAGAAATGTTATCAAACTCGGTGGGCACCGCTATGGTAACTATCGTCTCCATAAACTCAATATCATAAAGAGTATAGCAGCAAGCAATTGCCAAAGGAAGTTTACTATCATTCTTTTTTTCATGAGTAAACATCCTTATTTCACTACCTGTCAGTTCGGCAAGAAAATCTATTACGTTGTCAATATTATATTTCATATTGCATATTATATCAATAGAGATATTTTATGCAAAAGTACATATAAAATATTGATTTACTAAATCTTTTCTCAAGAAAAGTCTTGCCTACACGACATTTTTATAATAATAAAAAACCACCCAACCCTTACAGATGTAAGGATTGGGCGGACCGGAGATGTCTTGTGCTTTTATTTTAATGTCACAAAACTACAAATTGATAGGATATATTTCTCTTTTATGCTGTGCGCAAAGTAGGGAAATGGTATTTACCATATTACTTCTTTACAACCTTAACAGCCTTACCGTTCTTAACAACAATGTTAACGCCACGCTGCAACTTGTCAGTGCGAACACCGTTGAGCTGATAGATACCGTCAGCACCCTCGCCAAACTCGTCAGCATTGATACCGTTGATACCAGTAGCAGTCTTATCAAGAGTTACCTTGAGTGTGATGTCCTCTGAATAGTAGGTATCATCACCAGTACCGTTAATCTCACCCACAGTAATTTCAGAACCATCAACAAATGTATTGTCTGCAATAACCTTTACACTGCAAAGAGTACCCTTGTTCAATGCAAACTTGTTGTCCAATGACAATGGATCGCCGAAGATGATGATAGACTGACGTTTTGGGTTGTAAATAACGTTGTGCTTAGGACAAGCAGTACCAGCCTGCTCTGAATCCTCTACTACGCTAAGACCCTGTGGCAACTTAACTCTTAAACCGGTATTGTTGATATAACCCTTTGGCAAATCAAGGTTAAAGGTAAGAGTCTGCTCTTCGCCGACCTTGATAGCTGGCAATTCGGCAGTTACAAACATCTGGTTGTCTGTACTAACAACTTTAGCAACGAAGTCGGCTGGCTTGAAAATAGGAGCGTCGTCGTCGCCCATAGAAATGTCTGTAGAAGTAAGACGGATTTCCTTTGCACCAGTGTATGTAGGAGCAACATTTACCTCAAAAGTAAAGATGTCACCCTTGCCTGCAGGGAGATACTTCTTAATAGTGTAAGCAGCCAAATAAGCACCATTAGCATGTACGTAATCCTGAGAAAGAGATACATTGTACAACTTTGTGCGTTCTGTTGTGTTTACAACAAAGTTCTCACTACCTGGTTCTTTTGCTACGAAAGAAAGTCCCTCAGGAAGAACAATCTTGGTCTCGATAGTAGCAACCTCTTCATCGTTATCGAATCCGATAGCCATAGTCGCTTTTTCGCCCGGCTTTAAGAATGTAACATTCTTCAATGTTAGTCCTCCGGCCATAGCGTTTGCGCTTGCTATAAGAAGCATTGCAAAAGCGAAAAGGCAGCTATATAGTCTTTTTTGTTTCATAATTTTATCAGTTTATTCATTTAACATCTATAATGGGGATGCTCTTAAGAGCATTCCCCAATATGAAAATTTTAGTGATTCTTCTTGTACTCAGCGTACTTAGACATGAATGCATCGAATGTCTTGCTGTCAAGAGTTGTTTCGAAGTTGTCAGCAGCCTGCTTGAAGTCCTTGCCGTCGATTACACCATCACCGTTAAGGTCGAGCTTACCACCGTTAGCCTCTTCGGCAGCCTTCTTGAGGATGTCGGCAACCTTACCAGCCAACTCGTCCAGACCTGCGATGAAGCCATCCTTATTAGCGCTGATAGTATTGTTCTTAACTGCAACGTCAATAGAAGACTTGAGGTTAGTGAACTGGCTGTCAACATCGTCAAGTGATGCACTTGCTTCTGCCTTAATTTCAGCCTCATAAGCCTCGATAGTCTTACGAGCGTCAGCAATTACCTTTTCTACCTCAGTAACCTTAGCGCTTACGATAGGAGCAGCAGCCTCGTTAGCCTTGAATGTAGGATAGTTCTGGATCTTGAACATGTCTGCATTGTATTCGTCGAGAACCTTCTTGATCTCAGCTTCCTTCTGGCTTGCAGTGAGGCAAGACTCCTCAAGAGTTGTAAGAGCACCTGCGAGCTTGGTGTTAGCCTTATTGAGGGCATCCTTAACGTCGAAGTGATCCTTAGCCTCAACCTTGTTCTCCTTCTCCCAGTCGTTAACTGTCATCTGGAGAGTAGTCTCGTCCTTCTTAGCGAAGTTCCAATCTACCTTCTTGTTATAGATAGTAGCATACTGAGTTGTGTATGACTCCAACTCGCCGTTGAGAGTTTCTACAGCAGGCTTAACCTTAGCAAGAATTTCGCGGATAGCTCCAACCTTATTGGCAAGGATGTTCTCCTTGAACTTCTCCTCTGTGCCGTCAAATGCAGCAAGGCGTGCAATCTCGTCCTGTGCAGTCTTGATGAAGCCATCGCCTACCCAAGTCTGAGTTCCATCCTCGTTGGTAACTTGCTTCTTAGCCTGAATAAGGTCGTAAGCCTCGATGAATGCGTCAACAGCCTCGTTGCTCATCTTCTCGTTCTTATCACCTGGCTTAACGTTCCACTTAGCTTCACGGATAAGGTACTTGGCGTTCTCAACGTCAACATCTGTGAGGTATGTATTAGCTGCTGCATTTGCCTTAAGAGCTGCGTCAACTATTTCGTCATATACCTTATCGGCAACAACCTTAACCTGGTTCAGGTAGTCAGCCTCAACGTCCTCTGTGATACGATAGAGGTTCTTGTTAGCCTCGTAGTGTGCGCCAAATTCAGCATCAGACTCCTTCTGGATATTAGCTGTCTTCTCGTCAACAAGCTTCTGAACCTTCTCAATCATCTCATCAAGACCATTGATTTCGCTGAAGAGAGTATTGAGGTTAGCCTTCAAGTCGTCAGAAGCACTCTTTGTTGCGTCAAGAACCATCCAGTTCTTAATCCAACCTACATAATCGTTGTAATCCTTGCGAACATCCTCTATAGCACCATTGATACGGTTCTGTGCATCGAGGTTGTGATCGTTGATTTCCTTCTTCTGAGCGTTAAGGGTCTTTTCCCAAATCTTCTTAACCTCACCATTCAACTTATTGATTTGATCAACGAAGTTAGCATAGTCGGTCTGTACGGTAGTGAATTGTGAATTTTCGAAACTCTTCTTGATCTTGTCCAGATTATTCTGCTGTGTTGAGAACTTCTTCTGGTAATCAAGTTTTGTATCAGGTTCGTTCTCATACTTTGCAGAAACCTCATAAGCATATTTAGTCAAGTTCTTCTGAGCCTCTTCAAATTTAGCGGTGAGATCAGCCTTTGCCTTATTTACCAATTCTGTGTAGAAACCATCAAGCTTAGTGCTTACACCTGCAATATTTGCAACGAATGTAGTGTATTGATCTTCGCTATACATATAGCGATTGTCAGTCTGCTTAACCTCGTTCTGCATGCTTACGATCTGCTCCTTAAGCAAGGTGTAGTCATTGTCCTGATCCAACTCGAATGGCTTACCAGCCTTAAGAGCAGCCTCAACCTTCTCTACCTTGGTAGAAAGATCGTTGATAGACTTCAAGTTGTCACGCTCGAAAATAGCGCGGGCAATAACATTGTCAAGCTTCTCGCCTACCTCTGTGTACAACTGAACGAAGTAATCCTTATCGTTGGTCTCAAAAGCGTTGGGGAACTTGCTGAGCTCGGCAATAGCCTCGTTCTTGATAGTTTCATTAACCTCCTTTTTGAGGTTGTCCCACTCACCCTTAAGCCAAGTTGTCTTAAAGTTGCCATTGTTAATCTTGGTAACATTACCGTTCTTATCTTTAGTTGCGGTAAAGTCATGTGTAAACAAAGCCTTGTTGTTGATTTCTTCTCCACCGTTTGCTGTCCATTCTGCAATAGTAGCAGTTCCGTTAGCCTTATCAAGTTTGTTAAGAGCCTTATTTGCTTCGGTTGTAGTAATATCCTTAAACAACTTGAAAGTGCTCTTTGCTTTAGCTACAGCGTCCTGGGCATCCTTAACAGCACCATATCCATAATCAGTAATTAAGGTAGTGCTGTTCAGCTTAGCGATGAGCGTATTCTTAACGTCGTCTGTTACACCATTTGCTTCCTTCTTTTCTGCGAGTTCAGCCTTAACAGCCTGAACCTTCTCGCCTGCCTTACTGATAGCCTCCTGTACCTTTGTATAGAAGCCTTCATATGTAACGTACTTGGCAACAGCAGCGATAGCCTTACCCATCTCGTCGTAAGCTTTGTCTATTTCTGCCTGGATAGCACGAGTGTTGCTTGACTCAACAAAAATCTTTGTCACAGCAGCATTCTCTGCAAGAGTAATTGTCAAGTTGCCGTCAGATGTAACAGCATACTTGCCATTTTCATTCTTTGTCAGTTCTACACCACCCAAACTTACGGTGATGTCTCCCGTTGCTGTCAAGGTAATTTCGTCACCGCTTGTTACAGGAAGGGTGAATGCCTTGCTCTCCTCATTGAATACAAGTTTAGAACCTTCTTCTTTTGCATTAGCAACAGGGTTTGCGAAGTTGAAGTCGTTAGCCATAGCTGTTCCTGCAACAGCAGACATGGCAGCCATCAAAGTCAAGATTTTTTTCATAATCTTTAATTTTTTATTTGTTATTACTTAGTTTGTCTGCAGGATAGAAGAGCCAATTTAGTTTTCACATTCTTTGGAGAACGTGGAAAATATACCCTTGTCAATTTGCCCTTTGTCTCCTTCTGTTTGCAAAATTCGTTAAGTTTTTTGAATTGATGTATACTTCTAAGTTCATATTTCGTGAAATATACGTCTTTTTTCGTGAAGTAAACGTTTACTTGATATAGCTCAATTCTGTTGATTGTCGTCTCATATATATAAGGTGTAGCTAAAAAACCAAAGGGGAAAACGAATAAAAAGTACGATATTTTTACATTTCACGCAATATTATTGTTTTTTCACGTAAATTTAACAGGTAAATATGTTGTATTTAAAAATATATTCGTAATTTTACAACGACAAACTAAAATCTGACTATTATATGAAATTGAAGCTATACAATCGTGACGAAATATTCCTGGTAAATCTTGATACCGTATTATATTTTAAGGCAGAGGACCATTATACCAGTGTGTACTATGCAAAAGATACAAAACAGTTTCTTGGGTCAGTGGAAATTTAGTGGGGATAAGCATAAATCTTTGCAAGTCGATACAGA
>ERZ1026874.1689-NODE-1689-length-11386-cov-9.496337_pt1 | contig 11386 bp, 10 predicted proteins | sample MGYA00380167_ERZ1026874 | MGnify/ENA primary metagenome ERZ1026874 (study PRJEB33269, sample SAMEA4719803) | human gut metagenome | biome: human-associated habitat; feature: organic feature; material: feces | place: Cameroon | collected 2013-10 ...
ATACTATATGATTATTTATTAGTCAAAGCATTTTACAGAATGTTAATTTTAATTAAATTTATAATTTCTCTATTTAAGTCCTTATTAACAACAAAGAAAAAAGGGTGCAAAAAACTCACCAAAATAAAAAATCGCTGTATGTATTAAACTTACAACGATTTTTTGTATAATTAATTATTTTAATTTTCTGTAGTAGTTGCTTTTTTAGTTCCTACTTTTACCACAGTATTCATCGGTGCATAATAATCTGATGAAATAAACTCTCTTGACACTTCAACACCATTTGAATATGTAACTAAATATGCTTTTGATCTATATCCAGCCATACCATTTACAGTTGTAACTCTACTTCCCTCTGCAAGTGTATTATCATTAACATATTCTGTAGTATAATCTAGCTTTTCTATAACTTCATTTACTAACTCATAAGTGTTGTTTCCAAAACTTTCTTTATTTCCATAGATATTAAATACTATAGTATTAGAAGTCATATATCCTTCAATATATATAGGGAAATCATATGTATTAACAAATCTGTAGTCTATCTCTCCTTCATAAACAGTTGCATCTAAGCTTGGCTCTGCATAACTTACCATCATTGAATGGTTATATCTTAATGAAGATTTTAAATTAGCTCTCATGGCAGCTCTATATAGTATAGTAGAAATATTACATACTCCACCACCATATTCTTGTACTACTTCACCAGCTACATAAGCTCCAGCTTGTTGATAACCATTTTCTGGTGTAGTTTGTCCTATTGCTTTATTATAACTAAATTCTTCACCTGGCATTAAAAGCGTTCCATTAACTGAATTTGTAGCTATCTTCATATTATTAACTCTACCAGTTGCGTTATTCACATAACTGCCTGAAAAACTTGATACTACACCATTAATTTTTTGTAATTCTGCTGCTGTAACCCTTGGTACATTTTCCTCAAGTTCAATAACAATAGCTTTTCCTGTAAAATTATCTGGAGAAATACTTTCTTTTATTTTATTAACTAATGCATCCACATCTATCTTCTTTCCAACAGTTTCATTAGAAATTGATATAGCACCTGCACTAATATTTATAGTAGCATCCTTTGGTTCAATCTTTACTGAATTATTTATTTCATTGGCAAATTCAACAATTTTACTTTCATCATAAACCAATACTGTTTTCATTTGATGATTTACTCCATTTTTAATCATTGAATTTTTTTCAAATAACCCTTCACCTTTTCCATAAGCTAACGCTTCCTTAACAATACCATCAACATCTATTGATGAATCTATGTCATTATAGCTTAATTGAAAATTCTGCTCTCCTACCATAACATCTATTACTTTATTATTAATTTGCGTCATTAATTGTGATTCTAAAGTTGTCTTAGCTTCTTCAGCAGTCTGTCCTGATAAATCAACACCATATATGCTTACTCCTGAATAAATCCTATTATCCCAAGAAGCAACTTTAGTTTTTATACTAAATATATACCCAATAGTTGCTGCTAAAATTATTACTAATACGGAAGCAGTACAAATTATAATTTTCCTTTTATCAGTTATAAACTCACTGAATTTACTTTGATCTTTAGATTCTATATTATTCTCTTGCAAACAATATACCTCCCCCATCTTTCAATAATACGAAATACTATAAAAAATGTATTTTTATAGTACTTTTACTATTATAGTATATTATTTTGTCTAAAACAACAATGAAAACTTTCCATATGTTATGTGAATTCAACACAAATGTAAAATATACTTGATTTTATTATTATATTCAAAATATCATAAAAACCACCTGAAACAGATGGCTTTTATTACATAATTATACTTTAACAGTGGCTCTTTTTACAGAAACTTCACCATCTTGATCAAATGCTTCTATAGATATAGAAATATTGCCCTTTGCTGTGAATGGTAGCTCATTTATTCCAATTGAAAAACTAGTATCATTTGCATCTACTGTTCCTATCCAATAACCATTGGCAAATATATTGTAACCAAGCAAATCAAAGTCTGCATTTTGAATCCAGCTTATATTTATTACATTACCTTGTCTGCTGGCTTGTAAACCTTTGACCACATCTGGCGGTGTTAATAAGTCTATGTTGTTAGGTCCCCAGTTTGCATCTACTTTATTGCTTATACCTGCAACTGTTGCACTTTCACTATATTGCCATATTCTCCACCTTGTCCATCCTCCTACATCTGGCGGTACTTTAGGATTTCCAGATATAGCAGTATATAAAGCTATCCAAAGAGGCATATTTTTTAGAGGATATCCTCTGCCTTCAATATAAAAATTATTATATAACTGTACAAAAAATACTCCTGTATAAAGCATAAGTCTTCTTCTAGTAGACTTTTCAAATCTCTTCCTAAATCTATCAATCCAATTAATTAAAGCTGTAGTAGAAATAGATTTATCTGTAGGTGTTTCTACATCTACTACTGGAAATAAATCTCCATAATCACCATCACCAAATCCTTGTTGCAATACATTAATAAAACCATCACATTGAGCATCTGCTGTATTCAAATCATAGCTAGGCACTGCAAAATGATATGCGCCTACAGGAATACCATAATTTCTTGCCTTAGAAGCAAAATCAATAAACTTTCTATCAGTTCTAAATCTCCCTGAAGCTGATCCTGATGATCTTAGATATAAAAAATCTACCGTCCTTGCCAAAACCGCAAAATCTACTCCCTGAGTATACTCATTTATATCTATACCAAAAAGACTTTTATCAGTTCTATTTTGCATAGCTCCTCCGTACATAAAATTTCCTTACTTTATAGCTTATTAATATTTTTCAAAATAGTTTCCTATTTGGTAATAAAAATCTTTTATTAGTGAATTTAAAACGCACCTCAATCTTCTGCTATTAAAAAAGAAGCAGTTACACTATTTAATGTAATTGCTTCCTTAACATCTTAACTCACCAATCTTCTTAACATTCTAAACTGCTCTATTTACCTTTAAAGATGTTTCTATTATTAAATCTAAGAACTCTGAAAAGCTATATCCTTCTCCCTTTGCACTTTTAGGGAAAAGACTTGCAGCAGTCATTCCTGGAAGTGTATTAACTTCTAATATATAAGGAGTTCCTTCTTTATTAACTATCATATCTATCCTTGAATAAACTTCACACTTAAGTGCTTTATAAGTTTTTAATGCCATTTCTTTAACTTCTTTATATAAATCTTCTTCTAGTTCCACAAGCACTTCATCTGCTCCATTATCTGAGTATTTTTGTGTATAATCAAAAAAATCACTTTTTGGCTTTATTGCTATAACTGGAAATAGTTTATTATCAAATACTGGACAAGTAATTTCATTTCCATCAATAAACTCTTCTATCATAACTTCTGTATCCCACTTTAATCCCTCTTCTACAGCTTCTTGTACCTTTTCTTTATCATATATCTTAAAAGTAGCAACACTTGAACCACCATTAGTTGGCTTTATAAATACTGGATAACCCATATTTTCTATTGCCTCATAATCTATTTCCTCTACTGATTTTACATTAAGCCATCTTGCAGTTCTTATACCATTAGCCTCTAAAACTGTCTTTGTCAAATCTTTATCCATACATAAAGCAGAAGTTAATGGTCCACATCCTGAATATGGTATATCTAAAGTCTGTAATACTGATTGAACTGTTCCATCTTCACCAAACTTACCATGTAATGCTAATAAAGCAAAATCTAAATCCTTTACTTTATTTATTATATCTACCTTTTCATCAATAACAACTGGTATTACCTCATATTTATTTTTATCTATATTTTCAATAATTGATTTTCCACTTTTTAAAGAAATTTCTCTTTCTGAGGATATTCCTCCCATGATTACTCCAACTTTCATCAAAACTACCTCCATATTATAAAGTTAAACAATGCATATATTTCATTAACGCACTTAACTAATTATATCATTATCTATATCTAATTAGAAGTTTACATAAATATAAAACTCTACTACATAAAAATATAGAGTTTTATATTTATTTTAATTTCTTTTTATTTTCTTTATAATATCTACATCTAGATGTAAATGGACATTCGTCACATTTAGGATTTCTAGCTGTGCAACATCTTCTACCATGAAAAATAAGTAAATGATGTGTAAGACTCCACTCCTTTTTAGGAAGCTCTTTTTGTAGTTGTTTCTCCACTTCTAAAACATCATCTGAATCTGCTAGGGCAAGCCTATTGGATACTCTAAAAACATGTGTATCCACTGCAATAGATGGCACATTAAAAGCATTAGATAGCACTACATTAGCAGTCTTTCTGCCAGCACCAGCCAATGTCACCAGTTCTTCCATAGTATCTGGTACTTCTCCATTATATTTATCTTTAAGTTGGTTACACATAATCATTAAATTCTTTGCCTTATTTCTATATAAACCAATTTGTTTTATATGATCTTCTAGTTCATTAATAGACATGGTAAGAAATGTATCAACATCTGGATATTTTTTAAATAATGTCTCTGTTACTTCATTTACTTTTTTATCAGTAGTTTGTGCTGATAATATTGTTGCCACCAATAACTGAAAAGGTGTTTCATAATTCAATTCACATTTTGCATCTGGATACATTTCCTTAAGCTTTTCTAATATAAATTTTGTCCTTTGTTTCATCATTAATCACTCCAACTATTTCTTCTTTAAAATTTCAATATAATTATTTATATACGGAGATGGCCCCTTAAACTCTTCAATATCATAATTTTCATTGTGCATTTTAATTATAGCATTTCTTCTTATAACATTCTTTCCTCGCCAGCCACAAGAAGTTTTAGCTATCTTTTCTTTAAATATTTTATTATCCATATTAGCAAACATATATGTGTCTTCATTCATATACTCTAATGTATTAAACTCTTCTAATACATTAATTTTTACACCTTCGTTATATGGACATTTAAGTTGACAAAAATCACAGCCAAATACATTGCCTTTCAAAAGCTTAATCTCCTTATCATTTATATCTTTTTTCTGAGTAATGTATGAAAGACATATATTAGGATTAATTCTATTTTTATTTATTGATTTTGTAGGACATTCTTTTATACATATATCACATTTACTACATTCATCAAATTGACTTATATCTTGAAAGCTTCTAACTTCATTGCATTCTATTTTTGCATTAGTTATTATTTCTGCTAAAAATACATATGAACCATATTTTTCAGTGATTATCATATTATTTCTACCAATAAAACCTACACCAGCTAAATATGCTATATATCTTTCAGGTAAATAATTACTATCAACAAAAGATATTACTTCCCATCCTAAAGAATTTATGTAAATACATATTTTCTCTAAATACTCTTTTACTACTCTATGATAATCTCCTCTTTTAGTATATATAGAAAATCCATTATTATTTTCATTGATATCTTCATGATAATAAGGGAAAGCTATAGATATTATAGTTTTCCCATCTTCCATATAAACCTTAGGATTTATTCTCTTTTCAATTTCTTTTTCTTCAAATTCATTTTCTAAATTATTTTCTTTTCTATACTTATAGAATTCTACCAATTCTTCAAATCGCCTACATGGTATAAACCCCAGCGTATCTAAACCTAAAGAATTACAGTATCCTATGATTTTATCCTTTATCATGCTAAATCACCATAAATTATATATTTTTCTTTTTATCCCCTTACGCTGGCTTATATCTATAATTGCCTGACTTTCACTAGCCTTTACAATATTTCTAGCTGGAATGCCTACTGCTGTAGCCCCTGCCGGAACATCTTTTAAAACCACCGAATTAGAGCCTACCTTACTATTATCTCCTATATTGATAGGTCCTAATACTTTAGCTCCTGCACCTATTACAACTTTATTTCCCACCGTTGGATGCCTCTTACCTTTATCTTTACCAGTACCACCTAAAGTAACTCCATGATATAAAGTTACATCATCACCAATATCTGTGGTTTCCCCAATAACAACACCCATTCCATGATCTATAAAAAGACCTTTTCCAATAGTTGCACCAGGATGTATTTCAATCCCTGTAAAGAACCTTGACAATTGAGATACTATTCTAGCTAGTAAAAATAGTTTTTTATTATACAAAAAATGTGCAATTCTATAAGCAATTAATGCATGAACCGAAGGATATACTAAAAAAACTTCTATCTTACTTCTAGCAGCAGGATCATTTTCCATAATCCTGTTTAAATCATACTTTAAATTATCAAACATTTCTTCTCATTCTCCTTTTTAGAAGTATATGCTGTTTATTTTTACTTATCCGTATATTCCCATTGATATATATTTTTCTCCTCCATCTGGAGCAATGGCTAATACCTTCTTGCCTTCACCTTCTCTCTTAGCTATTTCCATAGCTGCATATACTGCTGCTCCTGATGATATACCAATTAGAACACTTTCTTTTTCTGCAAACTCTACAGCAGTTCTTATGGCGTCATTATCATCAACAGTCATCACTTCATCGATATATTTCCCTTCATAAATCCCCGGTATAAATCCTGCTCCAATACCCTGTATTTTATGAGCTCCTGGATTCCCTCCTGATATAACCGGTGAACTTTTTGGCTCTACAGCCACTACTTTTATATGTGGATTTAGCTCTTTTAATCTCTTTGCTATACCTGATACAGTTCCGCCTGTTCCTACACCTGCTACAAATACATCTAAATCCTTTATATCTTCATATATTTCATTTGCTGTTGTTTCATAATGTTTTAATGAATTAGCAAAATTCTCAAATTGCTGTGGCATAAAGTATCCGTACTTTTCTACCATTTCTTCTGCTTTTTCAATGGCACCCTTCATTCCCCTTATACCTTCAGTAAGAACTAACTCAGCACCATAAGCACTTATTAAGTCTCTTCTTTCCTTGCTCATTGTATCTGGCATAACTATTATCACCTTATACCCTTTCAACTTACCAATCATAGCTAATGCTATACCAGTATTACCACTTGTAGGTTCCACTATTACTGATCCTTCTTTTAACAACCCATCTCTTTCTGCAGCTTCAATCATACCAAGTGCTGCTCTATCTTTAACACTACCGCCTGGATTATACTTTTCTAATTTCACAAACACTTCCGCTGCATTTTCTACATTGAAATTATTTAACTTTAGCACTGGTGTCTTTCCTACTAGTTCCAAAACATTGTTATAAATCATACTATTTCCTCCTTTAAATATAAAAAACTTCGTCTCTAAACTTAGAGACGAAGTAATAATCGCGGTTCCACTCTAATTGAATTTTAAATCAATAAATTCCAACTCAAATACAGGTACAAATAATACCCTTTCGCTATAACGGACGATTACCGTAGAATCTTACTTATATTTCAGATTTAAACTCCAAAGTGCACTTCATATAAACTATAGGTGAAGAGATTCCAGCCCCCTCTTCTCTCTTAAACCATCATCTATATTACTTTTCTTTTTCATCGTTTTAATTCCGACTATTTAACTATCCTTTATATATTATTATATGACTTTGCTTTTAAATGTCAATGAAATCTATTTATTTTTTCTCTTCCAAATAGGATATAATATCTCATCAATTAAATCATGAGTATTCACAACGCCTATAAGCACTTCATGTTCATCTACCACCGGAATAGACATTAAATCATATTTTGCACATTTTTCTATGGCCTCATCTATATCTAAGTCATATCTTAAAGCGTTAGTCTTTTCATTCATAATTTCCTTAACCTTTATTTCAGGTTTAGTTAAAATTAAATCCTTTAATGAAACAACTCCTATGACTTCTTCTTTTTCACCTTTGATGAATATACTATTAAATTCATCATCTTCATATTCTGTTTCTCTTAATATTTCTATTATTTCACCTATAGTTATATCTAAATTAAAAGATATAAAATCTTTACTCATAATACTTCCTACAGTTTCATCTTCATATTGTAAAAGTTCTTTAACTTCCTTAGCATCTTCAGTTTCTAAGTTAACTAATATCTTTTCTCTTTCATCATCATCTAAATCATCTAAGATATCAGCTATTTCATCATTAGGCATATTTTCAAGAACTTCTGCAGCCTTTTCTTCACTAAGATCTTTAATTATGCTCCCTTTATACTCTGGTTCAATTTCCTCTAAAGTATCTGCTGCAAGGTCTTCATCCAATGATTCAAATACAAGCTTTCTTGAACTATCATCAAGCTCTTCTAAAATATCTGCTAAATCTGCTGGATGCAGCGTTGATAATTTCTTATAAGGAACAGCTATCTTTAAATTATTGTTTATCATTTCCAATGATTCAACATCATCCCACATAAGAACTCTATCTTCATAATCTTTATTGATAACTTTATAAATAAATTTTCCTACGCCTTGGCATCCCATTCTTCTAAATTTAGCTAATGGTCCTGTTTCAACAGCTATTACCCTATATTCTCCTGCAATTTCAGCAAGCCTTAAATCATCAACTCTTACCACTTGCTTTCCATTTATATCTACTATTTTCTTATCTAATAGATTTTCAGATAATAGATATGAGTACGTTCTAGGTAAAATTTCTTTACTTCCTCTAGTAAGTATCTTTACCTTATTATCAGAAGCATAAAAATTAATGTTTCTAAATTCATAGTGAAAAGTAGACCCATCCTTCTTAACTTTATAGCCTATTACTCTTGGATATCCTTCATCTGTAGTTACATAGATATCCTTTAACTCACCTAAAACATCATCAAATTCATCATATATTTTTTTACCTAAAATATTTGTAAATAAAAATACTGACAGTTTCTTCATAAAGCTTCCTCCTATATTATCAGAGGAGCTTATTTAATAAATAGCATTCCCTCTAATAATCCCTATTCAATTTTCTAAAATTATTCCTCTGAGGGACACCCTCCATTTAAATTCACCACCATTATTTAAAAAATCATTTTTATACACATCAAAAAAGCCCATAATAGGGCATTTTCATATACTTATATTATATTACACTGGTTTTAAAAGGCAACTATTTTTTCCTTTTTACTTATGAAAAATTCTTCCTAATGGTTAAACTAATTAAAAATATCTATCGATTGTAATACCACTATCAATAAACTAATTTCACCAATAAAAGGATAAGGAAATATCTTTATTCCCCCTAAGAACAATATATACTCTATAACAAATACTACAGTTGAAAAAGTCAAAAGCTTCATACCTAAAGTATTACTGTATGGCTTATCTATATTTATTAAGGATATCACTGTAACCATGGCCATAACAATTAAATATATAAGGCTTGGAATCATCGTATCTTTAAAAATAACTACATAACCAAATTCAGCATCAATATAGCTCTTTAATCTATAAAAGGATATCAAGAAACAATATATTCCTATCATTGATATCATCAAGATAAAATTATAATCAAACCTCATCCTTTCGTTTCTTAAAAAAATATATAATGCACCCATGGATAATAACGGAATTGCAATTATATCCATCATTGACATAGGCTTTAAAAAATACATTATTTCCTGCTTTTCAATTAAAGATAACAATAGTAACGTAATGTTTCTCAGTAATAAAATCGTTAAAATAATAATATAGTATTTCCTAATCTTAACTGGACATCTTTTTCTTGCTTTCATAATTAAATAAAATATTATAGTAATTATAAATAACAAAAGACATAAATAATAAAAAGCCTTCACATTTATTTCCTTCCATAATTACTGTTATTTATAACTATTATTTTTTTTTATATTTTATTCTACATATAATTACTTAACACCTAAAATTTTCAGTCCACCTTTTATACACTTAATTTCTAATGGGAAATCTGGTCCCTTCTCTCCATCAATATCAGTAACTATATCTTCATGACATTCAACCTTTAAATAATCTGTCTTAAAATATAACACCTTATTTGAATCTAGGTGTTCACCTTTAAGAACCTTAATAAATAAAGGTAAAAGCTCATATATCTGCACAGCCTTAAACATTATTATATCCAATAACCCATCACAAGCATCTGCTCTCATAGCCAAATTAAAATTCCCTGCCGTAGCCCCATTGAATACTAATAATAAATACATTTCGCCTTCAAACTCTACTTCTTTTGATGAAATATTTACATGAAGCTTTCTAAAATTAGGTAACTCTTCTAACCCTTTTAGATAATATGCTAATTTACCTATAGTATTTTTTAAATTTACATCTGTCTTTTGAGAAACATCAGTAAATAATCCTGTACTAGCAACATTTACAAAATACTTATCATTAATACTTCCTAAATCTACTGATTTGACTTCTGAAGATAATATCTGTTTACATGCTTCTTCTACATCAGAAGACATTCCTAAAAACTTAGAAAAGTCATTGGCTGTTCCAACCGGTAAGATACCTATTGGTAATGATATACCGCTTTTTGCCATAGCATTAACAACTGAATCAACAGTCCCATCTCCACCAGCTATTAATATGTATTTATAATTTCCATCTTTTATATCACTTAAGGCCACTCCTACATCTTCTCCAGCTGTGATTCTATATGGAACTACCGTATATCCAGCCTCTTGATGAAGGCTTATAACTTTATCTAATTTTGATAATATAAGATTTTCACCTGAATATGGATTATAAATAAACTTTACTTTCATAACACTATCTCTCCTACTACCATTATTTTTAAATTATATCACGATTTCTATACTTGTAAAATAAATAACTTATAAATATATTGCTTTTTACAACCTATATTTTATAATACATATATTTTCAGTATTAAATTGTGAATACTTTTATGCTATAATTGTATTTTGACATAGAAATTATTTAGGAGTGATTAAAATGAGAAAAAGCTGTGTTCCTAATATATTTACCTTTATTAATCTATCTTTTGGAATATTATCAATTATAGAAACCCATAATGGGAATTACAGACTCGCTAGTATCTTTATTATCGCCGCTGCTTTAGTTGATAGATATGACGGAAGAATCGCTCGTTTTCTGCAAGTAAGCAGTGATTTAGGAAAAGAATTGGATTCTCTAGCAGATCTAGTATCCTTTGGTGTAGCACCATCAATTCTTGTATTTTTATTATTTGACTTAAACTCATATGGCCCATTTGGAATCATAGGAATTATTATTTTATTACTTTTCCCAATATGTGGTGCATACAGGTTGGCTAGATATAATGCTGTTTCCTTTGATGGAGTATTTACAGGTGTTCCAATTACTGTTGTAGGATGCTTTATAGCTATTTTGGCATTATTATCATTTAAATATACTATTGCACCAACATTACTAGTAATATTGATGCTTATTGGTTCATATTTAATGGTCAGTAATTTAAAATCTGTCTCTTATACACATCTGACGCTGCCGACGATCTACTCTGTG
>ERZ1026874.1691-NODE-1691-length-11380-cov-3.280088_pt1 | contig 11380 bp, 5 predicted proteins | sample MGYA00380167_ERZ1026874 | MGnify/ENA primary metagenome ERZ1026874 (study PRJEB33269, sample SAMEA4719803) | human gut metagenome | biome: human-associated habitat; feature: organic feature; material: feces | place: Cameroon | collected 2013-10 ...
CCACCTGCTTGATGGCAGAATTCCGCTCGGTTCCGAATCTTGACGGATCCTCGCCGCCCTCGCCGGTATTGGACTTTCCGCCAAGGCGGTTCATGGCGATTGCCATCGTCTCATGCGCTTCCTGCGAAATCGAGCCATAGGACATCGCACCTGTTTTGAAACGCTTTACGATCTCCTCGACCGGCTCCACCTCTTCGATCGGAACCGGAGGATTCTGCGGGACAAAATCCATCAGGCCGCGAAGCGTATGCGGGCGCTTGCTGTCATCCACCATTCCGGTGTATGTCTTGAACTGCGCATAGTCGCCCTTCCGGACTGCCTGCTGCAGGTTGATGATGGTCTCCGGATTGTAAAGATGGTCCTCCTTGTCCTTGCCGCTTCTCAAATAATGGAAGCCGACGCTGTCGAGCGTGGTATCCGTTCCAAGTCCCAGCGGATCAAAGGCATGATCATGACGGAAGGCAACTCCCTCCTCAATTTCCCGGATACCGATTCCGCCGACTCTGGAAACCGTTCCGGTAAAATAGCGGTCGATCACCTCCTTCGAAAGCCCCACTGCCTCAAAGATGCGCGCAGACTGATAGGACTGAACGGTGGAAATTCCCATTTTCGCTGCAATCTTCACGACACCGGAGAGAAGCGCCTTGTTGTAATCCTCGATGGCCGTATGATAATCCTTGTCCAGAATTCCCCTGTCAATCAGCTCGGCAATGCACTCATGGGCAAGATACGGGTTGATTGCACGGGCGCCAAAGCCAAGAAGTGTTGCGATCTGGTGCACATCTCTCGGCTCTCCGGATTCCAGAACAATGGATACCTTTGTTCTTTTCTTCGTCCGGACCAGATGCTGCTCCACGGAGGATACGGCCAGAAGAGACGGCATTGGCACGTGGTTTTCATCCACGCCGCGGTCCGACAGAATAATAATGTTCTTCCCTTCCGCTGCCGCACGGTCCACAGCGATGTTCAGCTGCTCCAGCGCGCGCTCCAGAGAGGTGTTCTTGTAATAAAGAAGCGAAATGGTTTCCGTATGGAAGCCCGGCTGATCCAGGGAGCGGATCTTCATCAGATCCACACCGGTCAGAATCGGATGATTGACCTCCAGCACACGGCAGTTCTCCGCCTTTTCATTCAGAAGGTCTCCATCGGAACCGATGTAAACCGTGGTATCCGTGACCACCTTCTCACGCAGGGAATCAATCGGGGGATTGGTAACCTGGGCAAACAGCTGCTTAAAATAATTGAACAGCAGCTGGTGCTGTCTGGAGAGCACGGCAAGCGGAACATCATGTCCCATCGAGGCCGTGGGCTCCACGCCGTTTTCTGCCATCGGGAGAATGTCATCCCGCACGTCCTCGTAGGTGTAACCGAAAACCTTATAGAGCTTGTCGCGAAGCTCCTGATCGTGGGTCGGTATTTTTTTGTTCGGGATGGCAAGTCCGGACAGATGCAGCAGGTTGCCGTCCAGCCACTCACCGTACGGCTCACGACCTGCATAAAGGCTCTTGCACTCCTCGTCCGAAATGATCTTTTTCTGCTTCGTATCCACAAGAAGGATACGGCCCGGCTCCAGGCGCGACTTCTTCACGATATGCTGCGGTGCAATGTCGAGAACGCCGACCTCCGAGGCCAGAATCAGACGGTTGTCATCTGTGATGTAGTAACGGGAGGGACGAAGTCCGTTGCGGTCCAGGGTCGCGCCCACCACATCACCATCGGAGAACAGGATTGCTGCGGGTCCATCCCAGGGCTCCATCATTGTTGCATAGTAGTGGTAGAAATCTTTTTTGTCCTGCTCCATGAAGCGGTTGTTCTTCCACGGCTCCGGTATGATTACCATCATGGCAAGCGGAAGCGGCATCCCGTTCATGTACAGGAATTCCAGCGTGTTGTCCAGCATTGCAGAGTCGGATCCCTTTTCCGCAATGACCGGGAAAATCTTATCAATGTCCTTCTCCATGACCGGCGAGGACATGGTCTCCTCACGGGCCAGCATACGGTCGCTGTTGCCGCGAATGGTATTGATCTCTCCGTTATGCGCGATCATACGGTACGGATGTGCGCGGTTCCAGGATGGTGTTGTGTTGGTGGAGAACCGGGAGTGCACAATGGCAATCGCGGTTTCATAATCCCGATCCTGCAGATCGTCGTAGAACTTCCGAAGCTGCATGACAAGGAACATGCCCTTGTAAACGATGGTTCTGGAGGATAAGGAGCAGATGTAGGTATCCTCACTGCTCTGTTCAAACTCGCGGCGGACCACATAAAGTCTCCGGTCGAATTCGATTCCCTTTTCCACATCCTCGGGCTTCCCGATAAAGCACTGCATGATGCAGGGCATCGAGTCCTTTGCCAGATCACCCAGAATTTCCGGATGAACCGGTACCTTTCTCCAGCCGAGGAACTCCAATCCGTCCTTTCTGGTGATGACCTCCAGCATTCGCATCGCGAAGGTGCGCTTTAAGCTGTCATTCGGAAAAAAGAACATTCCGACGCCATACTCACGCTCCCCGCCAAGCGTAATTCCGGCTGCTGCCGCTGCCTTTCTGAAAAACTTATGGCTGATCTGGGTCAGAATACCGACGCCGTCGCCAACCTTTCCGGTTGCGTCCTTGCCGGCGCGGTGCTCCAGCTTCTCAACGATATGAAGTGCATCGTCCAGGACCTGATAATCCTGATGACCGTCGATGTTGACAATGGTTCCGATTCCGCAGGCATCGTGCTCTTCCTGCAGTCCTTCATACATTCGGCTTACCTGTGATTCCTGTAATGTTTTCATATTCTCTCATTCTCTTTACTTGTTGTGCCGGTGAATATTGTGTCTGTGCTTTTCAGTACAGCAACAATTCCTGGTCCGTTTATCCCGGATCAGGAATTGCCATCGCCCTTCCTTGGCTTCCTGTACAGCAGGTCCCGGTTTTTATGACAGAACCGGAACCGCCTTTTATGAATTTATCAGCGAAGCGAGAACAGCATCTCTCCGTAGGTCGGATAAGGAAGATAGCCATCCGGAATGATTGCTTCTGCCTTGTCGACGGAGGAGCGGAGCGCATCCATATCTGCCAGAATGGTTTCATGGTAGAATTTCGCAGCCTTCAGCTCGTCCGTTTCCTTCTCGGCCTTCTGGGTATCCTTACTCAGCTTGTCCAGAGACTTGCTGATCTTCTCAGAGGTTTCATCCAGAGTAGTGATAATCTCGTCCTCGTAGGTGCACTTCAGCTGAGGAAGAAGCTGCTTCTTCTTCAGAGCTTCGTTCGTGACATCCTTCATGTAGCTGACAAGTCCGCTTGTGAAGTCCTTGCGAACCATCTCCTGCATCGTCAGCGATTCAATGTGAATGGTCTTGGAGTAGTTCTCCAGGAAGATTTCGTATCTGGACTGAAGCTCCTCCTCCGTGAAGACCTTATGCTTGGTAAACAGCGCAACTGCTTTGTCGGAAACCAGTCTCGGCATTGCGTCCGGAAGAGACTTCAGATTATCAAGGCCTCTCTTCTTTGCTTCCTCAAGCCATTCATCCGTGTAGCCATTGCCATTGAACAGAACCTTCTTGTGGGCATCCAGAAGCTTCTTTAAGAGCTTCTTGACCTCATCTCCCATCTCTCTCTTCTTAACGTCCTTCAGAGCGTCATAGATCTCAGCAAGCTTCTCCGCTACTGCCGTGTTCAGAACAATGTTCGGGTCTGCAACCGACAGGGAAGAGCCCGGCATACGGAATTCAAACTTATTTCCGGTGAAGGCAAACGGCGATGTGCGGTTGCGATCGGTCGTATCCTTCATGATGTGAGGAAGGACTGCGCTCCCAAGGCTCATCGAGCTCTTTCCGGTTCCCTTGAAGGCAGTTCCCTCATCAATCGACTTCAGAACTTCTGCCAACTCATCGCCGACAAAGACGGAAATGACAGCCGGCGGTGCCTCGTTTGCGCCCAGACGATGATCGTTTCCTGCCGTTGCAACACTGACTCTCATCAGGTCTGCATACTCATCCACTGCTGCGATGGTGGCCAGAAGGAAGACCAGGAACTGAATGTTCTCAGCAGGTGTTTTGCCAGGATCCAGAAGGTTCTCGCCGGTATCGGTGATGATCGACCAGTTGTTGTGCTTGCCGGAGCCGTTGACTCCGTCAAACGGCTTCTCATGCAGAAGGCATGCGTAGTTGTGCTTGTCCGCAACCTTCTTCATCATCTCCATGGTCAGCTGGTTGTGATCCACGGCGATATTGGCCGTCTCAAAAACAGGTGCAAGCTCATGCTGGCTGGGAGCAACCTCGTTGTGCTTGGTCTTGGCAGGAACGCCGAGCTTCCAGAGCTCCTGATCCAGGTCGTGCATATATTCGGATACCTTCGGCTTCAGAACACCGAAATAGTGATCCTCCATCTCCTGTCCCTTCGGAGCCGGTGCACCGATCAGTGTGCGGCCGGTCAGAAGCAGGTCCTTACGCTTGAGGTACATATCCTTGTCGATCAGGAAATACTCCTGCTCGGATCCTACTGTGGTATCTACATGTGTCACCTCTTCGTTGCCCAGAAGGTGCAGCACCTTGACTGCCTCTGTGGAGAGCGCCTCCATGGAGCGAAGAAGCGGTGTCTTCTTATCCAGTGCCTGTCCGCCGTAGGAGCAGAAGGCGGTCGGGATGTAGAGCGTTCCGTCCTTGATAAATGCCGGTGAGGACGGATCCCAGGCAGTATAGCCTCTTGCCTCAAAAGTAGCGCGAAGACCGCCGGAAGGGAAGGAGGAAGCATCGGGCTCGCCCTTTACCAACTCTTTTCCGGAGAACTCCATGATGACCTTTCCATCCGGAGTCGGCGAAATAAAGCTGTCGTGCTTTTCTGCCGTAAGTCCGGTCATCGGCTGGAACCAGTGAGTGAAATGCGTTGCGCCGCGTTCAATCGCCCAGTTCTTCATAACTGCTGCGACAGTATTCGCAACGTCCAGCTCCAGATGGCTTCCATTCTTAATGCTCTTATGAACTGCCCGGTAGATGTCCTTCGGCAGACGTTCCTTCATTACCTGATCTCCGAAGACGAGACTTCCGTAGATTTCAGGAATTGATCCCATTGTTTCCATTCTCTATCCTCCTTTTTCTTTCATGCCATCCGTGATTTCCTTTTGTCATGACATTCATGATTCTTTTGTCACATTCTTTTGTCATGCTTTCCGAAATCACGGAAAACAAAAAAGCGCCTTGAAAGACAGTTTCTCTGTCTCTCAAAGCGCCTTTGCTTTATGGACGTAGGTTTATCACATTGCTTTTTTCATGTCAACACTTTTTCTTTCTGATTGTATACAAAAATACATTCTTCTGCATTTTGTCCTTTTTATACGCAGATCTTTCTGTTTTCTTTGTGAGACTTTCTCTTGACAATTATTTTCCGCAGCGCAATAATGCGGGATATTAAGAAGCGACAAAGAGGTCGCGTACTCACCTTCCATATATATGGAAGCCGGCTCCGTCACAGAAGGGATCCGGATGCGGTGAGGACGAGCTCTTTGCCGCTTCTTTTTATTTTGAATAATTTCAGAAGGAGAATATGTTATGTGCTCAATTTTAGGTTACTGCGGTGCATCCGCGCGGAAAGAAGATGCTGCCGCGGCTCTTGCCAAGACCATTTCCAGGGGCCCCGACGATTCCAGACTTATTGATACCGGAAAGGGATTTCTCGGTTTCAATCGTCTTTCCATTATGGGACTGACGCCGGAGGGAATGCAGCCCTTCGAAAGAGATGGTAGCTATGTTGTCTGCAACGGCGAAATTTACGGATTCCGCCCGATGAAAGAGTACCTGAAGGGACGCGGATATACTTTTGTTTCCGACAGTGACTGCGAGATCCTTCTTCCTTTATATGAAGAGTACGGCGTAGATATGTTCCGCCTTCTGGATGCGGAATATGCGCTGATCCTGTTTGACGGCCGCACCGGCGAGTACATCGCCGCCCGCGGCCCGATCGGAATTCGCCCTCTGTATTACGGCTATGACAAAAAGGGCGTCATCGTCTTTGCTTCGGAGCCGAAGAACCTGATCGAGCTGTGCGACAAGATCCTTCCGTTCCCTCCCGGCTGCTATTATAAGGACGGTTCCTTCCATACTTATCGTGACATGACCGATATTGACTACTATAGTCAAGATGACCTGGATACGATTTGCACGAACATTCATGACAAGCTGATGCGCGGTATTGAGAAGCGTCTCGATGCCGATGCTCCGGTCGGCTACCTGCTCTCCGGCGGCCTTGATTCCTCCCTTGTCTGCGGCGCTGCCGCAAAGCTGATGGACAAGCCTCTGGAGACCTTCTCCATCGGCATGGACATCGATGCCATCGATCTGAAATATGCGAGACAGGTTGCGGAGTACATTCATTCCAATCATCACGAGGTCATCATCACACGTGACGATGTAATCAATGCTCTTGAGCCGGTTGTCGCCGCACTTGGAACCTTTGACATTACTACCATCCGCGCTTCCATCGGCATGTATCTTGTCTGCAAGTGGATTCACGAGAACACCGACATCCGCGTCATCCTGACCGGTGAAATCTCCGACGAGCTGTTTGGCTACAAATATACCGATTTTGCCCCGAGCGCAGACGCCTTCCAGAAGGAAGCCGAGAAGCGGATTCGTGAAATCAATGTTTACGATGTGCTCCGCGCAGACCGCTGCATCTCTGTCAACTCTCTGGAAGCCCGGGTTCCCTTCGGCGATCTGGATTTCGTGGACTATGTCATGCATATCGATCCGGAAAAGAAGCTCAACAAGTACGGCATCGGCAAATATCTGGTCCGCCATGCCTTTGAAAAGGATGAGCTGATTCCGGAATCCATTCTGATGCGTGAGAAGGCTGCCTTCTCCGATGCCGTCGGACACTCCCTCCGGAATGATCTGATTGAATATGCGGAATCCCTCTACACCGATGAAGAGTATGAGGAAAAACGCCGCAAATACACACACTGCACTCCGTTCACGAAAGAGTCTCTTCTCTACCGTGAGCTGTTCGAGAAGTACTACCCTGGCCAGAGCCAGATGATTCCTGATTTCTGGATGCCGAACAAGAGCTGGGAAGGCTGCAACGTCAACGACCCCTCTGCAAGAGTGCTCTCCAACTACGGTGCCTCCGGAGAATAAGCAGTTCCGGGTGTCGGCAGGAGTTGTTGCCATCAGGCAACAACGAGTACGGTAGTAAGGCGGTTCTTCCGCGGGACCGCTTCACTATACATATTCTCTATTCTTTTTTCACGGAAAAGCCGCGTCCCCTTGGGCCGCGGCTTTTTCGTATCTATTCTTATTCATCCCTCGCTTGCTTTTTTGTACCGCAGGGATGATTTCTTCCGCCCAGATTCATCCCCAGCTTGCTTTTTCCTTCCTCAGGGATGATTTCTTCCGCCCAGATTCATCCCCAGCTTGCTCTTTTTCTCCGCAGGGATTATTTCCGCCGCCCAGATTCATCTCTAGCTAGCTTTTTTCTTCCGCAGGGATTATTTCTTCCGCCCGGATTCATCCCCAGCTAGCTTTTTTCTTCCGCAGGGATTATTTCCGCCGCTCGGATTCATCCCCAGCTAGCTTTTTTCTTCCGCAGGGATGATTTCGGCCGCCCAGATTCATCCCCAGCTTGCTCTTTTCTTCCGCAGGGATGATTTCGGCCGCTCGAATTCATCTTTATCTTGCTCTTTTTCACCACAGGGATTATTTCTGACTGTGATGATCCTCCTTGATCCGGTACATGTTGGCATCTGCCATTTTTACCAGCTCTTCCAGTGTAATGTTCTCATTGCATTCACCCTCTGTCCCGGCATAAACAGCAATCCCGATGCTAGTCTGAATGGACTTCTCCAAAAGTCCCTGCTCGATCTTCGTACGGAACGCAAGAGCTGCTTCCTGGGTCCCACAGGGATAAAGCGCAAGGAATTCATCTCCTCCAAAGCGGCAGACCACTGCCTCAGCAGGCAGGCTTTCCACCACGATCTTTGCAATTTCCTTCAGTACATAATCTCCGTAGCTGTGTCCAAACCGGTCATTTATCTCCTTGAAGCGGTCTGCATCAAGAAACATGACAGCGACGCCCTCCTTCCGACGCCACCTCTGAAACGACGGTGCAATCACCTTCTGATAAGCAGTTCGTGCATAAACTCCGGTCAGCTGATCCCGGTTATAAATCTTCTCCAGATGGTTCAATGCCGACCTCAACCGAAGATTCGCATACCGGTTGGACGCCTCCCTGAGGATCAGCTCAATGATCTCGTACAGATCCTGTCGGTCGATCAGAAATCTTGGGTTCTTCAGAATAAAAATTCCAGCCGCATACTGATCAATATGGAAGGGAAACATCAGATACAGAGTTCCCGCCGGTGCATTCAGAACTTCATCCCGGATTTTCACATTCGGGATATGCTCTCTGCGCATCCCGTCCATTCTGCAGCCTGCCGTTTCCAGACAGGAAAGCTCATATCCATCCGTATTCAGCTCGTTCTTCTCTTCCAGTTTCTGAACTCTCCGGTCCAGAATGACAGCATATCCGTCCAGATCCATCTGATCAAACAGATCCATGCTGCTGCGGACCAGCTCCTGAAAGCTCTGGCTGTCATGAAGCTTTGCCTCTGCAGAGGAAAGTGCCGCCGTAAGATCCGCATCCTCCATCGAGGAGACAATCTGCTGCTTCAGCACCTTTCGATAATCAATCTTTCCATCATTGGGACAGCCGCAGCTCTCACCGAGGATAACCTTCGGTTCAACGTAAGACACACGCTCGGGCTTCTCTCCATTCCAGATTTGATTCAGAATGTCGGCACATCGATAGCCGATGTCTTCACGGCACACCTCTGCGGTAGTGATCTGCGGCTGGAACAGCTGTGCCTTATCAAAATTGTCAAAGCCTGTGACCTTGACATCCGCCGGAACACGATATCCGAGCTTCTCCGCCTCGATCACTGCCGCCACCGCTATGTTGTCATTGGCGCAGATGATCGCATCCGGAAGCTTCCCTCCGTTTTTCGTCAAAAACCGGACCGCCTCTGTTCCGGTGTTCTTACCAAAATCCCCATAGCTGACTGTAGCTGCCTCTTCCGGAACCCCAAGCTCCCGGAGCGTATCAAGAAAAGCGGAAACGCGCTGCTCATTTTCGTAGTTTCCCTTCGGTCCTCCCGCAAAATGGAACGACCGGCACCCATGCTCCTCATACAGGTGAAGAACAAACCTCTGAATTGCCCCGAAGCCCTTCACGCTGATGTAAAACATTCCTTCAATATCCTGGCAAAGTGCAACCGCAGGTACCCCGCTCTCCCGGATCCGCTGCAGCACGCTCTCTCTTGCTGCAGACTCCATGTTGACCAGATCTACCACGATGCCATCATAACCGGCAAATTCCGGGAGCGTGAAAATATTATCCTCTCCATGCCGGAAATCCGTATTCTGACTTGCTCCCTCCCAGCTGTGAAACCACTCTACCGATACATCCAGTCCATGATCCCGAATGTACGCAATGAGGCCAGTCGACCAGGCTGTTGTGATCATTCTCTTCCACCCGGCCGTCACCAATGCAATTCTTCGTTTCATTTCCATCCCCTGCTGCGTTCCTCGTCTGCCGCGTTCCTCATCCCCGTTCGGATTGCAGCATTCTGCTAATCGACGGAGTAGAAAAGTTTTACAAACAGTGTAGCTTTTCCGCGAAAAAAACTCCACACAAGGGGTCCCATTTTCTGCAAAAAAATGAAATTTCACAAAAATCCGAATGACTTATCGGGTTCACGGTTTATGAAAACACCGTCTGGACCAGAACCATATACAGAATCGTGCCGGAAGCCATGGAGATCAGCATGCTCCGCTTCCACAGGAAGGTGACCGTCACAACTGCAATCGCAGCCGTCTCCGGAATTCCGAAGGTTCCACTCGAAGAAAATGAGACGTTTCGGAGGCAGTAAATTACCAGAAGGCCGAACACCGCGGGTGCCAGATAGCTGCCAAGATAGCGGACAAAGGCCGGTGTCTCTTTCCCTGCCGGAAACAGTATATATGGAAGAAACCTCGTCAATATGGTTGCAAAAACTGCTGCCCCCACCGTGACGGCCTGCTGAAGCTCTGTCATCTCACTCATTTTGACATTTCTCCTCTTTGTAATGGATATCAGCCATCTTCTCCCTCTTCAGAAGCCATGGACGAAGAATCGTCAAAGCTGCCAGAATGACTCCCATTGCAGGAATCATAAACCGGTCCGGACCGAACAGAAGAAGACAAAGAAGTGCTCCAAGGACTCCGATCCGTTCACTGACATGCCCCCTGTATCGGTCACTGATCCACTGATTCAGGAAAATCGTCACGAACATCGCTGTCATTACAAAATCAAGTCCTCTGGTATTAAACGTAATCTGCGAGCCGGACAAAGCACCCAGCGCAGCCCCGGCCACCCAGTAAATCTGATCCAGAAGAGATACCCAGAAATAGAACCACCCCCGGTCAATTCCTTCTGGGATCGCAGCGGAGTAATTCACCGCAAAGGTTTCATCGCTGGTGGTATAGATCAGGTAAAATTTCTTCCATCCCGTCCCTTTATAGCGATCCAGCATGGAGATTCCGTAAAAAAGATGTCTCGCACCGACCATCAGGGCCGTGAGGAAGCAGGCCATCGGATGATAGGGTGATAACAGAATCGAAACCAGAAGAAATTCCATCGATCCCGTATATACGACAACCGCTGTCAGAATGGGATAATAAACCGGAAAGCCGCTTGTCACCATCAGAATTCCGTATGTCATTCCGAGAAATAAATATCCTGCCATAACAGGAATGGTAAGTGGAAACGCCGCACGAAACGCATTCACAACTTCTTTGTTCATAAGCCCCATTGTTTTATCCTATTAATATAATATGTTATATAGGTTATGAGTGTAGCATACTTTTCCCGCTCTTGCGAGAGTTTTCTTTTCCATCTATATGCCTCCGCGAAAGTTTTCTTTTCCGCTTGTATGCCCCATGCAAGTTTTCTTTTCGGATTGCATCCGGAAGGAACAATAGCTACAATAAGGGACGCTGTTTCTTACATTCACGATTACTTTCGCTTCAAAAATCAAGGAGAATCACGTTATGATCAAAACCTTCGCCATCATCTGTTTCATCGCCATGTACGTCGTCATGGTCATAAAAACAAAGTGGCGCACCTACACGGCCATGGCAGTGGCCGCGCTGTTCATTATTTTCGGAGTTCTTCCGTTTGGCAGCATTTTCGGAGCGGTCGACTGGAACGTCCTGCTGATGATCTCCGGTACCATGATTCTTGTCGATTATTTCATCGAGTCAAAGATGCCGAACCGGATTGCCGATCTTCTTCTGGACAAATCCCGCAATGTCATGTGGGTCGCTGTTTTCATGTCCCTCTTCTCCGGCGCTGTCTCGGCATTT
>ERZ1026874.1696-NODE-1696-length-11365-cov-7.531919_pt1 | contig 11365 bp, 12 predicted proteins | sample MGYA00380167_ERZ1026874 | MGnify/ENA primary metagenome ERZ1026874 (study PRJEB33269, sample SAMEA4719803) | human gut metagenome | biome: human-associated habitat; feature: organic feature; material: feces | place: Cameroon | collected 2013-10 ...
GTGTCTGATGCCGTTTTTATGTTTTCTATACGTTGGCGCAGTTCTTCATACCGCTTGCTTATTTGATGCAAGGCGAATTTCAAAAAACGGTTTTCTTGCGTGTCGTTCGACTGTATCTGCTGTTCTATGCGATATAGGTGTGCTGTTTCCTTACGATGTTCGGCAAGGCGGTTCTCTATGTCATGGGGTGTTTGCTTCAGTTTGTCTGCCCTAACATACGTTTCCTCACCATGCAAGCGGTGACGAGGACGGTCGATGATATTCTTGCAAGCCTTTATAAATTTCTGCTGTTCGCCTTCAAACACACTCCACCATATTATGTCGGGGTGTTCTCCCTTGTTGTCGGGAGCAAAGCCATGAAATGTGCGGCGCATATAGTCGAGCGACAGCATGCGATATTCACGTTCAATGTCCTCCACTATGGCACGCCAATGCTCATGATAGTCGAGCTTGGTACTTAGCACCTCAAAGCCGAAGCGGAATGTCTTAGTCTCCTTGTCGGTGTTGTAAATGAGTTGTATCTCGCTTCGTCCTATTTCATTTTTGTAGTTGATGAAACCTGCTAAAATATGTCGGCGGAAAGAGAAACGGTCGTTGTCGTTTTGAAGTATGGAACCAAATTGGGCATCTTTTACATGACTTCCGAACTCTATCCAAATGGGATAGTCGGCATTGTCGAAGAATACGGCAGGAGCCTGCATGCCTTGTTCTATGCAGATGTCTGTGCCGTTCTCAGTAGTGCGCTTTACGGACACGACACCTTCCGACCACGAATAAGTGGAAAGCAACTTATCTTCTCCCACATTACTCTTAGCCTTGCTCCAAATCCTGTCGAACTTGGTGCATTCAACAATCATTGTGAAATCTATGTGCTCAATCGTCTACAGTTCCATATTGTCCTATGTTTTTTAACTCCAGAAACTTGTATATCCCGAAACGAGTTTAGCCTTCATCTCCTTTAGCTTTGCCAAGGAAATTGAAGTTATAGTATGTTCTTCGCCCGATACAGCCTTTAGTCCATCTTCAATGGTCTTGCTCAGACGGTCAAGGAATTCATCGCTCACCTTGGTGTCATCACCCTCAATGCGCGACAACACCTTCATGCTTGTTATCTCGTCCAAGGCACGAGCTACGACATACCCCTGTTCCAATTCTGTATCGTTTTCATCCTTGTTGTAAGGCAGATTGTTTACCACATACTACAGCAAGAACTCGTTGCGTGTACGGTAAGCTACCTTGAACGGCGTACCATTCAGTACAGCGTTTACCGTATCAAGATAAGTCAACACTGTCTCACAGACCTCCTTGTTGTCGGCATATACATCCACACCTTCCACGGCATTGCCTATCAGTTCAGCCTTACCTAGCTTGCCTATTTGCTCATTGCGCTCCGTCAGCCCGCCATGCAAGTCAACATCATTCATTTCAATAGTCATAGCACGGTCAAGCACCTTGCGAGAGAATGAGAAGGTTGTTTCGTCCATGTTGACTGTGCCTACAACAATCAAGTTTTGCGGAATGCAGATTCCATCTTTATTAAACTGCTTTCTCACATTTTCGTCTGTCGTCAGCGAAGCGGTCAGATTAAAATACCATTCCTCGTCAACCTTTTCAAATATAGGGTCGGTTGTTACCGTGCCATCCTCATGGCTCTTGCGAGACTCTACAACACTAAGGTATTCTGCAAAATACTGCTCAACTGGGGCAAGGTTCATTTCATCCAAGCAAAGGAAATATGGTGTTTCCTTGTCTTCCCATGCCTTGGCAACAAAGCGAAGAAAATCACCTGCTACATACTCCGCCTTGCCACTTACACGGCTAACATAGCCTATCAAGTCGCTTGAGTCGTGCCAATTCGGTTTCACCTGCACCATTTGAAAGTTCTTTGGCTTCTGTGCATTATAGTCTTCCGAGCCTTCATCCCAACAAGCCCTTGCCAATTCTCTCACGATACGGCTCTTACCAGTACCGGAGATGCCTGCAAGCAAAAGGAATGGCTTCGACTTTATGGCGGTGATGTAGGGGCGGTAAAGGATGCTGTTTTTCTGTATAGATGCAGGGAGTTGGGGACTTGTAGACAGATGATTTATCAATTTGTTCGCATTCATGAAATATGCGCGAGCTTTAATAAAACAAGCATAATGGATTATGCTACCAGACCGCCACCCTTGATTTTTCTTGCTGTCATGTTCCTGAAATTCGACATCATCCAAAAGTTTATTAGCTATATCTTCTACTTGCTCAGGAATTGTAACATCGTACATACTTTTAATATGCTGCCATTTTTCTGGAGCATAATCAAATAGTTTATCTGTTTCCAGAAAACTCAAGAAACTTTGGACTGCGGTCGGTTGTAGGTTATAGCCTTCAGAAGTTCGTCTTGCTGACCTTGCTATGTTTGAGAGATAATATGTAAACTGTTGTTTAATAATCTCTCTTGCTTCATTAGACTGTATGTTATTTACGATTGGCTCCATTTTATGTGCTTAAATTTTGTTTTTCAATTTTCTAAACAATACGAATCTGCATTCTGTCATTAATATACCATTCTAACTGTTTGAAATGTCTGTATTCATGTTCTATCCACTTACGAGTTTCAGCAATTGCTGCATTATAGCAATTGGCATTAACCGTATAATCTGTGATTATCACTATTTTGCTATATTCATCTGTCATGTCTGTTATAAACAGACTAAATATATATGTATCTGTTTTCTTGCTTCTATTTTGTGATGAATAATCTATTCTTAAGTCAACGGCTGATATTTTTCGGTAATATTTATCGTCTATATAGATAAACATATTACAGTTGAAATCTATTATCCATTCACAAGTTTCAAATCCCCCCTCTATAAAATTCATACCTGTTTCTAAAGCCTGTTTACGTGTAGTGCCTTTAAGTGGAATGTCCCTAAGAATGAATATACTCATTAGGGATTCTTCGTCTTTGTAAAAAAACAAATCTGCCAACTTGAAATCTTTAATTGGATATGCCATATTATTAATGTGTTATTGATTCACAAAAGTAGCATTATTTCTGTAAAGAATAGTCTCAATTTAATGGGAGTTATTCTTTTTCAGGATTTGTTATGGCTTGCAATAATTGTATGACACAAATAGCAATAATTTGATATGGCATATACAGCAAACTTATACGTCATTATCGTCTTCCTCAAAATAATCGGTATCTATACGCTTTACAATATATGTTCGCCTTGTACTGACACCTATGTTATATTCTATCATATAGCGTGCAAGTTCCTCGCCGTCAATAAGCACAATCTTCTTGCTTGCCTTTTCTTCTGCATACTTGCGCGCTTCACTACTAAATTTACTTGTTGTAATAAAAACACCTTTATTTGCCTTCTTTTCATCAAGTGCCCCAGCAAAAGCATGAAGATCGGGCTTTCCTATAGTGTTTCCTATTGCATAGCGTTTAGCTTGTATGTAAATTTTATCTAATCCGAGCTTATCCTCTTTGATGATACCGTCAATTCCGTCATCATGAGAATATTTCGTTACCATACCTGCATCATCCAACGAACCTCCATAGCCCATAGCAAGCATGAGGTCAACAACTATTTGCTCAAACCGCTTTGGAGATTGTTCCAAAACCTTTTGCAATAAATCGGCAGCGAGGTCTTTCACTATAATCTGATAAGCAGATTCTAATTGTTCTGTTGGAGTTGGGGTCGAATTTGCGACATCCGTACTCGGAGACTTTGTAGAAGTCGAACTGCTTACTTTGATTGATTTTCCTGCGTATTCAGCATACTCAGGATATTCTAGCAAATCAGATTCTTTCAAAGAAGTGTGATTTTTCAAATAATCTTTTCCTCTTTCTGTAATTCTATACATACCTCTTTGAGGCAACATTATCAGCAAAGCACGACGTAGCCATTGACGAGTCCAACTAACCCTATCCTCAAATTGAATAGTCTTTCCACTTTTTGTCTTTAAGGAGCAGTCGTCTGGAGTCAATTCAAAATGCTCTATAAGAAACGATTTCATTTCCTTTGAGGTTACATCTTTACCGTCTTCCAACTTCTTTAGAAACGGATATAAAAAATCTTGAAATTTAGGTAATGCCATAACTTTATCCTTTAGCTATTTGACAATTTATCTTTAACAATTTCCAAGAAGTTTATCTCATCTTCATAATCCCCTGCGAACTGCGTACGGAGAACATCAAGCACATCTTCTATCTTGTTAGCTTGCTCATTGAGCAATACTTTCTTATTCTGTTCCATCATTTTTAAATTCATCGAACCGAACCAAGTCGGTCAATTCTACATTCAACACTTTTGCAGTCATCATCAGACTTGCCAAGTCTGGTTGACTTGAATTAGTACACCATTTAGATATGGTGGTTTGGTCTTTTCCGAGTTGTTCTGCCAGCCAACGGTTAGTCCGTTTTTTCTCTGCAAGCACAACTTTTAGCCTGTTCAAATCACTATTTGCCATATTTAAAGTATTTCGATATGCAAAGAAAATGCAAGGCTCGGCAATGAAGCTCGATTCAATTGCCGAGCAGCCGCCTTTCTTCTGCGAAGATACACATTATATTCTATAAAGCGTAAGTTTACATCTAAGACTTACGGTATTTTAGCAAACAAATGAAAATACTTCACTGCAAAAAAGACTAAAACAATTTATAAAAAAGCGGTAAAAAGAACATGAAGTTATACGTTTTTCAAAATTATATTGTAAATCGCACAATGGAAGTTGATGGGCTTGGTTATATGTATACGTCCGTCCTTGATTTTGCGTGTACACAATGATACGATCTTTAGTAAGAATGTCACGTAAAAATAGTAATCCCCAAGTAATATATATTCTCTTATCATTTAATATATATTACTTGCCCATTTATATAATATTAAATGCCCATTTATATTATATTACTTGCCCATTTATATTATATTAAAATGGCAAGTAATATATAATGCTTGGAAAGGGGATTTAGGAAGCGGTCGATGACTTAGTCGAGCGCCTCGTGAATGTTCCTCATCAGACCCGAGTATTTTGCCCTTTTAACGGCACTACCTTTAAACAGTCGGCGGTAGTCTTCTTCGGTAAGCAAGAGCCAATCCTCTCGCTTCATGTTGAGGAGTTCGTCAGTAGGCTGTAGCTCGGGAATATCGGTGGGTTGGGAGAAGCGATTCCATGGACAGGCCGTTTGACAACGGTCGCAACCGTAGATAGTATCGCCCATCTTGTCGGATAGGTCGGAAGGGATGTCGCCACGATTCTCGATGGTTTGATAACTAAGACAGTTGCGGGCATCGAACTGAGTCTTTGCTGTGTTGTCAACAAAAGATAAAGCATGGGTAGGGCACGCATCCACACACGCATGACATTTGCCACAACGCGATGGCATTGGCTCGTCATAGCAGAGTTCGATAGGCAAAAACAGTTCGCCAAGGAAGAACATGCTACCGGCATGTGGGATTATGAGCTGATGGTTGCGACCTGTCCAACCCAGACCTGCCTTAACAGCCCAATAACGCTCAAGTACTGGAGCCGAGTCGCAGAAGGCACGATACACGTCGAAGCCAAGTGTCTCGGCCAACTGACGCAACTTGCCCTTAACTACATCGTGATAGTCTTTGCCAAGAGCGTAAGCAGCAAACTGTGGTTCGCCCTGCGGCAATGTATTGGCAGGCGCATAATTCAGCGCCACCGACACTATGCTCTGCAGACCATCCATAAGCAAGCGTGGGTCGAAACGCTTGTCGGGATAGTTCTCGAGATATGCCATAGTGGCGTGTCCACCCTCGCCTATCCACTTCTTGTACGAAGCCACAACATCCGGGTCAACGGCATTGGCTTTAGCTATGCCACATGCAAAAAAGCCGAGGTTCTTAGCCTCGGCTTTTATTTTTAGAGATAATTGTTTCTTATCCATACGAAGACAATTACTGGTTATCTGTACATTCTTGTATTGGCACACTCTTATTCGAATGTCTTAAACTCAAAGCCCTGGTCCTTGAGCCATTTCAACGAACGTGGAAGTGCCGTGCGGAGTTTGCCTATACTCCTTAGCGAATCGTGAAAAGTAATGATTGAACCGTTGCGTGCATACTTGCGCACATTGTCGTAAACCTCGTCGGCGGTGAGCCACTTGGAATAGTCGCGTGTCACAAGATCCCACATCACGATGCAATACTTACGCTTAAGCCAAAGAAACTCTGTATGTGTCATACATCCATGAGGCGGTCGAAACAGGTGCGAGCCTATAAGATCGTTGGCCCGTTCCACATCATCAATATACGTCTTAGCAAGATGTTTGAATCCGCCAAGGTGGTGATAGGTATGATTACCTACTTGATGACCGGCAGCAACTATCTGCTTATACAGCTCGGGATACTTGCGCACATTGTCGCCCACCATAAAGAACGTGGCACGAACACCAAACTCCGCCAGTGTTTGGAGAATGAAAGGAGTAGACTCGGGTATAGGTCCATCGTCAAATGTAATGTATACCGAGCGCTCTGTATGATCCATTCTCCAGGTTGCGCTTGGAAATAACCATCGCAACCACATAGCGGGTTGTTCAATTATCATCTTTCTTCGAACGGCTGTCCGCCTTTTGCTTGATACATTCTATATATTGCATTAGCCACGCCAGACCACTTTTCAGCCTGCTTTGTGTCAGCAAGCTGCATAATGTCTGCTATGCTCTGCATGATGTAGAGCTGGCGCATGAGGTCGTTCTGGCAAAGGTCGAAACGCGGGCCAGTAAGCTGAACATAATAGTCGGCATATCCCTTGGCATTGTCCCAAACCTGCACCAGCACACGCTTAGCATCGGCTTTCTTGCCCAACATAGCATAAGCGCGGGCAATATCGGCAGAGCCAGACATGAATGTATAAGGCACATTATAGTTGGGCAGCACTTTCTCGCACTTGCGCAAAGCCTTAAGAGCCTTGTCGTTCTTGCCCTCCTGGATGAGTTGCAAAGCAAGCTGGGCAAAGAGATGACGATGGGTGAAGCACATACGCATAACTGTCTCGTCGAGATATAGGCCTGGAGTTTCGAGTCCACCAAACTTATAACGATTCATTACATTGTTATATGTCTTCTCCGTATCAAAGTTCTTGGCTCCATTCTTGTTGGTTGTGAACGGAGTGATGCGGTAGGCCAGACCCTCCTGAACGAAGTTGTCGCCAAGGTTCATATAGTTTTCAGAACCTACGGTTGTAGCCACATACAGAGGACGAGTCCAATTGCATTGAGCGAGCATCTCGAGCATCATGAGGTCGTTCTTGTAAAGGGCACGCTTGCCAGCGAGCGATATAATCATATGGTCGGGTATTGTGTCGCTTGCCATAAGCATACCACTCTTCTTAACAGCTTCCTTATCGATGGTGAGATACAGAGTGTCGGTAGGTATAACATGTGTTTCGTCATCCTTAGAGCGTACCCAATACTTAAGCACATTCTTGAGCTCGAACGGATTGTCGCCAAGCTGAGCCTTAGCTTCAGCAGGATGCTTAGCATAGAAATCGAGTACCTGCTGCTTGAGGGACGGGTCTACCTGGACATAATCGTTAGTACCAGAGCAGAAGTCGAGACGTGGCCATGAGATAGGAACCGAAGGTGAATCGTAGGCAGGACGCTTCATCTGGTCGATGTACCAGTCAGTCTGCAGGTAAGAAAGGTTGCATACACGAGCGTCGGTACGCACACCCTCAGTCTCCTGATTGTACCAGAGCGGGAAGGTATCGTTATCGCCATTGGTGAAGATGATAGGATTGCCCTTGTCCTGAAGAGTCATCAGGTAGTTCTGACCAAAGTCGCGGCATGTATAACGTCCGCTACGGTCGTGGTCGTCCCATGTCTGCGATGCCATCTGAATAGGAACAAGAAGGCACACAACACCTACAATACCCGCAAGTGCAACCTCGTTGCCCTTGACGCGCTTCTTAAGCATATCGTAGATAGCAAGCACGCCCAAACCGCACCAAATAGCGTATGCGTAGAACGAACCGGCATAAGCGTAGTCGCGCTCACGTGGCTGCTGCGGAGTCTGGTTAAGGTATAGCACGATGGCAAGACCCGTCATGAAGAACAGGAAGAATACCACCCAGAACTGGCGTATGCCACGTTGTCCGCGCCAAGCCTGCCAGAAGAGTCCGATGAGACCAAGCAAAAGCGGCAAGCAATAGAACACGTTGTGTCCCTTGTTGTCCTTAAGCTCCTGAGGCATCTTGCTTTGGTCGCCCAGCATCCAGTTGTCGATAAACGAGATACCGGTAATCCAGTTGCCATGCTCAGGCTCGCCATTGCCCTGCATATCGTTTTGGCGTCCGGCGAAGTTCCACATAAAGTAGCGCCAATACATGAAGTTGCATTGGTAAGAAAGGAAGAAACGTATGTTGTCCCACTGTGAAGGCATCTTGACAGTAACCATCTCGCCGCAACGGTCGTAAGGTACCTCGTTGCCCTGAACACCTCCAAGCCAACTCTCATATGCCTGTGCGTGAGCCGAAGAGTGCATACGTGGGAACAGCATATTCTGAGCATATACCAGTTTATCCTTGTGAGAAACCACGAAGTAAGAATCCTTCTCGTCTTGCGAAGCCTTCTCCTTGCGCTGCCATATAGGAGCGCCTTCCTTGCGCTTAGGAATGCACATGTTGCCATCGACATCGAAAGCCACCTGCGATGTGTATGCCTGACCGTAAACCAAAGGCGAGTCGCCATACTGGTCGCGGCTAAGATATGAACCAAGGGTGAAGACGTCCTCGGGCGAATTCTGATCCATAGGCGGGTTGGCTGCCGAACGGATAACGATAACCGCATAGCTTGAATAGCCAATCATAAGCATAAGCATACACAAGAGGGCGGTATTCTTGAAGCGGGCCGAAATGACTGGCACAAGCTGCTTCTCTACCTTGCGGCGATAGCTTAAACCAAAATAGATAGCCACAAGGATGATGATGCCAATGATAGCAGCACCCCACTCTGTTCCACGGAAAGGAATGCCAAGCATACCTACCGAGAGAGTGAACGAGATGTTCTGACGCTTGAAGTTGCGATCGACATACGACTCGTAAATAGCCCATATAACGATGGCTACAAGCAGAATTATATAAATAATCTCGCCAGTATTGAACGGGCAACCTAACTGATTGACAAACAGCAGTTCAAACCATCCGGCTACAGTAATGATTCCAGGTACTACACCATAGAGAACGCCTGCAACGATGACAAAAGAGCCAACCAATGCCAATAGCGAACCCTTAAGCTCGATGTGTGGATAGCGGCGATAGCAATAGACAAGCACTATAGCCGGAATACAAAGCAAGTTGAGAAGGTGAACACCAATAGAAAGACCGGTCATATAGGCAATAAGCACAAGCCAACGGTCGCTGTGAGGCTCGTCGGCATGGTCTTCCCACTTAAGGATAAGCCAGAATACAATGGCTGTGAATGCTGATGAATAGGCGTAAACCTCGCCTTCTACAGCCGAGAACCAGAAGGTGTCGGAGAAGGTATAGATAAGTGCGCCTACCAAGCCAGATGCCTGTATAGCAATCATCTTGCCGGTGGTCATCTCGTTCCAATCCTTAACAATGAGCTTGCGTGCGAGGTGCGTTATGCTCCAGAACAAGAACAGAATGGTGGTAGCACTAAGCAACGCACTCATTGTGTTAACCATGCGAGCTACCTGAGACGGATCGCTAGCAAACTGAGAGAATAGATTGGCCGTGAGCATAAAGAATGGCGCTCCAGGCGGATGACCTACTTCCAGCTTATAGCCGGTAGTAATGAATTCAGGACAGTCCCAAAAGCTGGCTGTCGGTTCAATTGTCGAACAATACACGAAGGCTGCAACCAAGAAGGTAAGCCAGCCAAGCACATTGTTCACTAATTTGTACTGTTTCATTTAATTAATTATATAAACTTGTTTTAATTCTGCTACAAGATACATATAGAATGCAAAGTTACAAAAATTTTGTTAGTATGAGCGATTTATGTTAGTAGTTAATAAAAATTAAGCATGATAAAACCTTGGAAAACAAAAAAAGGGAGGCAAACTTCAATTTAAAGTCTGTCTCCCCAACCAGTTATATATACCTTTTAAAGTATCATTTACTTTTCGAAGTAACGCTTGTACAAGCCCATGAAGCCAGCGCAGTGGCGAGCCTCGTCCTTAGCCATCTCATGAACGGTATCGTGTGTAGCGTCCATGCCAGCAGCCTTAGCGTTCTTAGCAATGCGGAACTTATCCTCGCAAGCGCCACGCTCGGCAGCGATACGAGCCTCAAGGTTGCTCTTTGTATCCTTTAATACATCGCCAAGGAGCTCAGCAAACTTGCTTGCGTGTTCTGCCTCCTCGAAAGCATAGCGCTTGAAAGCCTCAGCAATCTCTGGATATCCCTCGCGATCGGCCTGACGGCTCATTGCAAGATACATACCAACCTCGCCACACTCACCATTAAAGTGAGTCTCAAGATCCTTAATCATCTCGGCATTGGCTTCTTCCTTACGTGCAGCGCCAAGAGTGTGTACTGTAGCGAAGGCAGGACCTTCTGTTGGGTCGTCAAGTTCCTTAAACTTGCTTGCAGGAGCCTTGCAAACTGGGCACTTCTCAGGAGCCTCTGTACCTTCATAAATATAACCACATACTGTGCAAATAAACTTCTTCTTCATAATGTTATTGTTTTTTAAGTTATTGTATAATGTTATTGTTTGTCAGGAGGTTAGCTAATTTGGCTTGAGCATTCCTCCATATTCTGATTATCCTTTTCAAGACACTCTTTACAAATGCCTTTATAGTAGAGTTGCACGTCGCTAACCTGATGTCCGCCTATCTCCTTGCACGACAACAGAGGAGAAACCTCGTCGAAGATGTCGTATACACGTCGGCAGCGATTGCAATAGAAATGAGCATGTGCGTTGATGTTTCCATCGTAGCACACCCGATGGTCGTCTATGGTAATCATCTGTGCCGCGTTGTTCTCGGAAAACATGCGCAACGTATTGTATACCGTAGTTCGACTGAGCGTGGGTATCTTGGAACAAAGTCCGCGATAAACATCATCCACCGTTGGATGGGTGAAGTGTGTGAGCAGGTAGTGCATTATAGCTATGCGTTGTACAGATGGCTTTATGCCATGCTCAGTAAGTCGTGCTATTGCTTCTTTGTTGTTCATTTCTTATTTATCTTTATTACATTTACCTGTTTTTCTTATTCACAATGCAAAGATACAAAAGATATTTATATGAGCAAAACAAATTTGTAAATATTTCAATATTTTATTTTCTTTAACCAGAAGTCTACTTATTTTAAATCATTAAACGCATATAACTGTCTCTTATACACATCTGACGCTGCCGACGATCTACTCTGTG
>ERZ1026874.1700-NODE-1700-length-11346-cov-8.711452_pt1 | contig 11346 bp, 3 predicted proteins | sample MGYA00380167_ERZ1026874 | MGnify/ENA primary metagenome ERZ1026874 (study PRJEB33269, sample SAMEA4719803) | human gut metagenome | biome: human-associated habitat; feature: organic feature; material: feces | place: Cameroon | collected 2013-10 ...
GCATGAAAAAGGCAGGGCATTGACCTTCTGGTCATGCCCTGCCTTTTGAATGACAGATTGTAGCTCTGGGGGCCGCGCAGCGACGGAGGTCGCCGCCGTTCGTTAGAACGGCGGAACTAGTTACTCCTCGTCGTTGTCCTTGGCCTCTTCGGCGTCGTCGGTGTCCACGAGCTGGTTGAGCAGCTCGTCGAGGGAAGCCATGTCCTCGTTGATCGCGCCGTTGGCGGGAGCCTTCTTGTCGTCGATCGGGGCGCCCAGGAGCTCCTCGTCGGCGTCGGCGTGATGCGTCGGAGCGGAGGTACCCAGCAGGATATCGTCCGGACCGTCGGGGCTAAAGACCATCTGCAGCAGCTGCGAGAGGTCTTCCTCGTCGGCAACGTCGTCGTTGTTCTCGAGGATGTAGAGCAGGTCGTGGGCCTCCAGGCCGTCACGGAGCTCCTCGATCGCCTTGGCACCGATGCCGTCGATGCGCAGCAGATCCTCCTCGGACTTGCCGACCAGGTCGCCGACCGTCTCGATGCCGACCTCGCTGAACTTGTTGGTCCAGCGCTGCGACACGCCCAGGTCGTCGAACAGGTACAGGCGAGCCTTCTCGGCGGAGATGGTGTGGCCGTTGCGGGTGAACGAACCGTCAGCACCACCAAACTCGTCGTAGCCGGCCCAGTCGAGCTGCTGCGGGAGCTGCTCGTCCAGGTCCTTGAGCTCCACAGGAGCCCACTCGGGCAGCGACTTGGCGTTGGGCGAAGCCGGTCCGTCGATGTCCACGTAGCCGTCGGCCGTGCGATACGTCAGCTTGGCGTTGGCGTACGGCTTGAGGCCGGTACCAGCCGGGATCTTCTTACCGACGATGACGTTGGACTTAAGGTCGAGCAGATGGTCGACCTTGCCCTCGATGGCAGCCTCGGTAAGGACGCCGGCGGTACGGATGAACGAAGCGCTCGACAGCCAGGAGTCGATGTTGGACGCGACCTTGAGCGTACCCAGGATGACGGGCTCGGCCACGGGAGCCTGACCGCCCAGACGGGCAACGCGCTCGACCTCGTCGGCGAACTCGTAGCGGTCGACGTACTGACCAAGCAGGTACTTGGAGTCGCCGGGGTTAGTGATCTGAACGCGACGCAGCATCTGACGTGCGAGCACCTCGATGTGCTTGTCGTTCAGGTCGACGCCCTGGCTGGTGTAGACGTCCTTAACGCTCTCGACGAAAGTGTGCATCGTCGACTCGATGTCGGTCAGCTTGCGCAGGTTGCGGAAGTTGACGAAGCCCTTGGTGATCTGGTCGCCGGCGCGAACCTCACAGCCGTCCTCGATCTCGGGCATAAAGCGCACCGAAGCGGGGACGCGACGCTCGTCGAGGACACGGGTGTGATCCTCGGAGTCGGTGAGCGTCAGCACGTACTCGGACTTCTCGGGCTTAATCGAGAGGTGACCGGAGTACGGAGCCAGCTCGGCCTCGCGACCCAGAATCTTCTCGTTGACGTTGCCGACGATATCGAACATACGGCTGACCGTAGGCAGACCCTGCGTAATATCGTCGACGCCAGCGACGCCGCCGGAGTGAATGGTACGCATCGTAAGCTGCGTACCGGGCTCGCCGATGGACTGGGCGGCAATAATGCCGACCGCGGTACCGATGGCGACCGGACGACGGGTGGAAAGATCCCAGCCGTAGCACTTCTGGCACACGCCGTACTTGGAGCGGCAGGTGAGCAGCGCGCGGAGCTTGACCTTCTTGAGGCCCGCATCGACCATCTTCTGGATGTCGGCGACCTTCTCGATGTAACCGTCCTGCTCAAAGAGCACGGTGCCATCGGGAGCCACGACGTCCTCAATGAAGCAACGGCCGACGAGGTCGGTGTTGAGGTCGGTGGTGCCGGGGATGATGAGGTTGTAGGTGACGCCCTCGTGCGTACCGCAGTCCTCCTCGCGGACGATGACGTCCTGGGCCACGTCGACCAGACGACGGGTCAGGTAACCAGAGTCCGAGGTGTGGGATGCGGTATCGACCAGGCCCTTACGGGCGCCGTAGGTCGAAATGAAGTACTCGAGCGGCAGCAGGCCCTCGCGGAAGTTCGCCTTAATGGGAAGGTCGATCGTCTCGCCGGACATGTCTGCCATCAGGCCACGCATGCCGCCGAGCTGACGCAGCTGGGTCTTAGAACCACGGGCGCCGGAGTCGGCCATCATGTACAGCGGGTTCTCCTCGTCGAACATGTCGAGCATGAGTGCTGCAACCTTATCGGTACAAGCGGTCCACTCGTTAACGACTTCGATGTGGCGCTCCGTCTCGTTGATGAAGCCCTCCTCGAAGTACTCGTTGATCTGGTCGACGTTGGCCTGGGCGCGGTCGAGCAGCTCCTGCTTCTCAGCAGGGATGAGAGCGTCCCACACCGAGATGGTGAGGCCGGCGCGAGTAGCGTAGTGGAAACCGGAGTACTTGATGGCGTCGAGGATCGGGCCGACCTTGGCCTCGGGGTAACGATCGCAGCAGTCCGCAACCAGCTTGGCCACGTCGCCCTTGACCATCTTGTAGTTCATGAACTCATAGTCTTCGGGCAGGCACTGGCGGTTGAAGATGATGCGGCCGATGGAGGTCTCGAAGCGCGCGGTCTTGTTGCCGGTGACGTCGTAGTCGACGAACTCGTTCTTGCCGTTCTTGACGCGGAAGATACGGGTGCCGTCCTCGTTGATGACATTTGCGTTCTCGGCGGACACGCGGACCTGAATCTTGGCCTGCATGTCGACCTCGGAGCGGCAGTCATAGGCGTGCAGCGCGTCGTCGAAGCTCGAGAACACGTGGTTCTCGCCCGGCAGACCGTCGCGGACCTGGGTCAGGTAGTACACACCGATGATCATGTCCTGCGAGGGGATGTTGACCGGCTTGCCGGATGCCGGCGAGCGCAGGTTGTTCGCAGAGAGCATGAGCACGCGGGCCTCGGCCTGAGCCTGGCTGGACAGCGGCACGTGGACAGACATCTGGTCGCCGTCGAAGTCGGCGTTGAAGGGCGAGCAGACCAGCGGGTGCAGGTGGATAGCCTTGCCCTCGACCAGTACCGGCTCAAAGGCCTGAATGGACAGACGGTGCAGGGTCGGTGCACGGTTGAGCAGCACGACGCGGCCGTCGATGACCTCTTCGAGGATGTCCCACACAAAGGTGGCACCGCGGTCGATAGCGCGCTTGGCGCCCTTGATGTTCTCGACCTTGCCAAGCTCGACCAGGCGCTTCATGACGAAGGGCTTGAAGAGCTCCAGCGCCATGGTCTTGGGCAGACCGCACTGGTGCAGCAGCAGCTTGGGGTCGGTAACGATAACCGAACGGCCGGAGTAGTCGACACGCTTACCAAGCAGGTTCTGACGGAAACGGCCCTGCTTGCCCTTGAGGGCCTCGGCGAGCGACTTGAGCGGGCGACCGCCACGGCCAGAGACCGGGCGACCACGACGGCCGTTGTCGAACAGGGCGTCCACGGACTCCTGAAGCATGCGCTTCTCGTTGTTCACGATGATTGCAGGGGCGTCCAGGTCGAGCAGGCGCTTGAGTCGGTTGTTACGGTTGATCACGCGACGGTACAGGTCGTTGAGGTCGGACGCGGCGAAGCGGCCGCCGTCGAGCTGGACCATCGGGCGCAGATCGGGCGGAATGACCGGGATGACGTCCAGGATCATGTTCGCGGGGCTGTTGCCACCCTTCAGGAAGGCGTCAACGACCTCGAGGCGCTTAACGGCCTTCTCACGCTTCTGCTTCTGGGAGTCCTCGTCGGCGATGATGGCCTTGAGCTTCTCGGCCTCGGAAGGAAGGTCGATGGCAGCGAGCAGGTCGCGGACGGCCTCGGCACCCATACCACCCTTGAAGTACATGGAGTAGTAACGGGTCATCTCACGGAACAGCGGCTCATCGGAAATGAGGTCGCGCTCGGTGAGCTTCATGAAGGCGTTGAAGGCGTCCGTGCGGAGCTGCTTCTCGTCCTTGCACTCTTCCTCGATGTCGACGATGCCAGAGGCGATCTCCTCGGGGGTCAGCGGCTCCTCGTCGGAGAACTCGTCAAAGTTCTCGGGGTCGCCCTGCTCCTTGAGGGACTCGATCTGGCGGGCGCACTCGGCATCGATCTCTTCCAGATCGGCGGCGAGCTCCTCGCGCAGGTCGTCAGCGTCGGCCTCGCGAGCCTCGTAGTCGACCTCGGTAATGATGTAGCTGGCAAAGTACAGAACCTTCTCGAGGTCCTTGGACTTGATGTCGAGCATACGGCTCATCGGGAAGCTCGTGGGGCTCTTGAAATACCAGATGTGGGACACGGGAGCGGCGAGCTCGATGTGGCCCATGCGGTCGCGACGCACCTTGGCCGAGGTGACCTCGACGCCGCAGCGCTCGCAGACGATGCCCTTAAAGCGGATGCCCTTGTACTTGCCGCAGGAGCACTCCCAGTCCTTGGCGGGACCGAAGATCTTCTCGCAGAACAGGCCGTCCTTCTCGGGCTTGAGGGTACGGTAATTGATGGTCTCCGGCTTCTTGACCTCACCGTGCGACCAGGAACGGATCTGGTCGGCGGAGGCAAGGGAGATCTTTACCGAGTCAAAATCAGTAGCTTCGAAATCTGCCACAGTCAACTACTCCTTATCAGTGGTCGTGGCGGCGACAGCCTCGGGTGCCTCGGCGGTCTCGGCATCCTCGGCCTCGACGTCGGCGTCAACGCCGGCGAGCGCAGCCAGGTCGTCGAGAGCGGAGGTCTCCTCGGCGGTCACAGGGGCGGAGGCGTCCTCGTCGGCATCGTGCATGGGCTCGATGTCCAGTGCGAGGGAGCGGATCTCCTTGACGAGAACCTTGAAGGACTCGGGGATACCCGGGACAGGAACGTTCTCGCCCTTGACGATGGACTCGTAGGTCTTGACGCGGCCCACGGTATCGTCGGACTTGACGGTCAGGATCTCCTGCAGGACGTTGGAAGCACCGTAAGCGTACAGTGCCCAAACTTCCATCTCGCCGAAGCGCTGGCCGCCGAACTGAGCCTTGCCGCCCAGAGGCTGCTGGGTAACCAGGCTGTAAGGGCCGGTCGAACGGGCGTGGATCTTGTCGTCGACCATGTGGCCGAGCTTGAGGATGTAGGACGTACCCACGGTAATGGGCTCGCGGAACTCCTCGCCGGTGCGGCCGTCGAACAGACGGGTCTTGCCGCGCTCGTCAAGCTGGGTGACGAACTCGGGGCGCATGTGATCGCCAAAGGCAGCGGTGGCCTTGTTGAGCATGTTCTTGTTGGCACGACGGATGACCTCGGCGATCTCGTCCTCCTTGGCGCCGTCGAAGACGGGCGTCGCGGTGAAGAACGGACCGGGGACGTACTTGTCGGAGTCGGCCTGCTCGGTATCCCAACCGCAGGCAGCAGCCCAGCCAAGGTGGCACTCGAGCAGCTGGCCGACGTTCATACGCGAAGGAACGCCCAGCGGGTTGAGGATAACGTCGATCGGGGTACCGTCAGCCATGTAGGGCATGTCCTCGACCGGCAGAACGTTACAAATAACACCCTTGTTGCCGTGGCGGCCGGCGATCTTATCGCCCTGCTGGATCTTACGACGCTGGGCGACGTAGACGCGCACCTGCTCGTTGACGCCGGGGGCCAGGTCGTCGCCGTTCTCGCGCCTAAAGCGGACGACGTCGATGACGCGACCGTAAGCGCCGTGAGGCATCTTAAGGGAGGTGTCGCGGACATCGTGAGCCTTGGCACCGAAGATGGCGCGCAGCAGGCGCTCCTCGGCAGTCAGAGCGCTCTCGCCCTTAGGCGTGACCTTGCCGACCAGGATGTCGCCAGGGCCGACCTCGGCGCCGATACGGATGATGCCGTCCTCGTCGAGGTTGGCAAGCATGTCCTCGGAGAGGTTCGGGATCTCGCGGGTGATCTCCTCGGGGCCGAGCTTGGTGTCGCGGGCGTCAATCTCGTGACGGGTGATGTTGATGGTCGTCAGCAGGTCCTCGGCCACCAGGCGCTCGGACACGACGATACCGTCCTCGTAGTTAAAGCCTTCCCACGGCATGTAGGCCACGGTGAGGTTCTGGCCCAGTGCGAGCTCGCCGTGATCGGTCGAAGGACCGTCGGCCAGAGGCTCGCCCTGCTCAACGGTGTCACCGACGCGCACGAGCGGACGGTGGTTGATGCAGGTGGACTGGTTGGAGCGCTGGTACTTGGCCAGGTGATACTCGTCCATGCCGCCGGCATGCTTGACGATGATCTTGGCGGCGTCGGCAAAGATGACCTCGCCGGCGTTCTTGGCCAGGGTGACCTCGCCGGAGTCCAGAGCGGCGCGACGCTCCATGCCGGTACCGACATAGGGAGCGGCGGGGTGAACCAGCGGCACGGCCTGACGCTGCATGTTAGCGCCCATGAGCGTACGCTTGGCGTCGTCGTGCTCCAGGAACGGGATCAGCGTGGCTGCGACGGAAAGCATCTGACGCGGCGAGACGTCCATGTAGTCGACGTCCTCGACGGGCACGTCGGCGGGAGCGCCGAAGGAGCCGTCGAAGTCGCGGGTACGGGCGATCACGGTGTGCGGACGGACGATCTTGCCCTCGGCATCGGTCGTGATGAACTCGTTGGTCTTGGGATCGAGCGGCGTGTTGGCCGGCGCGATGACGTGCTTCTCTTCCTCGTCAGCGGTCATCCAGTCGATCTGGTCGGTGGCAACGCCGTTCTCGACGCGGCGGAACGGGGCCTCGATGAAGCCGTACTCGTTGACGCGGGCGTAGAGGGCGAGCGAGCCGATCAGGCCGATGTTGGGGCCTTCGGGGGTCTCGATCGGGCACATGCGGCTGTAGTGCGAGTTGTGAACGTCGCGGACGGCCGTCGGCACGTTGGTGCGGCGGCTGGAGCCCGACTTGTGGCCGGCAAGACCGCCAGGGCCGAGTGCGGACAGACGGCGCTTGTGGGTCAGACCGGTCAGGGGGTTCGCCTGGTCCATGAACTGCGAGAGCTGCGAGGAACCGAAGAACTCCTTGATGGAGGCCACGATCGGACGGATGTTGATGAGCGACTGCGGGGTGATCTCGTCGATGTCCTGGGAGCTCATGCGCTCACGGACGACGCGCTCCATACGGCTCATGCCGATACGGAACTGGTTGGCGACGAGCTCGCCGACGGTACGGATGCGGCGGTTGCCGAAGTGGTCGATGTCGTCGACCTTGAAGCCCTGCTCGCCGGCAGCGAGGGACAGGAGGTAGCGCAGCGTCGCGACGATATCCTCGTCGGTGAGCACCGTGACCTCTTCCTCGGTGGTGAGGTTGAGCTTCTTGTTGACCTTGTAACGACCGACGCGGGCCAGATCGTAGCGCTGCGGGTTGAAGAGCAGGCCCTCGAGCAGGCTGCGGGAAGCGTCCACGGTGGGAGGCTCGCCCGGGCGCAGGCGACGGTAGATCTCGATGAGGGCGTCCTCGCGAGTGAGGGCGGTGTCGCGCTCCAGGGTGCGCTTGATCACATCGGAGTTGCCGAGCAGCTCGATGATGTCGTCGTTGGTGACGGCGATACCAAGGGCGCGCAGGAACATCGTGGCGCTCTGCTTACGCTTGCGGTCGATGGAAACCATGAGCTGGTCGCGCTTGTCGACCTCGAACTCAAGCCAGGCACCGCGGGACGGGATGATCTGGGCCTTGTAGATCTGCTTGCCCGAATCCATCTCGGAGCTGTAGTACACGCCCGGGGAGCGGACGAGCTGCGAGACGACGATACGCTCGGTACCGTTGATGATGAAGGTGCCCTGATCGGTCATCATGGGGAAGTCGCCCATGAAGACGAGCTGCTCCTTGATCTCGCCGGTCTCCTTGTTGGTGAGACGAACGTCGGTCAGAAGCGGAGCCTGATAGGTCATATCCTTCTCGCGGCACTCCTCGACGGTGTGCGCGGGGTCGCCGAACTGATGCTCGCCGAAGGTAACCTCGAGAACATGGTTCTGGCTCTGGATGGGGCTGGATTCCTTGAACGCCTCACGAAGGCCCTCGTCCTTAAAACGCTCAAAGGATTCCCTTTGAACAGAGATAAGGTTGGGGAGCTCCATGGCCTCCGGGATTTTCCCGAAGCTGACGCGCTTGCGCTCAGTGGCAGTGTATGCGTAGGTCACCAGGTTTTTCCTCCTTCACGGAAATGCTCGGTGGGTTGGCGAGGCATAGCTTCGCCAGTTATCGCAACCTAATAGTTTATCAGGTAGCGACCGTTGGGCAAGAAAAGCCTTGACGCGATTGAGTTTTTGGAGTAGCAAAGTTTTTCGACAGAAAAGATGCAGGTAGATAGGTATGTATCGAACAACTGTTCATATATTTTCTGTGAACGAGACTGCTGATGCGCGCCGCTGAATGGCGGAATGGCGGCGAGGGTTGATCAGGCGGAAAGTTCATCCCGTTTTGAGGCCCCAAACTGGGTCGCAGTTTCCCGTTGAGCCTTGTTTGGGAAAGCATATCCCGTTCTGAGCCGAAATTCCGGATCGTAGTTTCCGCTAGAGGCCCCAACCGGAAAGCGCATCCCAGAATTCGACCAAATTGTGGGTCGAAGTTTCCGGCAGGTTATGGCAAAGGGGCTGCCACCTTGTTGCACCCGTTTGGCAATGTTGCGCAACAGATTCTTCGAATCCGGCATGAAGATACTGGATAGTTACTTATAGCCTAAAGAAAGGATCGCTATGTTTAAGAGCATCCGAAAAGGCGGAAGGATTGCCGCAGTCACAATCGGCATCGTAGCGGCGCTGACCCCGCTGGCTGCCCCCGCGGCATTAGCTGACGGCCTGCCGACACCGGAGCTAGAGAAGTCGTTAACTGTTGACGTCGAAGGCGAGGATTCGTCTGCATGGTTCACGGATGACGGCAATTATGCCATCATCGCAGACTATGACTATGACCTTGACGATAACGATAACGGCAATTATGTATATTACAGTTATTCACGGCTTGATCTTAAGAGCGGTGAAGTCACTCCTATCGACATACCGAACTCCTGCCTATCCGATGTTCAGAGCACTTGGGACAACAAGTATCTCTATTGGCTGGAAGACGGCAAGGTCATCGTCTATTCCATCGAAGATCAACAACGGGTCGCTTACTCTATACACGTAAAGAAATTAGAGGCCGGCAGCATCGAGCTTAATGAAGACGGCAACAGCTTGACTGCCTATTGTTCGAATGGCAAATACGGGGATTTTTGCGTTTTCAATCTGCAATCAAATAAGAAAACATTTACGTACAAGTTCGAAAAAGGCGATTTGAATGCCGTCCTCTCAAGGGATGGAAAGCGTTTGTATGTCTGCTCGAATCGAAAGCTCAAGATAATCGACATTCCTGATGGCTCCACGTCAATTAAAGAGATACCAGGCAACGCCCAAAGTAATGGTGTAACTAGGGTATACGGGTCCGATAAACTACTCATATGGACCGACTGTGTCGATGATGATCTGTATAGAGCCTATTTAGTCGCAGACTTTGACGGTAACATCGATAAAGCAGCCGACGGTAATAAAATCTGGATCAGTGACGTTAGTGGAAAGTTCGTCCTAGCCAATACTGGCGAAAACTACGACACCATTGTCATCGATTCAAGCACCGGGAAGCAAATCCGCTATATAGTCAGGAGCGATGACGAAAGCGAGTTTGACATCAGTGACATCTCGAGGAATGGCAATATCGCACTGGCTTCGGTCTCAAACGAGAATTCAACCGTCATTCGCCTCATTGACACCCAGACAGGCCAGAGGGTCGACTATAAAACTAAATCGGATTGCGATGGCTACCCCGAATTCGTCGATAACGACCAAAAAATCGTTGTGGGCTATTCCGATGCCGAAGACCCCACGAAGATGCACATCGACGTTTACAAGTCGAATATCCACTATAGCCCGATCGAAAAACTCATCTTCTTTGCCCAGGACAACATGTCAATCGTTGTTGGCGGTGGAATTGCGCTTGTCCTGATGATCATCGGCGGCATCGCAGTCGTTTGCGTCCATCGCAAAAAGCGCGCCGCAGCTCAAACAAGCATCGCTGGCACCGCACCCAAAGCAAAGAAGCACAAGCGCAGCCGCCACAAGAAGTATGCCCAGCAGGAACAGGTCGCTCAACAGTCTTCTGCTGATTCGGCATTTGATACACAATGGCAATCGTCAGGGGAGCACCTCGCAGACATTTCCCAGCAGCCGGTCGCATCTTCTGCCCCGAAATTCTGCCGCCACTGCGGCACCCCGCTCGTGCCAGAAGCCAAGTTCTGCCCCAAGTGCGGCCATCCGGTCGAATAACACCTGACAAGCAAACCCACAGCCAAATCGGGCCGCCCCTCACGGGACGGCCCTTTTGCTTGGAAGGAAATCAGGTGAAGCGGTAGGATGTGACAAAGGGATTGTCCCTTTGTCACATTGGCTAAAAAAACGGGTGCAGACCGAAGTCTGCACCCGTAAATGTCGATGCCCGAAGGCTTATTTGCGCATCAAACCGCCGCGCTCGTCGATGGCGTCCCAGAAGGCGCCGGCAAAGCGAGGATCGCTTGCAGCCATGAGGGCGTTGGTGGCCATCCAGCCAGACGGGGTGCCGGTGTCGTAGCCCGAGAGCGGGTCGATGACGACAGCGTACATGGCCTCGCGGTCGAGCGAGCGGGCCATGGCGTCGGTGAGCTGGATCTCGCCGCCCTTGCCGGCCTGCTGATCGGCGAGCAGGTCCATGACCAGCGGGCTCAGCAGATAACGACCGACGATGTACAGGTTGGACGGAGCCGCCTCGGGAGCAGGCTTCTCGACCAGACCGCCGATGCGCCAAACGGCACCGGGCTCGTCGTCGGCAGCATTCTCGAAGCCCTCGAGCGAGCCAACGCGATCGCCGGCGATGACGCCATAACGGCTGACTTCCTCGGGCGAGCAAGCAGCGACGGCGATAACCGAAGCGCCACCGTGCTCCTTGGAAACGGCGAGCATCTTGTCGCAGATGTCGCGGTTAGGCACAACGTAGTCGCCCAGAAGAACCAGGAAGTTCTCCCCTGCCACGGCGTCGGCAGCAGAGCGGATAGCATGGCCGAGGCCCTTGGGCTCGTACTGATAGCGGAAGTCGACCGGCATACCGCCAGCGTGGGCGACGGCATCGGCATAGGCGTTCTTGCCGCGCTCGCGCAGCAGGTTCTCGAGCGAACGGTCGGGCTGGAAGTAGCTCAGCAGCTCGGGCTTACCGGGAGAGGTAACGATGATGGCGTCGTCGACCTCCTCGGGGTCGAGTGCCTCCTCAACGACATACTGAATGACCGGCTTGTCGAGAACCGGCAGCATCTCTTTGGGCGTGCACTTGGTGCCAGGCAGAAAACGCGTGCCAAGACCGGCGGCGGGGATGATTGCCTTCATGTTATTCAA
>ERZ1026874.1702-NODE-1702-length-11331-cov-14.089926_pt1 | contig 11331 bp, 10 predicted proteins | sample MGYA00380167_ERZ1026874 | MGnify/ENA primary metagenome ERZ1026874 (study PRJEB33269, sample SAMEA4719803) | human gut metagenome | biome: human-associated habitat; feature: organic feature; material: feces | place: Cameroon | collected 2013-10 ...
GCAATGAAAGATTTACTTTCAAATTGCCGAGTGCAGCTTATCTTCTGCAAAGATAATGTTTTCATGTGATATATGCAAAAAGATTGGCTTAATTTTGATAAAAAAAGCCTCCGACTTTCACGAGCGGGAGGCATGATAAAAGAAAAAATGTATGAAGTTAAGGGAGTTAAAGGAGTTAAGACAACAGCCTTATTAGACCGCCTATAAGGTCAGAAACTTATAGAATCAGCATGCCCTGAGCCAATGTTCTCCGCCCGAAGCACAGTATGCAAACCCTCGCAACCAGCACGCCCTGAAGGGGCAGAAGCTCTTAGCCCAGGGCAACGCCCTGGGTATGAGGTCAGTCAGCAATGCGCCCTGTAAGGGCAAAAGCTTTAAAATACACATAATTAAAATGGTAAATCAGTTGCGATATGTAAAGCTTTTGCCCTTACAGGGCGCCAGGTTTGCGAACATAAAAAACCCAGGGCGATGCCCTGGGCTAAGAGCTTTTGGGCCTTCAGCCCGTACTTAAACCACTTGCGAAACTTGAGTAAGGAAGTTAAGGGAGTTAAGGAGTTTCAGATGTGGAAATGGATCTCCTTGAGCCATTTGCGGGTGTCGAAACAGGGACAGGCCTTGCGGACGCCGGGGAGGTCGCAGTGACCGAGAATCTCGGCATCGGGGAAGTCGAGGCAGAGGCTGCGGAGCAATTCTTCCATGGTGATCTTCTGTGCTTCGGTACGGGTGTCGGCAGGACGACCCTTGGCATCGAGTCCGCCTTCGTAGCAGATGCCTATGCTGTTCTTGTTGAAGTGGAGGGCGTGGGCGCCTACTTCGTTCTCGGGTCGGCAGGGGTAGAGGGTGCCGTCGCGGGTGATGTAGTAGTGGTAGCCGACGCTGCTATAGCCACGGGCTTTATGGCAGGCTTCGAGCTGCTCGATGGTGAAACTCTGGGTGACTCTCGTCGCGCTGCAATGCAGCACGATGAGAGAGATGTTACGGTGGTTTTTCATTGTCGTTAGATTTTTTTGGTTAACAAACGATGGGGTGGTTCGTCTACATTCTGCCGCAGCTGGTGACGCAGAAGGCGCCGGCAATGGCGGTGAGAACGGTGATGACGAAGTTGATGATGTTTTTTAATGTTTCTTTTTTCATAATGGTTTAATTTTTTTAATGGTTAATGTTTTTTCGAGGAGAATTTTCAGGAGTTAAGACATTACTCTCCTTCGCCGCCGGTATTCTCGCCACCTGATGGGTTGCTGCCTGTGCCGCTGGATGGGTTGCTGTCAGAGCCGCCGGATGGGGTAGTGGTGGCCTCCGCCTGTTGTGCCGCCTGGCTTCGTGGTGGAAGAGGTTTCGAGGATGTCGGCAGCATCCTTGAGGGTGGCGTCGAGGTCGAGACGGCTGTTGGTGAGCTTGCCTGTGGCACGGGCACGGAGCTTGACGCCCTCTATGTTCTTTGCCACGGTGAAGGATTCCTTCGTGTCGGCTCCCTTCTTGGGTCGGATGCCAATGGAGAAAATGGCGAGGTCGTCGATCTTCACGGAGTAGCCGCTGAGGACGAGTTCCTTGACGCACTTCACCATGTCGGTGAGGATGCCGCGTACGGCTCCTGCCGAGAAGGGTGTGTTGTGGCTCGACATGTGCTCTGCGAGTTGGTCGATGCTGATGGTTGCGGTGACTGCAGGACGTGCATAGTACTTGCCGTACGTTCCTGGAAACTTTTTGTTGTTGTTTTTTACTAACTTGTAGAGAATCATAGTTCTTTTAGATTTTGGTTAATGTATTACTTGAGTGCACTAAGTTCATTCTCTCTGAATGACAATGCAAAGATACGATGATTTTATTTGGCAATGATGCCAAATAAAACATGTCATGAGAAATGGTGCCAAATGATGCGAAATGATGCTTTTTGATTGCATCATTTCGCAAAATCCACCAGTCCTCCCTTAGCCTTAAGTTTTTTTCGAAAACCCACCAGTCCTCCCTTACCCTTAAGGGAGGGTCCACCTCTCATCTCGGTCTTCTCCCCTCAGGGAAGAAGAGGAAACCGCCCTACTCGGTGCTCAAACCGCTTCGCTATAAGGTTGGCGGACCATCAGAGGTCTACGCCAGCAGCGGAGCTGCATTTTGCGGTATGCGACCGCATGGATACAAATCGCTTACGTGCTGCTTGGTGCTTGCTCGAAGCTTGCTTGATGCTTGCTCAAAGTTTTTTCGAAAATCCACCAGGATTTCCTTAGTATTAATGACTGAAGTTTAGCCCCACACGCCTGAAGGGGCAGAAGCTCTTAGCCCAGGGCAGCGCCCTGGGTATGATGTCAGTCAGCAATGCGCCCTGTAAGGGCAAAAGCTTTACATATCGCAAATAATTTTCAATTTTCATTATGTGTATTTTAAAGCGATTAGGAGTATTTTAAAGCTTTTGCCCTTACAGGGCGTTGGTTTGTATGTCATTAAAACCCAGGGCGCTGCCCTGGGCTAAGAGCTTCTGCCCCTTCAGGGCGTGTTGCTATGGGCTTCATGGGCATCAGGGCGTGCTGCTGTGGGCTTTTTGGGCTTTCTGCATCCATTTCGTTCTCCTTTGTCCATGCGGTCGCATACCGAAAAACGCAGCTCCGCTGCTGGCGAGACCTCTGATGGTCCGCCAACCATAGAATGAAATGGTTACGAGCGACGAGGAGGAGCGGTTTCCTCTTCTCCCCTGAGGGGAGAAGACCGAGATGAGAGGTGGACCCTCCCTTAAGGGTAAGGGAGGACTGGTGGGTTTTCGAAAGAATAGCACCGAGTAGGGCGGTTGGGGGTTCGAAAGAATCCCCATTGCGAAACCAGCATTCATGGGAGCGATCCAGAGATTTCTCTGAGCGATCCAGAGAATCCTGGGAGCGAACATGGCGAACATCGCATTCGCTCCCACGAATCTGGTATTCGCTCCCACGAGCGCCAAAACCGCACAGCAGGGGGGGGGGGAAAAGCACAGCAGAGAGCAGAGGAATCTCCGCTTCACCATCAGAGAGAAGCGGAGGGAGAATCACAATTCATCTTTGTTCTCAATGAAGCGGGAGTCAGCAGCAATGGTGACTCCCTCTTTCTCCACCACCCACCACCCATGGGAGTTGTTGCGCCGCGTCTTGCTGTACCCCAGGTGGGCCATCACGTCGCCAACGTTGCGGGTAGAGAAGGAGGGACGGAACACCGGGTTGCCGGCGATGTGTTCGAGGATCTCGGCACTCGTCACGAACTTCAGGTTGGGGGAGTGGATGTCGGAGTCGGGGTCGGGGACACGGTAGTATTTCAGGATCAGCTCCTCCATGTAGTTGTTCACGATGAAGAGGCGGTTGTGCACCTCCAGGTGACTGATGTCCTTCGGCGTGAGCCAGTACACCCAGGGCTCCTCCTCGCCATCGGATGCGGCAGAGAGCGTTTTCTCCTTCATCACCTTCTGTCCCAACGCCAAGGCCTGGGCATAGAGATGGCGGTAGTCGATGGGAGTCTCGCGAGGACTCTGGATGCGTTCCACCTCCCAAACGAGGTAGCGGCGTGTCTCCTGCTCGCTGATGATGTGGATGTTGTTGCTTGTGCCGCAGAGCGAGGCGTTGTGGAGCAGCTGAGAGCTGTAGCGGGCGTAGGGGCGTCGCAGGGTGATGGTGGGCTTGGTGACGATGCTCTTGAAGGCACTGAGGTTCTTGCCCATGGGCGTCTCAAACTCATCGAGACAGATGAGAGCCTTGCTGGCACACAGCTCCAGGAAGTCCTTGTTGTTGTAGTCGGCGGTGGAGTCGTTGGCGTAATACTGGCGCAGCTCGGGAGGCAGCAGGTACTGGAAGAAGGAGGTCTTGTAGAGTCCGCCCTTGCCCACGAGGATGAGCACCATCTCGTTGACCACCCTCGGGGATACCCAGCACGCCACCATGCCTACGATCCACTTGCGGAACATCTCGGTGAACTCCTGCTGGGTGTGGAAATGGGTGGGGTAGTTCTTCACCACCACGCGCCGGCTCAGCTCACCGATGTAGTCGGGGTCGCCCTCCTTCCATTCGGGCAGGCTCTCGAGAAATTCGGTCAGCGGATTGTATCGTCTCACGAAGTCGCTGTTCAGCACGATGTCCAGCAGGTTGAGGGGAATCTTCAGTCCGTCGAGATCCATCCACGAGAAGATGGAGTTTTCGATGGGGTCGTCGACGATGGTCCAGCGGAAATAGCTGGTGTTCTGGATGTCGAGTCCCCGCATCTCGGTCTTGTCGGTGATGGTGTTTCGGCGCAGCTCGAGTCGGGTGCTGAGCCACTGCCTCACGTCCTTGACGTCGGGGGTGCGCTTGTATCGTTCGCCGGGGGCATAGAGGTGCCAGCAGCCGAAGTTGGCGGGGTGCTTGTACATCCAGTCTACGATGCTCTTGATGCCGTCGTACTGGCTGCCATACTGCTGCAGCATCCAGTTGAGCAGCTGTTCCTTGTCGGCACCGTAGCTGTGGCAGAATCCAGCAAACCGCATGCAGTATTCGTGGTGGCTGCCGGGCTGAAACTGCACCCGCCAGTTCCTGGCATGGTCCTCCACCCGCTGTATGATGGCTTCGAAGGAGGGGGTACCGGCCTTGGTGGCATTGCTCTTGCTGCGGTTCTTCTCGGCATTTTTCCTGACGGCTTTGTCGGCTGCCTCCTCTTTCTCCCGTTCCTTCAGCACCACGTGTTGATAGAACCAGTCCACCTCGTCGGGGGTGAAGGTGAGGGGCTTGGAGTCCCAGCAGAAATAGGCTTTTGCGTCGTGGGCGAGTCCGCAGAGCCTCACCATGTCCTTGCACTGCTGGTCGGCAGAGATGTGCAGCAGGTCGTCGTAGATGGAGATGGCTTTGTCGACGGCGAGACGGTGCAGTTCGGTGATGGTGAGGGTGCATCCCTTGGGCCGTTCGTAGCGCAGGAGGATGCGTAGTCCCTTTCCGCTGATGGTGCGGTACACCACCATGGAGTAGGGCGACTTGGAGGCGAGCTCCACTTTCTCGTTGAGCCCGATTTCTGCGACGTGGTCGTAGTCGAGCATGAGCCATCCCGTGGCGCATCCGAAGTCCTCGAGCTTGCGTCCTGTCCGCCTGAACTGGATGGAGGGGCAAATGGCAGGCAGTTTCCGCTTTTTGTTGCGTGCTTCATTTCTATCGATGTTTATTGACTCTCGATAGCCTTTTGTGTCGTTTTCCAGTGCCTTGTCGTGTAGGATGAGTCTTTCCAGTTCTGCGGTACTGATAAGTGGACTGTGACAACTCGTGCGTAGCGAACGAAACAGCGATGGAAGATTGTTGGTTGTTTCCATTGTTTTGATTGTTTAAAAGTTTATGTGATTTTTAGGGGATTTATTATTTCGTATTCATTTCGTATTGGTACAGTATTTCGGCCTTGCGGTAGAGGGTGCCTTTTTTCTGCTCGTTGCTGAAAATGGCGAGTGCTTTTATAAGTTGTTCGTTGTCACAGAGCGTCATTTTTCTGTCAAACTTGGAATAGCTTTCATTGAATTCGTCAACCAGGCTCTTCACATGGTCGCGTTTCGAATGCTTTGTCCGTTCCTCCTCGTCTCTGTATTTTAGGATTCTGATAATACTTAGTCTGAGCCGATTTTGTAAGTCCTGCGAGTAAATCGCGTCATTAAGACGTTTCAAGGTATGACTGCTGAAATGACCTTCTTCCATTAAGTCCTGGTTGGTTATTTTGTATTTTTGTCTTTGCCTTGTGTAGAAGTCCTGCCATTTATGGTAATAATGGTAAATGCATCTCAGCATTTGTTTCTTCTCTTCGGGCAGTGCCAGAACTTGTTCTATTTCTTCCTTTTTGGGCATTACTTTGTAGTTTATATTACAACTGCAAAGTTCGTCATTTTTTTTTGAATACTCGGTGCACCTCTATGACGTGCACTATTGTTAAATCCGTTAAGAAAATAAAAGGTTTTTATACACATTTGGAGGTATTTTGCCATACTGCCGTTTTGCCACCCAATTGGAACAATTCTTATAAATGTGGGCAAAAATGTGGGCAAAACCCATCCGTTCCCCCTTATTATCAATACTTTATCTCACTTTTCTCGCGTTGTTTATATATAAATGTTGAAATGAATCGGCACGGCAGCTGTTTTGGTAGTAATAACTGTTCAAAAAGGGTAGTAAATTCTGTTTTTTCGTATTTTTGTAAAAGATGGATTTTAGCCTAAAAAGGTGAGGTGCCCATTTTTGCCCACCCCCGATTTGGGCCACAAAAAAAGCCTGTTTTTTGCCTCCGTTCCAATGTTTTGGGCATGTTGCCCACATGTTTTTTCGTTTTCTTTTACATCGATTTCGTGTTTTTCTTCATGAATTTTGCATATTTTCCCATTTATTTGTCAAATTTTCTGCTTGAGCAAGCGCAAATTGGCAGATTTCGGGAGTAATTTGCTGTGTTTTCCGATGATCATCCCATGCTAATTTCACGGATTTTTCCGACCTGTACGATAGAATTATCCAGTACGCCCTCATGTTTTAGCCGCCTATTCCCGCTGTTCGTGTTAATTCAGAACAGCTGTATATCTTTCTGTTAAGCATATCTTTATTACTTTTTCTAACCATATTTATAGGTTTTACGGAACTTTTCCAACCTATTTTAGACTAAAAAACGGAGCTTTTCCAACCTTTTTTAGGGCGTTTTTTGCCACTTTTCCAAGTTCCAGCCGCTGCAAAGATACTATTTTTCTCCAAAACTCCTCTATTAAAACAAGAATATTTTCTCAAAATAAAGGTCTATACGCCACTTTTCATCGTGACATATAGACCTTTTTTTGATATATCAGGCTCTGCTTTCGCCTTTGCGAAACTTACTTGACCATGATCTTATATGTCTTGCCGTCGTGCTTCACGATGTTCAGACCCTTCTGCAGACCATGGGTGCGGCGACCACTTGCATCGTAGTATTCTGCGTCGGCATCACGGCTGATGGCGTTGAGGTGGTCAATGGCAGTGCTGCCATCGTTCTTTCCGATGCTCAGTTTCGCAGCTGTCGTAAGTGATGCGTCGGATGGATGGAGGTATGCTCGCATCGGTAGGATGGCGGCGTCGTGCAAGTCGCTGACACGGCAGAACTTGTCCTCGCCAATGACGTAGTCGCTGGTCGCAAGATTCTCACCACTGATCTCAGTGAACGAACCTACGAGGTTGACATCGGTTCTGTTTCCTGACAGTGGGGCAGTAGCGATGTCGGCAGCGACAGCAGAGAGGCTGAGCACCGTCTCGCCCTCCTTCATCTTGAAGAGTACCGGAGCGCCGGCAGGGATGACGCCCTCAGCATAACTCTCTATGGTGATGCATTCCTTAGCCGCATCAATGCCTGTGAGACGATAGAAGTCGCATTCTGCTTCCTGGCTCAGGTCGATGGCGAAAGGCAAGCAGAGTGTTCCCCAGGCTGCGCCCTCAGGGATATTTCGGCTGTAAGAGATGGTCTTGGAGGTGAACGCCTCATAGTCCTTGAAGTCCTCGCCGTCGGCGAGTGTCAGGTCTTCGGTCGCTACAAACTTGCTGTTTGCATCCTTTGTCACCTCGATGTTTCCAGCCTTGTCGGCAACATACTTGTGCAGAGTACAGCCCTCGTTGCGGCAGCCCATGTGATAGATATGCTCGTCGGCGTCATGTTCAGGACTTGCCAAGGTGGCAGACATTTGGTGAACCAGCACATCCTCAGAAGTGCTGTTGCTATATGAGGCAGCCGTATTGTCGCAGTAACGGAATGATCCATGATATACAGTATTGCCCTCTGCAGCTGTCAGTACAGGATAAGCATCTGTGCCCAACTTCTGATACCATGCCAGTTCGCCTTCTGATGTACTTCCATTGAGCAGGTAAGCCACTTCACCGCTCTTCAGCTGCTCAGGGGTGAATGTCTTGACCACGTCTGCTTCATTCTTACCTTCAGGATAGGTCAATGAGCCACTTCCGATAGCCACGACTGCATCACCCGTCAGTTCCGTTCCATCGATGGTCATCTTAGCACTGCTGTTGTATGCCAAGATGCCAGAAGCGGTGCTGGAGGAATCCCAGATTACTCCAGCAATGAGACCATTACAATCTGCATAGTTAGCAGTAATATTGCCAATACCCAACACATTGTTAATATTGCATATATTAGCATATCCTATCAAGTTTCCGACGCGAGCATCTCCCGTAATATTGCCATTATTGACACTGTTCTGGAGGCTTCCTTCACCAAAATATCCAATTATACCTCCAACGAATTGGTCCGTGCCTGTTATCTCACCATAATTGGCGCATGAAGTGATGGAATTTCCTGAATCGAAGCAGATACCTACAATACCACCAACAGAATGTAAACCCTTCACTATTGCATGGTTTTCGCAGTTGCTGATGTTGCCATTCGCTCTTCCTGCTATTCCGCCAGTCTCATATTTTCCTTCTACCGAACAGTTTCCTGTGGTCTTGATATTTTCAATCACACAAGAACCTGCACGTCCTGCCAAAATACCAGTACTACAATTATCATTGCCCTTCACCTTTGCATTGTCGAAAGTGATGTTCTTGATGCGGCAATCAGCAGCATAGCCAAAGAAACCAATTTTATTAGAGGTGGAGCTGATGAAAAGATTACGGATTGTCTTCCCGTTGCCGTCGAACGTTCCTTGATACTTCTTAGAGTTACCGATAGGATCCCAGCTGAGCTCTGCTACCTGTTTTTCGGCATCAGCCTTATGGCACACACTGCTCATATCAATTTCTTCCACTTCATCGGCAATCTTTGCACAGGCACTTACCTTTCCTACATTCACGTAGTCACGGAACCACGCCAGATGATCTGCCGTCTTCAGTATGAAAGGTTCAGCCTCGGTTCCATTACCAGTCACGCCTGTAGGTGGTTGATTACCTATTATTTTTACATTGAGCGTGACGTTGCCTTTGATGGCATCGCCATCATCCTCTCTGGCACCGATATAATAAGTGGTGCCTTTCTTTACTTCGTAGGTGATTTTGAAGTCTTTACCATTACCACTACCTTCTTTAATCAAGTATTTAGCCGTGCGGTTGTCCCATAGGGCGCCATAGGTGTCTTTGCCGTGGCTGTCTGCCGTTACCACCAATGTTCCCTCTTCTGGGGCTGTAAATTTATAAAGATTGTAACCGCTGATTTTCTTCCTCGTACCAAATACCTTTTCGATCGTTATGCTATTGTTGCCCAATTTAACGAACTGAATTTCTTTCTGGCACTTCGTGCACTTGTCGTTCTCATCATAGTTGTGACCAGTGGCAGCCTCCTTGATAATGTTACCTACTGGTTGTGTCAATTTTTCATCTAAGTAAGTCTCATTGCAAACATCACATTCCCAATATTCAATTGTGCCATCTACTGTGCAGGTAACATCCACTGATTCGTGATGTATGATACTATTGCCATGCTGCATCGTGAATGTGCCCTCCTGTGCTGGCTTTGTGTTGGTAAATGTACCTGTGCCTTCCAACTCGCCTGAGCATTTCATGGTTATAGGACAATCCGAATACACCTTATCCGCAGAGTTAAGTAAAGGATAATCGTCTGTGTTCAGTTTTTGTCCCCATTTTGCACTTTCTGAGGCATTTCCCTGGAGTAAAAAAGCAACCAATCCACTCTTCAACTGTTCTGCAGTAAATGCCTTTATCCTTCCTGTAGATGATAATGAACTTATTCCGATAGCCTTGACGGCATCACCAGTCTGCTCAATTCCATTAATCGTAAGTTTTGCACTGCTGTTGTATGCCAAGATGCCAGCGGCGGTGCTGGAGGAATCCATGATTACTCCAGCAAGGAGACCTGATTGAGAAGTTGTCGCAGTAACATTTCCAATGCCAAGCACATTGTTCAGATTGCATATACTAGCATATCCTATCTGGTTTCCGACATAGTCAGCCCCCGATATATCGCCATAGTTGGCGCAGTTCTGAATGGTTCCTGAGATAAAAAATCCGACCATGCCTCCAACACCGGATTCCGTTCCTGTTACAGCACCGTAATTGGCGCATGAAGAGATGGTATTGTCGGAAGAGTTGCCTACAATACCTCCTACATTATTTGTACCATTCACCATTGCACGGTTTTCGCAGTTGCTGATGTTGCCCGTTCCTGTTCCTGCAATTCCGCCTGTATTGTAAGTTCCTTCTACCGAACAGTTTGCCAAGGTCTTGATGTTTTCAATAGTACATTTCTCAAAAGCTCCTGTCAATATTCCTGTACCATTATAATGAGTGTTCTTCACCTTCGCATTGTCGAAAGTGATGTTCTTAATACTGCCACTATTAGCATAGCCGAAGAAACCTTTAAACATAATGGTGCTATTGATGTATAGATTGCGAATAGTCTTCCCGTTGCCGTCGAACGTTCCACAATACATCCTGCCATCACCGATAGGAACCCAGCTGAGCTCTTTTGTATTCGTGGCGGCATCAGCCGCATGGCAGAACTCTGACAAGTCAATATCTTCAGTCAGCGTGGCAGAAACAAATTGAGATTCATTATTCACATAGTCGCGGAACCACGCCAGTTCGGCAGCAGAGGATATCTCATAAGGATTGTCTACTGAGCCATTACCTCTGGTAGGCTTCGTCTGTGCCCATGCCCCCTCATAAGGCATGAGGATAGCCATCACGAGCAGCAGCATCGTGACGAGCCAATTCGGTTTGTGTAATTGTTTCTTTTTCATACACGTTTTGTTTTTAATGATTAATGTAAATATTTTGTCTTGTATTTCTGTTTGTGAATTCATCAAGAGGGTAGGGTGCTTTCCTCTATGATGGGACAGACTGCACCATCAAGCCTATTGAATCGTCAGGACGAAGAACACTCATAGAAATATAAGTGGCTTGTCTGCATGATGAACAGGTATGCCGAACAGCAGTCTGGCATGGCTCCACTCTCGCAATCATGCAACAAATATACAAAAATATTTTGGAAAAAGGTGTCGCATTCCCCTGTCTATGTGTCGCATTCCTATCATTTAGGTGTCGCATTGGTAGGGAATGCGACACCTGAAAGGGGCTATTTCCGATAAAAACGGCTCTTTTCTCTGGTGTTTTTCAAAAATCAGTAATTTCCGCTTTTTTATCATCCGAAGCCGTGTCTATAGCCGGGCAGCCTCTCTTTATGGGCCCTCAGAGCTTCCAGATAGCCCAGGGCAAATGACTCAAGCAGCACGCCCTCCTGTATGATTGATATTACCCAGCACACCCTGAAGGGGCAGAAGCTTTGTAAATTGTCAGGATTTTTAAAGCTTTTGCCCTTACAGGGCGCCAGGTTTGTGTCCCCCAAAACTTACTCATTTTAGCTAAAAAACAGCCTAAATATTTGGAAGTTACTAAATTTCAG
>ERZ1026874.1710-NODE-1710-length-11296-cov-5.948670_pt1 | contig 11296 bp, 8 predicted proteins | sample MGYA00380167_ERZ1026874 | MGnify/ENA primary metagenome ERZ1026874 (study PRJEB33269, sample SAMEA4719803) | human gut metagenome | biome: human-associated habitat; feature: organic feature; material: feces | place: Cameroon | collected 2013-10 ...
TGATTCGCGACGGCGACATCGTCGAGAAGGGCACGCACGACGAGCTGCTCGCCCAGGGCGGCTTCTACGCCGACCTGTACAACTCGCAGTTCGACGAAGCGGCATAAACCAAATCGTTTCCAAAAAAGATGGCCCGCTGATTACACAGGATCAGCGGGCCATCTTTTTCCGTTGTACGTTCCACGCCTAAAACAACCTAGAGGCAATCACGGTAACGTGGCCAGGCAAGGAGTGTCAGGGCCAGCGTGACACCGATTTGGATGAGCGTCTGCTTGGCATCGACCGTGCCCGTAAACGCCACGGTGCGCAGCAACGCCACGATCGCCTGGGGCAGACCGCCCAAAAACCAAAGTGCGGCACCGAGTAGCACCTTGTCACTCATCTCTGGGCCATCCGCGCATGCCCCGATGAGAGCACGGTAGGCACGGACCTCAAACGCGATCAAGAGCGCGATGCCTGCAATCGAGACGAGAAACGAAATCGACGACACCACGGGCACAAGCGATGCCGAAACCGCGCCCGTCGTCGCCTCCATGAGCACGAGCATTCCCGCGTACGCACAGGCCACGCCCGCAAGTGCCAACAGAGACCGACGCGCCGCCAGACGGCGGGCGGCCATCGTCACGCCACGAAATCCCCGAGTCATCGTCCTCTCCTCTCTCATCATAAACGTCCGGCTACTCGCCGCAGCCGCTCTCGATCAGCTCGACCAACGCGTCGACGGCCGCTTGCTCGTCGGCGCCCTCGGCTGTAATTTCGACATCGCTTCCGCACGCCATTCCCAAACTCATGACCATGAGAATCGACTTAGCATCCTTGGCGTCGCTGTCTTTAGTGACGTTGCGCACGGTCACCTTGCTCTCGAACCCGGACGCCTTTTGAACAAACAGCGAGGCGGGTCGAGCATGAATACCGCTTGCGTTTACAACGGTCGTGGTCTTCGAATACATCCTGGTCCTTCTTTCGAACGAGATTCCCAAAAGCCGCCGGGATGCCCGCCACCACAGGCATCCCGGCGAGCGGCCGAACTACTCGACCACGATGTTGTCAGTCGCGGTGTCGGCACCGTTGCTGGCGATGAGCTTCTTGTAGTAGAAGAAGCTCTTCTTTTTGCCACGCTTGCCGGTACCATCGCCGTGATCGTCCTGATCAACCGAAATCTGACCGTAGCGCTTGGTCATCTCGGACGTGCCAGAGCTGATAAGGTCAATGGGGCCCCACCAGGCGTAACCGAAGACGTCAACGCCGTCGAGAATTGCCTGGTGCATCTGCTCAACATGCTCCTTCATGTACTCGATGTGCGCATCGTCGTCACAGTAGCCGTTCTCGTCGCGGCTCTCGGTCATGCCATTGCCGTTCTCGGCGATAAAGATCGGCAGGTGATAGCGGTCGTAAATGTGGTTAAGCGTGATGCGGAAACCCACCGGGTCAATCGGCCAGCCCCACTCGGTCATCTCGAGGTATTGGTTCTTGATCTCGGTCAGCAGCTTACCGGAAGGCTCCGGGGACACCTTGCCCTTGTAGCGCATGATGTAGGTCATGTAGTAGCTAATCGAGATGTAGTCGACGGTACCGGCCTTGAGGGTCTCGAGGTCACCGTCTTCCATCTTGATGTCCACGCCGTAGTCGCGGAAGAAGCGCTTGACGTAGTAGGGGTACTCGCCCTTGGCCTGGATGTCGGTGAAGAACCAGTTGAAGTGGTCCTCGAACAGCACCTGGAGCTGATCCTCGGGCTTGGAAGTCTCGGCATAGTTCTCGAGACGGCAAAGCATGTTGCCGATATGTGCCTCAGGATCGATCTCGCGCAGTTTGATGACGGCCTTGGCAGACGCGACGAGCTGGTTGTGCGCGACCTGGAACTTCTCGGGCCAGCGGCCGGCGTAGGGGTTGGAGCCGTCCTCATTCTCATCCCAAATGACGCCGCAGCAGGTGCAGGGATTGGCATACACATGGTTAATCTCGTTGAAGGTCATCCAATACTTGACCTTGCCCTTGTAGCGGCGGAAGAGCGTCTCGGCATAATGCTCAAAAGCATCGACCACGTGGCGGCTCGCAAAGCCGTTGTATTCCTCGGCCAGGTGGAGCGGCATGTCAAAGTGGTTGAGGGTGACCATGGGCTCGATGCCGTGCTTGTGGCACTCGTCGAAGACCTTGTCATAGAAGGCCAGCCCCTCCTCGTTGGGCAGTGCATCGTCGCCGTTGGGGAAGATGCGACTCCAGGAGATGCTCATGCGAAAGACGCCAAAGCCCATCTCGCCGAGGAGCGCAATATCCTCCTTGTAGGTGTGGTAAAAATCGATGCCGCGACGCTTGGGGAAGTCATAGGCCATCTCGTCCGCTTTGCGGGCAGCGAGGGACTGGCGCGTTACGGAGTTGAGCGGGCCGCCCTCGACGATGCCCTCGCGGGCGCAGGTCTCACGGTCGAGCAGGATAACATAGTCAGAGACGGCCGGGCCGCGGCCACCCTCGTCCCAGGCGCCCTCAATCTGGTTGGCCGCCGTGGCGCCGCCCCAAAGGAAGCCCTTGGGGAAGGCATCGCCAAAGTCATAGGTGGAAAGATCGATCATATTATGTCCTCTTCTCTTGGTTGTTTGGATTCGGTTGACGTCGGATAGATGGGCACGGCGCCACTACTTCGCGGCAAGTGCGCGCACGACGGGCATCATCTTCTTGGCCATATGCAGCTCGGCGCTGATGGTCATGAGCGTGTCCTGGGCGTGAACGAAGAGCAACGAATACTCGATCTCCTCGCCACCGGCCTGACGCTGGATCATTTCGGTCTGGGCCTTATGGGCCTCAAGAATCTTCTCATCGGCCTCCGCCAGATGGGCGTCTGCCGCTTCGAAGTCGAACTCAGCCAGGGCGTCCATCGCCTTGTCGATGCAGGCGCGGCCGTCGCCGGCGTTGATGATGACGCTCATCGCAACAGCGGGAACGTTAATGGGCTCTTCCTCAGCCATCGCGGTCTCCTTTCCTGTAACCTCGGCCGCCTCACCGACCGGGGCATCGAATGATCAGGTAATCCAGGGCAATGGACCCTGGAGACTCGTCTACTCGGCGACAGCAGCGGCAGCGGCGGCAGCCTCCTTGGCCGCCTTCTTCGCGGCCTTCTTTGCTGCCTTCTCGGCGGCCTTCTCTTCTTCAATCTTGCACTGATAGTTATCGGCGGCCTTGAAGAACGGGAACCACAGGATCGCGGCGATCAGCAAGTTCACGCAGACCAGAGCAACGTTGCGAATGTCGCCGCCGGACATAAAGAACGCGGAGACAGCGTTGGGTAGGAAGTTCATGTCGAAGTTCTCGACGTGAAGACTCGCCCAGCCCATGCTCATCCATAGATAGGCGTTGGCCGGCAGGATGATGGCCTGGAGCACCATGGGGATAAACATGAAGGGATTGGCAACGATCGTTGAGAACACGAGCGGCTCGTTGATGTTGAACAGAGACGGGACAATCGTGGCGCGACCAAGCGTCTTATTCTTCTTGGACTTGGCAAAGAGCATGTAGAAGGCCAGCGGGAGCGTGGCGCCCTCGCCACCAATCATGATGTAGCGGGTGATGCCGTAGGCGTTGATGTTCGTCGGGGTGAGACCGGCGGCATATGCGGCCATGTTCTCGGCAAGTGCGGACTTCTGGATGGACTGCTGGATAGGTGAGAAAACCCAACCAGAGATGCCAAAGAAGTAGAAAGTGTCCATGACGAGCGGAATCGCGATTGTGCCGGGGAGCGTCTGAGCAAAGCCAGTGACGGGCGACAGGATAATTGCAACGGCGCCAAAGACGTCGACCTGGAGCATGTTGGTGAACAGCCATGCGACGAAGAGCGACAGCAGGACGGCGATAATGTTATCGAACCAGTTCTTGACGAAGTCTGGAACCATGCTGTCCTCGGAGAAGAACGTCATGCGGGCCATACGCTTGTAGATAAAGCCCACGACAAAGCCCACGACCATGGCGGTAAACATGCCGCCTGCGCCGAACTTTGCCATCTGAAAGACGTAACCCTCATCGGTGATGGTGGGGTTCATGCACAGCATGAAGGCGCCTATACCGGTGAAACCGGCAATCATGCTGCGGTCCTTGCGATCTTCCTTGACTGCGACGTTATGCGGAATGATGAACGCCATGAACAGGCCGACGAGACCGAAGCTAAACGTCGTAAGCGGTGACAGGTCGGGAAGTGTCGGGACAAAACGACGGATGATGTTCCAAAGACTCGGGATTGCCGAGACCATGGAGAAGGGGACGATGTAGAGAACTGCGTCGGAGATGACCCCGAACCAATATGTTGAGGTAAGCTTGTTCATCACGGGGACGACATGCTCGGTGATCCACGCCTGGACCGCCTCCATGAACTTTTGCAGCATGTTGTCCCCTCCTAGTCTTCGTCAAGCAGGTCGTAGGCATCCTCGAGGATGCTCTCGCCGTCGAGCGCCGCGTAGTAGTCCGGGTCGATGGCCATGACCTTCACGCCGTGGGACGCCACCTGCGCCTGAATCTCGGGCACCTCGGAGGCGAAGTGCGGACCAAGCAGAAGGACATCGATCTTGTCGGCGTAGTCCATGATTTCGGATTTACTGACTGCCTTGATGGTGCAGTCGAGACCCTTGGACTTTGCGACCTTGCGCATACCGGCGGCCATGAAGCCCGTCGATGCGCCGATGCCGCAAGCGAGGAGAATTCGGACACATCCGTTCTCGTCTGCCATGAGGGGTACTCCTTTCCCAATGAACGAGTCCGTAGGCGGCTCGGTTGCCGTCACGGTCCTCGCACGTTTGAGGAGACCGTGTCGACCCGATCTCCCTTTGACCGTGATTGCACTATACGGCTCGGCATCGTCTTGCCGCGAACCGTCTTTTTGCCGCATGACGGCAAAACGGCAGGCTTTCCAGCATGGCGGCAAGGCCGCGGACTTTCCGCCAATGCGGCAAATTAGGACTTTTTCGCCCACGACCGCCTGCGATAGCATGGTGCATAATGACAGCACCGGGGTGCCCCAAACCCCGTGGGGACGCGCCCCCGGCGGGCGCACACTTTTATCTCGATGGGAGTCGGCCGTGGCAAGCGCAAAGCAAAACCGAATCAACCGCATGGTCGATATCCTGGAGCACACCACTTCGTGGGTCTCCGCCTCCATGCTCGCAACCATGCTGGGCGCAAGCGAGCGTTCCATCCGCAACTACGTTACCGAGGTCAACGACAAGGGCGGCATCGCCATTGAATCGTCCAAAGAGGGCTACCGCCTTGCGCGCGCCGACGAAGGATTTTTCGCACTGGCGCCCGCCGTCAACGAACGTGCGCCCAAAACCATCGACGCATCCGCGGACAGCATTGGCATCGACGCCCGCTGCAACTATGTCGCATCACATCTGGTCAATGCGCACGAAGCGCTCTCGGTCTTTGACCTTGCCGACAAGCTCTGCATATCCGAAAGCACGCTTGCGAGCGCCGTTATGCCCGAAGTTCGTGAACTCGTCGGCCGGTTCAATCTCTCCGTCGAGACGCACGACTTCAAGGTAAGCCTCACCGGACTCGAGCGCGACAAGCGCAAGCTTCTTGGCCACATCGCCACGCACAACTCGTACGGCTATTTTTCTTCGACGCGCACGCTTGAGGACATGTTCCCCGATTTCGACGTCCAGCAGATCCTCGCAAATCTCGTCGAAATCTGCCAGCGCTCCGAGCTTTTCATCAACGACTACGCCCTCTCCAACCTGCTCGTCCACCTCATGGTAATCATCATCCGCCTTACCTCGAACAACGAACTTAGTGAGGTCGACGGGCCCATCGACGGCGACAGCCTTGTGGCACAACTCTCCCAGCGCAACCAAATCGTTCGCTGTGCGGAACATATCGCATCCTATTTCGAGCAGGAGTTTGGTTGCGCGATTCCCCGCGCCGACTTCCAGCAAATCCTTCTGCTATTGGCGCTCTCGATCGAGCGCGTCGAATACCACGAGCTTGATTTCGAAAAACTAGCGAGCATCATCGACCCCACGTTCGTGGACACCGTGCTCGAGATCCTCGACGAGACAGGCGACCGTTACAATATCCCGCATTTCATCGACGAGTCCATGCGGTTGCAGCTTGTGCTCCACATGTACAACGCTTACCAGCGCGCAGTCTACCACGTAAGCTACCCCAATCCGCTCGCTTCGCAGATCAAGGGCGAACATGCGCCTGTCTACGACATGGCCGTTTACCTTGCACACCGTTTCTCGACCGCCATGAGGGTTGAAATCTGCGAGAATGAGATTGCATTCATCGCGTTTCATATCGGCGCATATTTCGAGCGAGTTACTGCCCCCAACGGCCTTCTCACCTGCACCGTAATCGTCGAGGACTATCACGACTTCGCGCGCAAGCTCGTCGACGACCTCGAATCCGCACTCAAGGACGAGGCGAAAATCGTCTCGGTTATGAGTTGCGACCGCTATCTCTCCGACCCACCCGAGTGCGACGCCGTCATCACCACCATCGATGTGACCGTCCCTACCGGATGCGAGAAAATCCTCATCGGACCCATCCTCACCAAGCAGAACTTGCGTAAGATTCGAGACCGCCTAGCGCGGATCCAAGAGGGGCGCCGCCACAACTATGCGCGCACGCTACTGCGCCGCCTGATCAAGCCGGAACTCTTTTGCCGCAATATCAGCGCGACAGATGCTGCGACCTGCATCGATGTCCTCGGCACGGCCGTAATAGCAGCCGGCTATGCCGACACCAGCTATGTTGCCGATGTCCATTTGCGCGAAGATGTTTCTTCCACGGCATTCACCGATTGCCTCGCAGTGCCGCACGCAATCTCGGTCTACCCAAGACGTTCATTCATCGCCGTCGCGCACTGCGACGCTCCCATCTCCTGGGGACGGCACGACGTTCGTTTTGTGCTCATGATCGGCATCACGCAGGACGAGATGGGGCTTTTCCGTGATGTTCTCGACCTTATCATCGAAGTCTTCAGTAACGTCGAGAACACCATGCGCTTGCTGCAGACGGATAATTTCGACGAATTCGTTGACACTTTTTGTCGCGGCATGGCATAAACGGACCCCGTGGGCAAAAAAGGACAAATATGAGTACTGTTACCATTTTAGTAACAGCGAATACTGCCTCAGATGAGTCCTTTGCGGTGTATATACGGCTCTGAATTGATCAAAGCGGCCTACGTCGGGTTTAGTTGTGCTCAATTTAATGAACATGTTTACCGTTATGTCTATTAACTTTTACGGTTGATATGATACTACGATTGCAACAGTACTCATATTTGGCATTTTTTGAACACGAGGTATGTCGCAGAGGGCTCAGTTTGCTCCGGGGCACTATGTGGCGCTCTCTCCACCCGATGCCCGTCAACGTTTCCCCAGATAAAACCGACCAAAATAAACCTGTCCCTTTTTAGTAGGTTTCAGGGTGGCGAGGGGTTGCACTTTAGCGTGCGACAGCGGATAATGCCGAGCATTCGACAATGCACTCGTTGCCATCAATTGATTGAGGAGGCCCCTATGGCCATGGAATTCAAACGCAGGTTGCCGATCCCCATGGAGATCCGCGAGGAAATGCCGCTTTCCGCCGAGCTCACCGCAAAGAAGCAGGCATTCGATGCCGAGGTCGCCAAGGTCTTTACTGGTGAGGACGCGCGCAAAGTACTCATCATTGGCCCGTGCTCTGCTGACCGTGAGGATTCGGTCCTCGAGTACATGAACCGCCTGGCCAAGACCGCCGAAGAGGTCAAGGACAAGCTCATTATCATTCCGCGCGTCTACACCAACAAACCGCGCACCAAGGGCACCGGCTACAAGGGCCTGCTGCACAACCCCGACCCCGAGGCCCCCGATGACCTGCTCGAGGGTGTCAAGGCCATCCGCCACATGCACCTGCGCGTCATCGAGGAGACGGGCTTCTTCACCGCCGACGAGATGCTCTACCCCTCCAACTATCAGTACCTCGTCGATCTGCTGAGCTACGTCGCCGTGGGCGCACGCTCGGTCGAGAACCAGGAGCATCGCCTGGTGTCGAGCGGCATTTCGGTACCCGTGGGTATGAAGAACCCCACCGCCGGCTCCACCACCGTTATGCTCAACTCCATTTACGCCGCGCAGGCGCACCAGAGCTTCATCTTCCGCAACTGGGAGGTCGAGTGCGACGGCAATCCGCTCGCGCACGCAGTTATGCGTGGCTACATCGGTCTCGATGGGCGCACCTACCCCAATTACCACTACGAGCATCTGGAGCGCCTGGCCGAGCGCTATACCGAGCACGCAGGCTATGCCAATCCCGCAGCGGTCATCGACTGCAACCACGACAACTCGGGCAAGCGTCCGCTGGAGCAGTATCGCATTTGCAAGGAGGTGCTCGACAGCTGCCGCCGCAACGAGTCCATCTCCAAGCTGGTCAAGGGCTTTATGATCGAGTCTTACCTTGAGGACGGCAACCAGCCGGTCGATGGCGGCGTCTTTGGCAAGTCGATCACCGACCCGTGCCTGGGCTGGGAAAAGACCGACTACCTCATCCACGAGATCGCAGAGAGGATTTAGTTACGCGGTTCTACGAACCGCGTAACGGCTCGACGCTGCGCGGGCCGCATTTGGACAATCTGACGTTCAACTTCAAGGGCGCGACCAGAAGGTCAGCGCCCTTTCGTTTCACGTCACCTTGCCTCAAATGCGACCCGCTCGCTATCCGTCCTCTACCTGCGGCGTTGTCTTGCTCCGGATGCGGCAGTTAGGGACGTTCCTTTTCTAGTCATTGGGGACGTTCTTGTTTGACTAGCCGTTTAAGAACGTCCTCAACGACTACCCGGGGGAGTTGCCTTACCTCGTGGCGGTCTTCTAGCAGAAAACCAAGTGAGTAGGCTTTTTGCAGGAGGCCAAGCACGCCCCAAAACGCCACAGCTCTGACCTGCAGTTTTATAGATCATTTGTCGCGATGTGCTCGGCAGGTTCAAAAAAGTCTACTCACTTGTATCTGAGACGCACCAGATTGGCAAAAACTGCCGCGAAAGGGCCCCTGGTCCCTTCGCGGCGGTTATACGCCTCTGGTTTTGCGACCGTTTTGCCCGCTTGTTATTCGCTGTAGCGGGTGGCTATGGCAGCTTGTACCATGCCAGCGCTCATGAGGTAGGTCACCAGGAAGTAGCCACCGTAGGCTGCTAGGAAGATTGCGCAGGTGAGGCCCACCGTGCCGCCGATGCTCATATAGCCAAACGTGCTCACCAAGTCGATGATTACCTTGAGCGCCACAAACGAATGCGCCAGGCCCACTGCCAGCGGGAACAGGAAGAACACCGCTTGCTGCGCCATGACCGAATGGCGGATCTGACGGTCGTCACAGCCGATCTGCGCCAGCACACGATAGCTGCGGCTGCCGTCGGCCACGTTGGAGAGCTGCTGGATCGACAGGATTGCCGCGCACGCCACCACCAGCACAAAGCCGATGTAGATGGCCAGATAGCTAATCATGCCGTTCATCTGCGACGCCTGCGTATATATCTCGGACCGCGTCATGAAGACTCCCCACGATCCCGGTTCCTTGCCGTCCACGAGCAGATTATCGAGCATGGTGTATTTAATGGCCTCGTCAGCCTTGGCCGCGTCCATCCCCTGCTTGTAGTTAACGAGCAGGTTGCTGGAATACGGCTGCAAGTTGAGCTCCGACAGCAGCTCGTCGGCCACGACCACGGTACCGGGATTGCTGCCGAGCGCCGAGTTGGCGATGGCCGCCGTGTCCTCGTCCGACTTGTCGGTTGCGGGCGAAAGCGTGTTGCCGCCCAGCTCAAGGGTATGGCCGCCTGCCATGTACTTGGTGTACAGGTCGCCCAGCTCGCCGCCCATATCGCACGTAAGCAGGTACTGGTCGCGACCAATGCTCACCGGCTCCTCGCCCATCATCTGGCGCAGCTTGTTGTACTGGCTTGCCGGCGTAACAAACAGGCCCATCGCATCGGCATTGCTGCCCTCAAGCGCCTGGGGAAGTTTTTCGCCCATGGCCTTACACATCTCGCCTGCGGTCACCGAAGGATCCGATCCGCCAAGCGGATAGCTCAGATAGGAATCGATCTGCACATGCTCGCCGGCAACATCGGCGATATTGACCTTCTTGCCGTTCTCGTCGTTGTTGTCCGCCGATTTGCCCTTAATACCGTCTGCAACGTTATCGGGATCGACACGCTCACCGTGCCAGGCGGAGTACAAGTCGACCGTACTTTCGGCCAGCACAAAGCGGTCGGCCTCAGACGGATTGACATACTCCTTGTAATAGTCGAGCGTATCGGGCGTGTAATAGACATACGTCTGAGACACGTCTACAGGGTTATAGCGCTCCAGATTCTCGTTCATCACGTTGGCAATCGACATACCGCAGGTCACCGAGGTGATGGCGAGGAACAGAATCATCGCGATGACGCCCATCGAAAAGCACACCGTGTTGACCTTGGCCGACAGCTGGCGAACGGTAAACATGTTGAGACCGCGCCAGTATACGCTGTGCAGGCTCTGCAGCAGCTTGATAAGCATGCCCGAGAGTCCCCAGAACAGGGCAAAGGTGCCCACGGTAACCATAGCGGTCGTGATGCCAAACTGGTTCATGGCCTCTTGCAGCTTGCTGTCCGTCGCGGTTAGCGGGAACCCATCCCGCAGCAGGCGGAAATAGGCCACGCCCACAAGCACCACGCCGACGACAAAGATGGCAATCGCGATCCAGGGGTTGCGGGTCTTGATGCTCTCATTGCGACGCTCGGCACCCATAAGCTCAATGAGCTTGGTGCGGCGCACGGCGCGAAGGTTCAGCAGCAGCGTGAGCACAAACATCACGAGCATGCAGGCAAGGGTCAGATTGAACGCATGCACCGAGAAGAAGAAGTGGAAATTGGCGATCTGCGTCTTAAAGAGCGAGGCCGTAAAGAACGTCATGAGCTGGGAGAGCCCCACACCCAGCACGATACCGGCTACAAAGGCGCCAACCGAAACAATCACGGTCTCGAGCGCCATGATGGTGGCGACGCGTCCGCGCCCCATGCCGAGCACCTGGTACAGGCCAAACTCTTTTTTGCGGCGCTTCATGATGAAGTTATTGGCATACACCATCAAAAAGGCCATGACGCCGGCCAAAAAGTACGTAAGGTAGCCGAGCATGCTGCCCATGAGCTCGGACAGGCCCGCCTCCTCGATACCGGCGATGTCGACCTGCATCGAGACGGTGTTAAAGGCATAGAAAACGGTGACGCCCAAGGTAAGCGTCAGCAGGTAGACGAGGTAGTCGCGGCCGGCGCGGCGGACGTTGCCCCAAGCGAGTTTAC
>ERZ1026874.1712-NODE-1712-length-11291-cov-10.325205_pt1 | contig 11291 bp, 7 predicted proteins | sample MGYA00380167_ERZ1026874 | MGnify/ENA primary metagenome ERZ1026874 (study PRJEB33269, sample SAMEA4719803) | human gut metagenome | biome: human-associated habitat; feature: organic feature; material: feces | place: Cameroon | collected 2013-10 ...
AAAAAGAACTAGAGCTATATGCTCTAGTTATTACGGTTGATTTTGCAATTTAGTTATTAGTTACCACCTGCACTAGCTAAGAATCCCTTATTTGTGTTCTAGTGCTAACACGACGAGTTGTTATCTATATTATAACATACTATCTAGGAATTAAATATGTATCTTTGTAACCTTTATTTATTAATTCTTCTTGCATCTTCTTAGCAGAATTATATTCACAAGCAGTTACACAAACTGCATATAGTTTTTTATCAGCAGATGAAGTATTAGAATTACTATTTTCAACTATAGTTTGATTTGCTATACCTTCTGCTATTAATTTAGCTATCTTTTTCCTATTAGATGTATATTTATCAGTATCACTTTTATTAGATACAAAGCAAGTTTCTATTAATATTGCCGGTGGATTAGTCAATCTTAACCAACCCAAATTACGCTTTAAGTCATTTATATCATGCTTTATTTTTCTGTCTTTAAATTCAGTTTTAAGTTTATCTTGAACTTTTTGAGCAAATACTTTCCCTTTAGAACTTCTGTATATTACTTCTGTACCATTAGCAGCTGCATTATCTGAACTATTAAAGTGTATTTGAACAACTAAATCATAATTTTTGGAATTAGCTTTTTTAGCTTGTTGCTCTATATAATCACTACCAATATTTACTTCATGATAATCTGTTTCACAACCTAATTTTTTAAGATACTCAACTACAAACTTAGCTAATACCCTATTTTCTTGACTTTCATTTATAAATCCTACTGCACCAGTACCTTTGCCAGTAAGAGTGTGTCCAGCTGATATTAACAATCTCATTTTATACACCTACCTTTTCTTTTATATTTCTTATGTCATCTTTTATTACACTTAACTCACTATTATTATTTTCTAAAGCTATAGCAAACTTATCTAATTTACTATCAAATTTATCTATTGTATCTCTGTATAGTTCCCTATCTAATTTATTATCTTCTCTTAAATTGTCTATGATTTTGTTTATATCTTCCCTAGAGGACTTATCTTTCTGTACAAAGTAATAACCTAAAGCACATACACAAGCAATAGGAAAACCCAAGTTATTTATCATTTGCTCCACTTAATACACCACCCTTTAAAAATAAAAGACTAGAAATTAATCTAGTCTTTTGCATTATTAATATTCTATTGGTAACTCTATATCATAAACTGGAGGATATAACATCTTGTATAGTTCATTATATTCATCTTGATTTATTCTTCCAGTTGCAAGATATTTATTCATAACATTTTCTAAATATTCTTTTTCATAAGTTTCATTAACTATATGATTTTTTAAAAAATTAAAATACGTTGCACTTCTTAACATATCACTACCCCCTAAATTTAAAGCCATTGGCATAAAATCAATTAAAGCTAATTCTATATCAAGCATCCTCATATCAGTTTCTAATATCATCATGTCTTGAACTTCTTGACTAGCTTTTATATTACTTTCTAGTAAACTAACTTTCTTTTGCAATAAGCTAACTACATTAGATATATTATTATGAACTTTTAACGTAGTTTTAGGAACTATTGCACCACTTTCAACTATATAATTAGTTTCTCCATTATACGTTATTAAATCTATGTTAGTACATTCGTATATTTTTTCTTGCGATAATGGTTTGACTGTAGTAGTCATATCAGTTATATAATCAGTTACAATTTCATCGCCTCTTGTATAATCCTCTTCTATACTTCTAACATGATAGTAATACTTACTGTTAGCGTGTTTCTCTATACTATCCCATTGACGAAGTATAGGTTTTTCCCAAGTTTGAGTTTCAGTGTTGTAGTATAAAAGACGTTTTTTATCTTGCTTATAAGTGTAATCTAAATTATCTGATTTTATAAGATAACATTCATCATAATATAATACTGTACTACCTGTCTGCCAAGCACCACCTATTTCGCTTAATGTTTTGTTTTTATTTATTTCTCTTACTGCATATCCATCAACAAAACTACCTACATAGTCAAATGTTCCATCTGTATAGTTTATTGTAATATTTGAACTTTGAGTAGCATCTGTATTATATCCTTTAATAACTAAAATATATGAACCGTTAGGTAAATCATTAAATTTATAATGTATTTTACTTGCATTACTCGCAATAAATGTTATGGTTTTGTTTTGACTATCTAGTACACCACTTGCAACATTTTTTATATGTTCAACAAATTTATCATTGTTAAGATAGTTACCATTACAACTTGAAACTACTATTTCCTCTACATCTTGACCTACTGATTTAAGTCCTTCTATATATCCGTTTGGTGGGTTTTGTGTGTAGTCACCTTCTAATATTGTAAAATCTGTTAATGTTACACTACCTTCTGTATTAGCATCTACAAACACTTGCACTGCTGTAGTTGTAGCATTTTTATTTACTGTAAATTTATATGCTAAACCCCCTACACCTTTACATATAGTAGCATCATTTACAGTTCCTCCACTTAATCCCCAATTACCAAACTTTACTCCATTAGTTCCATTAAAGTTATAGGCAGTACATCTAGCAAATAATGTATAAATTTTACCTTTTTGAATAGACTTATTACAAGGAATAGAATAAAGTCGATTACTATCAATAACACTATCTAATGTAACAGTAGTTGATTTTGCTAAATTCACCAGTGTCTTACCTTCTAGCTTCACATCTTCAAAATACCCGTTACTAGTTGCTTCAACAGTAGTAAAATCACTTTCAGTAGTAACAGTAGATACAGTACTTTCTTCAAGTTTCTTAACCCTATCTAACTCTTTATTTAAGTTGTTGATTTGTTCAGTATGTGTATTAACAGTAGCACCTAAACTCTTTGGTACTTGTGCTTTTATCGTTCCTTCTATTTCACATTCAAATGAAATGTTAGTTTTACCTGCAAAAGTACGAAGTTTAACTTGTTGGTCGTGTGGTAGTGGGATGAATTGAGGTTTAGTAGTTGGGTATTTTACTGCTACATTATTAGCTTGTAACCATTGTTTGAAGTCATTTACATCTTGTACGTCTGATCTAGATTTATTAATAAACATATCACTTCCGTTATCCCAACTGGCTACCGTAATTTGTTCGACATCCCTATATCTTCCATTAGGAGTATATGGAATAAATTTATCACATACGATATTACACAATTCATTTGATGTGTTTATATGAGGTTTAACCTGGTTGAACTGTATACGATAACTATTTATAACAGTTCCTCGATAAACAAGACTCCAATCCTCGCTACCACTTAACACAACAGTTTCTACATTCTTCTCTACTCCCCATACTCCATCTTTCTCGATTATTCTATCACGAACATCTCCTACTTTTTCAAGTGGTGTAGGTGATAAAATAGTTAATTTATCTTCGATATATGGCTCGTATGGAGTTGCTACTGTGCCTTCTTCTAGTTGGATAGTGTTGCCATTACCATACCTTGAATTAGCATAATGAATAGTACAGTAATAAGCATTGTTTGGAGATGTTTTAGGTAAACTATACACTTCACTTATATACTTTTTATCTTTATCGTAAAATTTTATATTCCCACTTAATATTTTCCCATCAAGGTGTGCGATATATTCCGTATTAGGCTTTATGCAAAATATATCCGTAGCATTATAATTAGGGGAGTTGTGAAAAGCTTGATTTGTTAATGTTGCCCCAACTGATGATATGTTCCATATTTTACCTATATGAACAGTACCATTGTATAAGTTCTTCCCAACACTTAAAACAGGTATTTCATATAGTTCTTGACCTTCGACCTTATCCCCAACAGACTTTATATCTGCAAGATTTGAAGCACTTTGTATAGTATTACCAAGTATCTCAATGTCTTTAGCGTAACCAACACTACTATCAGTAGATATATGACTTCCTTCTACAGGTGCATAAACTTGTTTAGCTTTCTCTATATCTCTATCAAGTCTAGCTTTTAAAGAAGTTTCTCCATCACGAGCGTCTACTACTTCTGCATCTTGTTGTTGTTTAGAAGTAAGTGCATTAAATCTATTTTCTACTTCATTTACTTTATTTGCTACAGTATTAGTCATATCAGATTTAGCAGTATCTAATTCAGATATCTTACTATCAACTTTAGTATTAACACTAGATACAAAATTATCTTTAACATTATCTATTTCAGTTATTTTATTATCAACTTTAGTACTTATACTAGATACAAAGTTATCTTTAGTAGTATTTAATTCAATTATCTTTTTATCAACTTCGTTTACTTTATTAGCAAAAGTATTTTGTCTAGTTGTTTCATTATTTTGCCTAGCTTTTTCATTAGCTTTTCTAGTATTCTCATTAGATATTCTTTCAACTTCATTAGATACTCTTCTATCTTCTTGTGATTTTCTATTTAACTCATTAGACTTTCTTTCTTCTTCTTTAATTTTTGCACTATTAGTATAATTTTCAAAGTTATTAGCATTAGCTTCTGCATCTAATATAAAAGAGTTATACCTACTTTGTCTTTGAGTTTCTGCTTCTACCCTTTGAGTTTCATTAGTCTGTCTAGTTACTTCATTAGCTTCTCTAGTGTTTTCATTACTAACTCTAGTATTTTCTGCTGATACTCTAGCTTGTTCAGTAGTTCTTCTTTTTGCTTCTTCATTAACTCTAGTATTTTCAGCTTGAACTCTTAAAACTTCTGCTTCTTTATGTGCATTGGCTTCGGATCTTCTACGTTCTTCATCTTCAGTCATAAAATTATAATTAGCATTTCTTTCTTCTTCTGCTAATTTTCTTTTATCCTCTTCTTCAACTCTCTTAGCTTCTTCATCTATTCTATTAGTTTCATTAGTTAATCTTATGCTTTCATTTTGTTTTCTTATATTTTCATTACTTTCCCTAATTGCATCATATTTTGCTCTGTCAGCTTCTTCATGTTGTCTAATAAGTTCAGCTTCTACCCTTTTAACTTCTTCTATTTTTCTATTTTCTTCTGATAGTATTCTTTCAGCTTCATTTATCACTCTTTGCTCTTCGTTTGTTTCTATAGTAGATAATCTGCTTAACATATCAGTTAATAATGTAAACTCTTCTGAAGTTCTTACACTATCATTTAATAAGCTAAATATTTTATCTTCTTCAACTTCATAGCTTATAGCATCAGTAACTACTCTTTCATCTTCTAATATAAGCATAGCTTGTGCAGTATAAGTTCCTATTTCATCTTTCATAGAAGGCTTTAAATCTGCATATACAAGACCATTTTCAACTTCTACAAATTGACTTGCTACTTTTCCACTTGGCTTTATTATTGCTAATACTACTATAGCTTTTTCAATATCAACTAAATTTCCACCATTAGTTATACGCATAAAAAAATCAGATGTATTATTATCAAATTGATTAAACTTCATAGTCGAATTATTACATCTGAATTGTAAGTCTAGTTTTAAATTGTATTTTTTATTCATTTATACACCTACTTTCATTTTTAGTGCTTTTACTTCTTCTTTTAAGTTTTTTATTTCTAATAATGCCAAATGTAACATTGACTTCATATCTATATTTTCAACTATCTCACTTTCTCCAGTTTCTGAATTAACTGTATCATATCTCTTAATAAACATATCTGCATTTTCAGATTGTTTTAATTCAGTTACATCTATTTCAAGACTGATTTCAGAATTGGTTTTGCAAGTTGCTAAATCAGTTTCATAAGTTGTTCGAGTAGGATAAATATTAATTTTATCTAGTATATTATCTATATTAATTTTACTCTTACTACGCAAAGTATTAGGATTTAATGAATATCCATAACTTCCTCCGATTATAACTGGATCAAGTAAATTATTGTTATTCCAAGCCCAACCAACTCTATTACTGCATGTGCTAGCAGAAGTAAATAGTGTAGTGCCATTGGATCCTTTATATGTATAAGTGCTAATAGAACCTACACTACAATCTTGATTTGTATTAAGTGAAGCATTAGATAGATGAACATTTGATAATGCGCAATAATTAAAATTCCAATTTTTATTACTAGCTATAGAACTTCCGTTTGTTGTTAAAATAGTTGAACCATTGGTATCTTTAATTGTACCTGCGTATAAATCTAAACACTTGATATTTGTAAAGTTTTCAATATCATATCCCATACCATTTATACCACCACTTGTATAAAGCTTATAATATGTGTGGCAACCTTGCTTTTGCGACAAGTCGCTTCCCCTATCTCTATAATTAATTATGAAATATTCATCAATAGCACCGGGATTAGCTTGAGTATCTGCTTTCCAAGAGTTCGCCCTAGCTATCGAATAATAATAAGAGTTTGCCCCTGCTAATACTCCAAACCCTGCATTGTATAAGCCTTGGTTCCATCTAGGAATCAATCCAGCACCCATAAACACACTAGAATTTGGCTCATAAGCATACAATGATCCCCTCATAAAGCTAAGACTTTGATTACCTGCACTATCCTTAAATTGCATTTTATTTGGATCTATCAATATTGAGTCATTAATTCCATTGAAACCAACTTTAATTACGGTTGGATCTAGATTTACATTTCCGAAACTATCAATATCTAACGTTCTTTTACCATTTCCGTCAGTTACGCTTAATTGTCTAGCATCAATATAATTTCCTTTTAGAGTACCTATCCAACCTCTATCAAGGGAAAGTGTACCTATCAAAGCTTCACTTATTGCCATATTTTCAACATAATTTGATAAATCTTCTATTTTGGTAGTATTTACAGTTACTTGATTTGAAAAGTTTGTTCTTTCTCCATGTGTGTTTATAGCACAAACCCTAAAATACCATGTTTCATTGGGTTTAGCTTGGAACATATAAGTTGATGCTTGACCTTCGAATATTAAATCAAAAGTATTAGGCTTAAAATCTTTTGTTTTACTTCCATAAAGTTCATAGGAATAATAGACTTTATTCTCAAAAGTCCAACTCAACTCTATATTAGAAAAACCATATACAAAACTTTCTAATACTGGTGTACTAGGTAAGGTATTAGGAAAATCCCCAATACTTCCATCTTGCCCTGGTGGACCTTGCGGACCTGGAGGACCAACTACAGGCTCATTACTTCCACCACCTACAACATCACCTAAAGAAGTTCTAGGTTCTCCTAATTCCATGCTTTCATATCTATTTTTAAGTACATTGAAAACTGTTTTAATAACTTTAGATTGAGTTTTAATGTTATATCTAGTATCAATTATAGTAACTATATCGCAAAGACTTATTTTATCCTCTAAACCTTCATAACCTACACATTTAGATAATGGAATAAACTCTATCTTGAAATTTTGCTTAGGTATATCTACTTTATTATTTTTATATTCTTTTCTTGCTAAATCTTGAAGTTTGGAAACCGTAGGAATTTCACCATCTCCAAACTTATCAGAATAATCAATGCTTTTTATATAAGGGTGTGAATAGTTAGCTATCAATGTAGAGTCTACATAATCAGCTTTTACTATAATCTCTTCATTAGTTTCACTATCATTATATTTTGCATAAGGTGATATTCTTGTTACTAAATCAGTCGTATCTTCTTCTAACTCAAATCCAGTTAAATTTTTCTTATACTCAATAGTAACTTCGTTGTCATATCCCCTTTTATTTAAAACATGAATATTTTCGTTATCTCTAAGTATTTCAGCACCAGTTCCGAAAGTATCAATTATAGATCCTTTTTCCCCTCCTATAGCTTCTAATACATTAGCCATACTCATACTATAATCTTGAGCGTTTACAATATCAGAATAACCTTTGTAATGCTTTGAAAAATTAGAACTTCTAAATAATTGATTTAGTGCATATTCACAAGATTGATTAGCAAAAGATACATTATCTATATAGTCATACATTAAATCAAAAGATATGTGTCTAGCGTAAACCTCAACCCTATTATTCATTAATTTCCTAGTCATATAAATTCTGAATTTCTGATTTAATAAAGTATCATTAGCGTTTACAACTACTATATTTTCTTCTTTTACATAATTAAAAAGACTATCTGTATTAAGCATTATAAAGCTTAACTCAAATAGCCCATTTCTTTCCTCTTCTACAAAAGCTTCACAAAGAGAACTTATAGCACCATATTTAGTTGTAAAATCTTTACTATATAAAGTTATCACTATAAATCACTCTCCCTATAAGCTTTAAATTGTAAAAGTATTTCATTAAAGTTTTTAACTATTTCATTAAAATCAATTTGACCTACAAATATAGCTTTTAAAATAGTCCCATCATCAAATATTAAATCTTGATAACCATTAGAACTATTTAGCCAGCTATCAAGTCTTAAAGCATAATTTTTAGTGTCTAAATCTCTGCAATCTATATATGCTTCTATTGATATATCAAGCATTTCCCTACAACCTTCATCAATTATCAAGTTATCTGTCCTTCCTTGAACTTCTATAAATTCAAGTTTTTTTCTAGGTATAGAAAGGTGATTAGACTGTTTTATTTTTATATTAAAATCTCTACTACTTACACCATTAAAAGTAAATTCCATCTAAAAAGCACCTCCCATTCCTATTTTTTTTCTACTTAGATAGAAAGCTAATTCATTAGCTAGATATTCTATATCTTTATCTGTGTTATTATTAAAGTTTTCTATATTAAGATTTATCATATTATCTTTCGATTGTTTTGTATATTGTGCACTATTAATAGTAGTTTTAATTCCTTTTAAATTAGCATTATATCCTCCTATAACACTATTAGAAAGACCCTTACTAGCCTTAGTTACCCTGGTATTTTCGCTATCTATACCTATCGCAAGTCCTTCTCCAGTCCATTTACCAAATTGAGTAAAAACCTTAGAAGGAGAATTTATACCAAGTGCTTTTTTAGCTGCATTAACTGCTCCACTTACTACTCCCTTTATAGCTCCTACAACATTACTAGCCATACCTTTAATACCATTAATTAGTCCTTGTATCATATCTCTACCAACCTGAACTAAGTTAATATTTTTAATAACATTTACAGCTTGTGTCATAAAGTTTTTTACAGTTGTAGGTACTTGTCTTATATTTGAAGTAACAGCACTTAATAAGTTAGACATCATAGTCTTTGCTACACTCCACAACGCTTGAAATGCATTAGCTCCAAAAGTTCTAAGAGTATTAAAATTACTAGTACCTGTTGATACTAAATTTTTAACAAAATTTATACATGCAGAAATACCACCACTAAAGAAACCTTTGATTGAGTTCCACATATTACTAATAATATTAGGAATTGACTTCCCAAAATTTTTAATCATGTTAGGTATATTGACTGCAAATTGTACTTGCATCCAGTTCCAAATGAATGAAATTGCATTACTAAATATTTGCTTTATACTTTCCCAACACCCTTGAAAATTACCCTGGAATAAATTTTGGAAAAAGTTAATTATTCCATCTATGATCGCTAATCCACTTTGAACAACATTACCTATAGCTGTTATCGTAGACATAATAAATCCAGCTATAAAATTCCAAGCAAATGATACAACTGTTGTAATCATGGCTCCATGTTCATCCCAAAAGCTTGTTAAAGATTGAATTATAGTTCCTACCGTATCGCCCATAGTTTGGAATATAGCTATAGCAGTTTGTACAAATGGTTCAATACCTGGGGCGAATCTTTGTATAGTTCCCATTAATCCATTTTCTGATAAAGAACTTATTACATTTTCAACATAAGGTAAAACATTTTCTAGGCCTTGTTTTAATTTGTCAAATATTGGTTGAGCTAGTATACCTGCCGCTTGACTCATATTATCTTTTAATGTAGATACCATACCACTAAAAGATTTAGATTGCTTAACCATACCACCTTCAACACTACTTGCTAAGTTATCCAATGCTGATTGATATATATCAGCAGAAATCTTACCTTCACTAGCCCATTTTTTAACATCAGCAGTATTTATATTAAGTTCTTCTGCCAATGCTTTATATATAGGAATACCTCTATCTTGAAGTATATTTAAATCTTCTGTATAAGCTACTCCAGCTTGTTTTACTTGTGCATATTGCCTTACCATTTCTTGAAGTGAATCTGCTTGAATACCAAATGCTCCAGATAGATCTCCAAACTTAGTTAATTGGTCAAATAGTGATTGTCCTTCAAATCCTGCGTTATGAAGTTGAGTAGCCATAGCTTCAACTCCCATTTTTTCAAATGGTGTAGTTGCTGCAAACTTTTCTATGTCTTTAAGCATTTTATTTGCTTTCTCTTGAGATCCTAAAAGTGTTTCCCATTTTATAGATGAAGTTTCAAGAGTTGCATTGTAATCTATACCTGCTTTAGTTGCATTTACAAATCCAGTTACAAGATTTTTACCAACATCATAAATCATAAAAGACACTATATTTGCACTGACTTTTTTTATCACACCATTTAAGCTATTAAGCTCTCCTTTTACCTTCCGTGAATTACTAGTACCTTTGTGACCTACTTCATCCCAAGCTTTGGCCATAGCCTCTTTTTGTGTCATTCCAGTTTTTCTGTATTCGGCAGCTAGACTCATAACTTGAGATTTTATGCTTTTAGTTGTAGTATTAGCCTTAGAAGTAGCACTACTCATACCTTTATCAAAGTTTGATGTATCAGCCTTTAGTTTTACAAATAACTCACCTATAGTAGCCATTATCTCACCTCACTTTCTACTTGAGGTAATAAAAAAGTGCCTATTTCTAAGCACTTATCTTAATTCCTGTATTTGTAATCTTATATTTAAGACCATTTTGTTTAGCAAATTCTATTAATTCTAAATCATCTTGGGTTAATTCTCTTTTATTCTGTAAAGTAGGGTATTCTCCAATTAGGCTTTCAATATCATCAACATCTCCACCTAAGCACTGTATGATCCATAACCCTAACTTAGCAAATTTACTCATATCTTCGTAATAATTAACTTGCTTAAAATAAACTGCTATATCTGAATTAAACATTTCAAACTTTTCTCTAACAGTTAATTCTTCTATATCAATTTTATTATATCCATATTCTTTAGCAAAGAAAATTAACTCCTCTATGCTAATTTCATAACTTGAGAAATAACCTTCTTTGCTCCTATAAAATTTACCTCTATAAACGCTTTTAATAGTTCCTCTACTTCAGATATATATGCATTTTCTATATCTTCTACAGTTAACTGGGGGAATATAATAGTTATTTTATCCTCTAACTGTTCAAATATAATATTAAATATATCATCAGTTGTTCTATTATCTAAATCAGTTTTTAATAAATCATTAAAACTAAGTGATATATCTTTAGATAATTGTTTTAAC
>ERZ1026874.1719-NODE-1719-length-11256-cov-11.480314_pt1 | contig 11256 bp, 13 predicted proteins | sample MGYA00380167_ERZ1026874 | MGnify/ENA primary metagenome ERZ1026874 (study PRJEB33269, sample SAMEA4719803) | human gut metagenome | biome: human-associated habitat; feature: organic feature; material: feces | place: Cameroon | collected 2013-10 ...
CATCAATGAGTCATGAATTTTTATAGAATCTTTCGTGATGTATGGCGCTACGCGATGGGAAAGGAAATAGACACAAATAAACCCCTCACGGGGTTGGGCTGGCGCATGAAATAGGATGGATGGTTTTTTAGTCAAAAATGTCCATCAATGAGCCAAAAATTATTCATAAATAAATTGCGCTACGCGATGGGGAAGGAAATGACCATAAATAAAACCCCTTTCGGGGTTGGGCTGGCGCTTGAAATAGAATGGATGGTTTTTAGTCAATAATGTTTCTCAATGAACAAAAAAAAACTGACATGAACTGCTATGTTCTTTTGTCAAAAATGTTCATCAATGAGCCATAAATGTTCTTGAATGTGCGCTACGCGTTTTTGTCAATGAAATCCATTGGATTCTGCTAAACGAATGGCTTCGTTAAAGTCGTTGTTGGGAAAATCGTCTTTATCAAACACTACCCAATATTGGTCAAAACTATGACCTTTCCGTTTTTCCTCATTTTTTATAATTATAGCTTCTTGAACAAGTTTAATTGTATTCAGTCCTTTTCCTAATGCCTTTACTGAAGCTGATGTCAGACGAAACGCGTTGAAATAGTCTGGCTCTGTATTCACACCCTCGCAGATTATTAAGAATGATTGCTTGATGTCTCTGTAATTGGAACGACGTTTTAGACTTCTTTCTAGTCTCGGATTATATCTTGCCATTGTCAATCTCCTTCTCATTAACAAACAATTTGGAAAAATCACCTATAATGGGGGTTCCTCCATACTTGCCTTCAAGATACTCTTTTTCAAAAGACGCATTGTTTCGCACCTTGTAGTCGGCAAGAGAATACAATTTGGTAGCACCATATGCGTCTTTTTGTGTAAACCATACTTGGTCTCTTCGCAATATTTTGGCACTCAGTATATTGGTGTCGTGGATGGTGAATATCAGTTGGGCATGATTGGGGTTGGTTTTCTTTGAGTTGAATAACTCTATGATTTTACTTGTCAACTTGGGATGCATCTTGCTGTCTATCTCATCAATCACCAAGCGCTTGCCATTGTCTAAGGCGTCTATAATGGGATAGGCTAACTGGAAATACTTAATTGTTCCCTCCGACTCGTTGCTTTCAAATGGAAACGAAATGGTCTGTGTCTCTTTTCCATTGTCATCATATTGTACATGGCTACTGACTATTTCATCATTCACCTTATATATATCTTCAATGCCTAAATCGGCAAATCGTGAGAAATCTACGATACGTTTACGTATCTTTGGATCATCCAACTTGATAGCGGCTCGTTTCCACATCACTTCGTCGTCATGACTGGTGATGACTGACGTATCCTTTAACCAGTTTACTATGCTGACTGCTGTCTCATCATTGAATTGTGCCGCTACAGAAATAAGTAGTGCATTGTCGCGAACCATCTTATTGGTGATAATATTTTTCGCTATTGTACATGAAGTGTGAACGTTGTATGTCTCTTCCTCACGATATAATAACTCTACTTCTTTTGCACGCTTTTTGTTGTTTCTGCGATACAGCCATTCTTTATGCACCTTATTGCTGTCAACCTCAAAGCCATATCGGAATATATAGACTGTATTGCAAAAAACTATTTCGAATACGGACGGCTCTTTGGCGGTTGTTGCATTGAGCATAAAGCTTTCTACATTCAATGTTTCGCCTGCTTGCAGCTCTTTCATGGAGTTTACAACAAGCCATTTGAAGGTTGAAAACGCTTTTGCAAAATTGGATTTACCTGATGCATTGGCACCATAAATGGCTGCTCCATGAAGTACTGCGGGGATTGCATCTCCCATTTCTGTCATAGAGTCTGTTTCTGGTATCACTGTCTCCTTCAATTTAGTGGTCACCAAAGAGAGGGTAGACAGTTTCTTAAATGACAAATAGTTGCCTACTGAAAACTGTATAATCATAAAGATAACCTTTAAATGTGTAATATTTTTGCAAATATATGAGTTTTCTTTCAAAAAGGCAAGTGTTGGTTCGTGTTTTGCGATTTTGGGTTTAGTTGTGATTTGCCATGAATGAACCATGAATCACCTCTGTAGGTAGAGGAGTTGTAGAAAATTTATGGAAAATTCGTGGCTCATTGATGGCTATTCGTGACCTAAAAATGAAGGGGTTATCTTGCTGTGATGTGGAAGCAGGATTGGTGAACTTCGTATTTGACGTAGCAGGTGCCTTGGCTGCGCATGTCGGCAAGGACTTCGGCAAGGATGCGCTTGAATTCAGCTACCCAACGCATTTCACTTGCTCCATTGGGCTTGATTTCAAGGAAACGGTTGTAGGAGATGTCGAAGGTGGTGCCGAATTGATGACATGAGTTTTCGGAGGCATTTTGATTGAACTTACGCAAGCGACAGACATCTTCCTTGGTACGTAGTACGGAGGTTACCATGAGTTTGTGGGGTGCGTAGCCTTTGGTGGCTAATGAGTCGTTGAAGGCTCGGGCTATGGCATCGAGCAGTACTGCTGCACGTGGCACTAAGTAGGGGATGGATTGGTTGAGACGCTGCACATTATAGAAGGGGTTGTCGGCTATGTAGACGAGATCCTTCATGTGTTGATGGGCTGCATCACGATTTTCTATTTGTGGTACGCCTAAACGTTTGGCGGTTGTGAGCTGTATGTCGTTGAGGTCGGGGAAGGAGGTCTCGAACTTGGGGACGCTCTTTATGCGGTTTTTGATGGCACTGCCATCTGCCTTGACTAATAGGGGACGACGACGCTCGCGTAGGAGTAAACTGTCGACTAACTGTGATTGTAACTCGATGCTATCGGGGGTGTGCTGCACTACGGCTTGTGGGGGTGGGGTACACGATTGGGGGGTTATGCCTAAATCGGGGGTAATGCATTTGGCTATTGCTAATACAATTACAAGCAAACAAAACGCCGACAAAAAGTGAATGCGGCGGGGGGTATAGAAACGTTTCATTACGATTATCGAAATTTTTTTACTGATTTTGCGCACACAAAGTTAGTGCATTTCGGTGGGATTACTTAAATTTGCACTACAAAAATAACAAACATCTTTTAAATGTCCACTTTTGCTGGACGAAAACTGCTTTGAATGATTGAGAAACATTTCATACTCGAGGAGGCTGACCCTGTGATTTTTTACGGGGCTAACAATGCGAACATTAAACTGTTGCGTGCATTGTGCCCTAAACTTCGCCTAATGGCTCGCGACAACGTGGTGCGTGTGATGGGAGATGAGGAGGAAATGGCTAACTTTGAGGAGGTGTTTCGAAAACTTGAAAAGCATTGTGCTAAATTCAATAATCTGACGGAGGAGGACATTGTGAACAAGCTGAAAGGGCATGTGTCGCATGCTGAGGCTGCTACGGATGTGATTGTGTATAGCACTGGGGGTAAACCAATTACTCCGCGCTCTGAAAATCAACGCCGATTGGTGGAGGCTTATGATAAGTGTGACATGATTTTTGCTGTGGGACCTGCGGGTTCGGGTAAAACGTACACTGCGATTGCCTTGGCTGTGAAGGCTTTGAAGAGTAAGGCGGTGAAGAAGATTATTTTGAGTCGCCCTGCGGTGGAAGCTGGCGAGAAGTTGGGCTTTTTGCCTGGCGACATGAAGGATAAGATTGACCCGTACTTGCAGCCGTTGTATGATGCGTTTCAGGAGATGATTCCTGCGGCGAAATTGCAGGAGTATTTGGACACGAATGTGATTCAGATTGCTCCTTTGGCTTTTATGCGTGGACGTACGTTGAATGATGCGGTGGTGATTTTGGACGAGGCGCAGAATACTACTACAGCGCAGATTAAGATGTTTCTGACTCGTATGGGTTGGAATACGAAGATGATTGTGACGGGTGACCGCACGCAGATTGACCTTCCACCTTCGCAAAAGAGTGGCTTGGTGGAGGCGCAACGTATTTTGCAGGGGATTGAGGGTATTGCCTTTATTGAAATGAACAAGAAGGACATTATCCGTCATAAACTTGTGACTAAAATTGTTGAGGCTTATAACCGTGACGATGAACGCAAGAAGCAGTTGCGCGAAGAGGTGGCTGCGAATGTTAAAGTATAACGCGCATGAAGGCGGGTCGTCTTGCAGAGGGAAAAGGTGGTTTTTCTTTGCAAGGGGGCTCGCTTGTGTCGTTTAAATAATAGTATTTAAAATCAAGAATGAGGGTTGTAAAAGGCTCTTGCTCTATTAAAAAACAATATAACAATGTCAGCATTAACAAAAACAAATTTCCATTTTCCTGGACAACAGAGTGTTTATCATGGTAAAGTGCGCGATGTGTATAACCTTGGCGACCGTTTGGCTATGGTGGCTACTGACCGTATTTCTGCCTTTGATGTAATTTTGCCGAAGGGCATTCCTTTTAAGGGTCAGGTGCTTAACCAGATTGCGGCTAAGTTCTTGGACGCTACAACAGACATTTGTCCGAACTGGAAGTTGGCTACGCCCGATCCTATGGTTACTGTGGGTGTGATGTGCGAGGGCTTCCCCGTGGAAATGATTGTTCGTGGCTATCTTTGTGGTAGTGCATGGCGTGCCTATAAGAGTGGGGTTCGCGAAATATGTGGCGTGAAGTTGCCTGAGGGTATGAAGGAGAATCAGAAGTTCCCAACGCCTATTGTTACGCCTACTACGAAGGCTGAGATTGGTGAGCACGATGCGGATATCTCGAAGGAGGAGATTTTGGCGCGTGGTTTGGCTACGCCTGAGGAGTATGAGGTGCTTGAGAAGTATACGCTTGCTCTCTTTGCTCGTGGTACTGAAATTGCTGCGCAACGTGGCTTGATTTTGGTGGACACAAAGTATGAATTTGGTAAGCACAATGGCGAGATTTATTTGATGGACGAAATTCATACGCCTGACTCTTCACGCTATTTCTATGCTGAGGGTTACGAGGATCGCTTTGCAAAGGGTGAACCGCAGAAGCAGCTCTCTAAGGAGTTTGTTCGTGAATGGTTGATGGATAATGGTTTCCAAGGTAAGGAGGGTCAACAGGTTCCCGAAATGACTGATGAAATCGTGGATAGTATTTCTGCTCGCTACATCGAACTTTATGAGCATATTACGGGTGAAAAGTTCGTGCCTGAGGAATCTGGTGACGTGCTTGCTCGTATTGAGAAGAATGTGACGGAATACTTGAAGGCTTAAGTATTAAGTGTTAAGTATTAAGTATTACAAACTATGGCGGAATGCTTCTGTGATGCTTATACATTTTACTTAATTTCTCACCCCATTCGGTAGGGTGTTCAAAATCCGTAAAAAAGTTCTGCATGAGATTTGATCGTTTTATCAGGAAATTTCATGCGATAGCCTCACCCCATTCGGGGTGATATATGGTAGCCAGGTATGTGAATGAGGGTTTATCCCGAATTCACATGCCTGGTTTCTGTATGCAACAACCTCAAACTACGCACGCCGTAGGTGTGCAATTGGGCTTAGGCGTATAGCCGTTTTTTTTAGTCAAAAATGTCCATCAATGAGCCACAAATTCCCATAAATTAATGTGCGCTACGCGATGGGGAAGGAAATAGCCATAAATAAACCCCTTTCGGGGTTGGGCTGGCGCATGAAAACATGATTGATGTTTTTTTAGTCAAAAATAATCATCAATGAGCCATAAAAATTTAAGTATTAAGTAATAAGTATTAAGTATTACAAGCTGTTGAATATCATAATACAAACTGTTTTTTAGTCAAAAATGTCCATCAATGAGTCGTAAATTTTTTAGAATGGGGCGCTACGCGATGGGGAAGGAAATAGCCATAAATAAACCCATTTCGGGGTTGGGCTGGCGCATGAATACTTACATGAATGTTTGCTTGGGGACAGCAAGTTTGTATTACTTTTTACTTATTACTTATTACTTTATTCTTTTTATTGCATATGCACACTTCTCTTAATCCACATTTTTCGCATTTGGGGTTGCGAGCGGTGCAGGTGTAGCGACCATGAAGAAGAAGCCAATAATGGGAGGAGGCTACAAGATTTTCGGGGATGTGCTTTTTGAGTTCTACTTCGACACTGTAGGGCGTGGTGCAACGTTGGGGAACTAAACCTAAACGGTGACTAACGCGAAAAACATGGGTGTCAACTGCTAAAGCTGCTTTGCCAAAGGCTACGGCTTGTATGACATTGGCGGTTTTACGACCTACTCCTGGTAATTGGGTGAGCTCTTCGAGGGTGGAGGGGACTTCGCTATTGAACTTCTCGACTAACATCTTTGCTAAACCTACAAGGTGCTTGGCTTTGTTGTTGGGGTAACTCACTGAACGAATGTAGTCGTAAATGACATCGGGGGTGGTTACTGCCATGGCTTCGGGGACGGGGAAGTCGGCAAAGAGTCGGGGCGTTACTTGATTGATGCGCTTGTCTGTGCATTGGGCAGACAGAACTACTGCGACTAATAGCTCGAACGGATTGCTAAAATGTAGTTCGGTTTCGGTCGCATCCATGGTTTGCTCAAAATAATGTAGCACGTATTGGTAGAGTTCTTTTTTACGCATTTAGGTGAGTTGTTTGACGGCATAAATGCCTGCTGCTACTGCCATGAAACCTGTGATGAGGGATAGGGCTATGTAGGTGAGGGCTATGGTGTAGAGTCCTTGACGCAGCAGTTGTATGCTTTCGTTTGAAAATGTGGAGAAGGTGGTGAATCCTCCGCAAAAGCCTGTGACTAAGAGCATGTAGAGCCAATGGCTTTGGGTGCGTTGGAAGTAACCCATGAGGAGTCCGATGAGGAGGCAACCTATGGTGTTGGCTAAAAAGGTGGACCATGGGTAATGCTGGCTGGTGGCTTTGACAAGGTATGTGCCTATGCTGTAACGACACACGCTGCCTAAGCCACCGCCAATAAAGATGCAAAGCAATTTGAGCATGCTGCTTTTATTTTGTGAGTGCTGCCATGCGGCTGATGTATTTGCCTAAGATGTCGAACTCGATGTTTACTTTGCTACCTACCTTGAAGTTGTGGAAGTTGGTGTGTTCGAAGGTGAAGGGGATGATGCACACTTGGAAACTGTTGCGGGTGGGGTTGCATACGGTGAGGCTGACGCCATTCACGGTGACTGAACCTTTGTCTACGGTGAAGTAGCCTCGCTCTATCATTTCGTTGCTGACTTCGTATTCGAAGGTGTATATGTAGCTGCCTTCTGCATCTTCTATTTTTGTGCAGGTGGCTGTGGTGTCTACATGTCCTTGTACGATGTGTCCATCGAGTCGTCCGTTCATTTGCATGGAGCGTTCTACGTTTACTTCGTCACCTGGTTGAAGGAGACCTAAGTTTGAACGCTTTAGGGTTTCGTCCATTGCGGTTACTACATAGCTATTGCCTTCGCGTTTTACTATGGTGAGGCATACGCCATTGTGGGCTACGCTTTGGTCGATTTTGAGTTCGTTGCCAAATTCACAGGTTAGGGTGAAGTGCTTATTTTCTTTATCTTGTTCCACAGCTACTACTTTTGCCATGGCTTCTACTATTCCTGAAAACATGTTTTTTTATTCTTTTGGTAATAAATATTGACTTAGTGAATGGGCTGATCTACTGCAAATATTGCTCGATTGGCACTATTTTGCCATCTACAATGAGTTGTCCGTTGCGAATTTCGTAGTTTTTCAACTTTTGGTCTAATTCGGTTAAGTTGATGAGTACGCCTACTACTTCACCATTGTCGCGGGTGGTGAGTGCATAGCGTTGACCATACTCTAAGCTGCCATATATTTTGCCGTCGGTGCCATCTTCTGATGTGCGGCATAGGTGGAGTGTGTCTCCTTTGTCGGTGACCATGCTAAAGGTGCTCATGCCAAAGTCTTCGGTTGAGGTGCCATAGAGTGTTGAGTCTGCCACTTGTTCGGCTGCCGTGGTGTCTGCCACTGTGGTGGTGTTATCAGCAGGGGCTTTGTCGGACTTTTTCATGTGGCAACCTTGCAACGTGAATAGGGCTACAAGCACGATGGGGATAAAATGTAGGGCTTTCTGCATTTCGTTATTATGTTTTTAGTTGTATATCAAATGCGAAGTTACAAAAACTTTGTTGCTTGGCAAAATCAGCAGGATTGTGTTGCTGGATAATATTGTTATGTGGGAAGGAAATTTGTAATGGGGGAGGGGATTGTCGCATTCTTTCTGTAAAACATTTGTTTTTCGGGTTAAAAGTGTGTATCTTTGTATAAAAGCTGCGGTGGGGCATAATATTCAAGTTTTACTTGATGTTTTGCTTTCACCTTGCAATAAGTAAAATCATTTGCTATGACTCCTAACATTTATCCATTAGGTATACAGACATTCTCGGAAATACGTGAGAAGAATCAGCTCTATATAGACAAGACGGAATATATATATCGTATGACGCATGGGAATATGAAGTACGTATTCCTCAGTCGTCCACGTCGTTTTGGTAAATCTTTGTTGGTTTCGACTTTGAAAAGCTATTTTGAGGGTAAGAAAGAACTTTTCAAGGGTTTGGCTATAGAAAAATTGGAAATAGAATGGGAAGAATATCCTGTGTTGCACTTTAGTTTGGCGGGTGGTAAGCATACAGATAAAGAAGCTTTATTGGACTATTTAGCTGAAATTTTAACCTCACAAGAGAGAAAATTAGGCATTTCAAATGATGGAAAAAGTCCAAACATTCGTTTGAAACATCTGATTGAACATGCTTACCAAAAAACGGGTAAACAGGTGGTTGTGCTGATTGATGAATATGATGCTCCTTTGCTTGATGTGGTACACGAGGACGAGCATTTGGTAGAACTACGTCAGGTGATGCGTAATTTTTATAGTCCGTTGAAGGATGCTGACCCTTATTTGCGTTTTGTTTTTCTTACGGGTATTACAAAATTCTCGCAGGTGAGTATTTTTAGTGAGTTGAATAACATCAACAATATCAGTATGTTGCCTGAGTATGCAGGACTTTGTGGTATAACCAAGGATGAACTTGAAACACAGATGCAAGAGGATGTGGCATACTTAGGAAAGCGTTTGGGCAAGACTTATGAGGAGACTATGGAGAATTTGCGTAGTAATTACGATGGGTATCATTTTGCTTGGCCATCGCCTGATGTGTTTAATCCTTTTAGTTTGTTGGCTGCACTGACTAATGGTGAATTGGATGCTTATTGGTTTTCGACAGGTACACCAACCTACTTGTTGGAAATGTTGAGGAAATTTGATGTGAAGCCTAATCAGTTGTCTGCGATTCAAGCTTTGAAAAGTGATTTTGATGCACCTACTGAAAATATGCAAACTGTTATTCCTCTGCTTTATCAGAGTGGCTATTTAACTATTAAGGATTATAACAGTAGGGTCAATTTCTATACGTTGGATATTCCGAATAAGGAAATTAGTGAAGGACTTTTCCGAAACTTATTGCCTAATTATGTTGATGGTGTGAAGTCGCAGCAAGGGGGAATTACTATTGCGAAGATGGCTGACAAAATTCTGCAAGATGACATGGAAGAGGCTATGCAGTTGTTGCAGGATTTTCTGAGTACGGTGCCTTATTGTAATGTAAAAAATTATGAGGGGCACTATCAGCAAATGCTCTTTATTATTTTTACGCTGCTTACGCCCTATGTGGTGGACGTGGAAGTGCATACTCCTCATGGGCGTATTGACATGGTGTTGATGACTAAAACGCGCATCTACATTATGGAACTTAAACTGAATCGGGATGCGAAGACGGCTATGCGACAAATTAATTTGAAGGATTATCGCAAACGTTTTTCTTTATCAAACTTGCCTGTTACAAAAGTGGGTGTAAACTTTGATAGCGAGAAAGGTAATATTGACGATTGGGAAATTGTGGACGAAATATGAAATGTATAATGTGAAATGTATAATTGCCATGTAGGTAAGGGATTGTTTAGTTCCCTTATCCGCATGGCAATTATTCATTATTCATTATTCATTAAATGAGCGGCATTCCTAATTCGCGACATTCTTTGCGCATTTCATCGGGCCAAATGCTGGCTTGAATTTCTCCAATGTGTGCTTTGTGAAGAAGTACCATGCAAAGGCGGCTTTGACCAATACCACCACCGATGGAAAGGGGAAGCTCGTTGTTGAGCAAACGTTGGTGGAAATAAAGTTGCTTGCGTTGCTCTTCTCCTTCGCAGGCGAGTTGACGCAATAAGGCTTCTTTGTCAACACGAATCCCCATTGAAGAAAGCTCGAATGAACGTTCGAGTACGGGATACCATATTAAGATGTCGCCATTGAGACCTGCATGACCATCTTCGGCTATTGTTGACCAGTCATCATAGTCGGGAGCACGACCATCGTGCTTTTTACCATTGGAGAGTTTGCTACCTATGCCTATGATAAACACTGCACCATATTTGCGACAAATGGCATCTTCACGTTCTTTGGGCGTGAGGTCGGAGTACATTTGCAACAATTCTTCGCTATGTATGAAATGTATGGTTTCGGGTAAGAAAGGGGTGATGGAGTCGTAGGTTTCGCATACTAAGTATTCGGTTCGACGAATGGCTGCGTAAATGCGTTCTACTACATTTTTAAGAAATGCTAAGGTGCGGTCTTCAGCTTGGATGACTGCTTCCCAGTCCCATTGGTCAACGTAGAGAGAGTGAAGGTTGTCGAGTTCTTCGTCGGCACGTATGGCATTCATGTCGGTATAAATGCCATGTCCTGTGGGAATTTTATAGTCTGCCAAAGTGAGGCGCTTCCATTTAGCTAATGAATGTACTACTTCGGCTTTGCGGTCGCCAAGGTCTTTGATGGGGAAGGTTACAGGACGTTCGATACCATTTAAGTCGTCGTTGATGCCTAAGCCTTGCATAACAAACAAGGGGGCTGTGACGCGACGAAGACGTAGTTCGGTAGCGAGGTTTTGCTGAAAGAAATCCTTTATGAGTTTGATGCCTTGCTCGGTTTTGTGCATGTCGAGAAGGGCTCGGTAGTTTTTGGGATGAATGAGTTGGCTCATTGTTTATGTGTATGAATGTGTTTTTAGTTGATTCTGTAACACGAGGCTGCTTGATTAGGGGCAGTGTGTTTCGAATTGTGATGCAAATGTATGAAATTATTTCTATTTGATAAAATTTTAGTCTAATAAATTACGTTCTGTGATAAAAATAGCTGTTATTTATAGCAATTAGTAAACAAAAAGGTGGCTTTCGTTGTTGGGATGTACAAAAAAAGCGTTGCAACCTTTGCAGATTGCAACGCTTGTATGGAGTACGCTCGGCATGAGCATTATCTAACGGGTGCAAGTCCCTAGTAAGCCCTAAT
>ERZ1026874.1720-NODE-1720-length-11243-cov-7.617000_pt1 | contig 11243 bp, 7 predicted proteins | sample MGYA00380167_ERZ1026874 | MGnify/ENA primary metagenome ERZ1026874 (study PRJEB33269, sample SAMEA4719803) | human gut metagenome | biome: human-associated habitat; feature: organic feature; material: feces | place: Cameroon | collected 2013-10 ...
TCATAGTCGGTGTGATAAAAAATCTGTTCGATATAATTGACTGGAACAATTTCCATCCAGACCGTCTGCCACAGGCCACTCTGCGCCGTATAAAACATGCCGCCGGGCTTTAAGGACTGCTTGCCGCGCGCATGCCAGGACGTGTTGCTTTCATCCTGAATCCGGACGATCAGTTCGTTGTCGCCCTCCTGGAGATAATCCGTGATATCTGCAGAAAAAGGCAGATAGCCGCCGCAGTGACGCACTGCAGAAATCCGATTGACAAAGACCTCCGCCGTCTGGTCTGCAGCGCCGAAATGGAGCAGGATGCGCTTATCCTGCTGCGGTTTTGCGAGGGGGATGGTGCGGCGGTACCAGAGATATTCGCCGGGCTTTAGCTGTCTGGAAACGCCCGAAAGCTGACATTCCGGGGAAAACGGAACCAGAATGCTCAAATCGAAGGAAAGCGGGATTTCCGGTGTTTTGGAAAAGGCGCATTCCCAACGCCCGTTTAAATTCAAATAAGAAGTACGAACCAGCGACGGTCGCGGATATTCCGGGAGAACGTTATGTTCATCGACCTGCCGACTGAATTTTGTCTGAAGCTGTATCATAATGCCTCTCATTCTGTCCTGCAGCAGTGACAATCCCATGCAGGGCAATCCTTGCGGAGTGGTTTTTTATATCTATGATGCCGGATGGATCCGTGGGCAACATGGCAAAAGCCCCTGACCTTGAGGCCTGTAGATTGTTCTGTGCTGCGCACTCTCACAATCCTGCATCATCCTATATCAGTATATAGGAATGCGAAATTTTTGACAAGAATCGACCCGGAAAATGTATCGCAGCTCGCGTATTCCTTTTCGTAGGAAACCTGAGCAGCAAATCAGCGGAAGGTATCGTAAAAACAAATATTTTAACGCACAGAACATCTGTTTGTCAATCAGTTTGTAACTGGATGACAGAGGTAAAAATCTGGAATAAAATGATAACAGAGTAAAAAACAGGCTGCCGCAATCCCACTGGCATAAGGCGATGGGGAGTTCACAATGCAGACAGGGGCGATGACGATGAAGAGCAGGATGACGGTAACAGAGGCGCTGAAGGAGCGCGAACTTTTAAAGAAGCGGATCACGAAGAAGATCGGACAGCTGGGAAGGAAGGCAGGCACGGACGGCGCTTTTGCAGAACGGAGAAGCGCGCGGTTCGACGCGTCTCAGACAGGCAGAAAGCAGGCACAGTCAGCTGTGTCTGGCAACATAGGGCATGGTGCGGTATCTGACGGGACAAGTGCGCATTGCGGTGCGCACCTCGATGCTGCCCTGCAGCAGATCCAGGCCCTGATCCTCCGGTATGATTCGATCTGCAGCGCGGTCGCCAGATCGAACGGAGAGACATGGCTGGATACCTCACGCGGCTATATGACCGTCTCGGAGGCAGTCGCTCTGCGCAGCCGCCTGAACGATAAAGAGACAGCAGACACTGCATTTGAGCAGCTGTTGACGAATCGCCTGGAAAGCATTTTGAAAAAACAAAAGGTGTTTTCCAAGCACGGACAGAATCCGTCTGGACGCCGCCCGGCGCTGAAAGGAAATGTAGTGATTTTACAGAATCCGTCTGCAGGAAGAGGCAGCGCCGGGCAGGAGAAAGGCAGCCGTGCCGACGCTGGACAGCTCAAGCCGCCGCAGCCTATCCTTTCTGCACAGGAGCTGTCGAAGCTCCGCAGTCTGACAGAAAGGATTCAGGAGAGCAGGGAAGAATTACTTCTGGAGCTGGACACGAAGCTTGCGCTGTCAAATGCTGCGACCTGGATCGAAGTGTAGCAGCAGGAGACCTGAATCCGCCGAGTCTGTTTGGAGGTGGATGCAAAACTTTGGAATCCTCCTCAATAGGACAGAATGATACGTATAACAAAACGGATTGCTCAGACCCTCCGCACGAAATTTCCAAAACGGACCCCAGACACACTACCCTCCCCGGTAGTTGTGCCCCAAGCAAACAGAATTTAGTCTGGTAGAAAAGATAGAAAGATAGTTTAAATTTTGATTGATGATACAGACCTGCCGGAGTTGCCGGACGGGTTGAAATCCATGAGAACGGTCAGCGCTGTCCGGGCGCGGGAATTCCGCATGGCTGTGCGGCGGGTCTTTTCCAGTAAGCTGTAACAAATCTTTTGGTGCGAGTCCGTACAATGGGACACGCAATGAGGTAGAATAACATAGAAAATAACAAGTAACTGTTCCGCAGGTCTGCGCATTTACTGCGCTGACCGTAAGAAAACTTAGACGAGAAGGCAAAAATCCTATCGGCGCAGCCGATTTGAAATGGATTTTTGCGCGTAACTGTGAGGGTACGGAACGTTACAATAACAAAAGCAGACAGAAAGGAAACAAACGGGAGAAGGGCAAAACAGAGAAGATGGAGAGACAGCATGGAGGTACAGAAATGACAGGATATCCGCTTATCGACGTGTTACGGACAGGACAGAGGTTAAAAGAAGCCTGTATTAAGAAAAATATCGAGGCAAAAGAAATCAAACAATTTTTGGGACTGGCGGCGATGCAGTCTATCTATAACTGGTTTCAGGGCAAGGCATTGCCATCGCTGGACAATTTTTATGCGCTGAGCAGTTATCTCGGAACAGAATTGGATTCCCTGATTGTGCCGCAGGGACGTCATCAGGAGCATGAAATATTGGAAGATGCTTCCTTTTTCAGGCGGCAGGCAGTTTATTTTGGGTTTTTACTGGAAGCAGAAACGCAGAGCAGTTCATAAAATCGTAAGGGACGAGTGAAAACAGTTCACCACGCCATTCGCAATACAATAGAATGTACGCTCCGCGAACATTCTATTGTCATGAATTGCCTCTTCGATGCTTTCCGCTGCTGTGCAGCGGATTCTTTTTGCTCATGGAATGACGCTCCCTTCGTCCCTTACTTCAGGCTGATTTTCATGCGAGCATGAAATCAGCCCACAGTAAGGGACGAGTGAACTGTAATACCAAATTTTCCGGAAATCCCGCCGCGTGTGTTGTAGGAGAGAAAGTTCCTTGCTATAATAAAAAGATGAGGTTGGCGAGATCACAATGCAGTCAGGCTGCATCGCAGCCATAGGCAGGGGCAGCAGGAACGGACCGCAGACAGCGGGAGCGGAGGCTTACAGCATGATCACACGGGAACAGATTCGAAAGCTGGCAGGGTATTCCTATTCCAGAGGGGTAGATATCTGGCGGCAGGGCAAGATCAGGCGCTTTCAGATAAAAACTACGAAAAAAGGCAGGCAGATTCAGGCGGACGTCAAAGGGAGCGGGAGAAATCTTTATGACGTGAGGATCCTGCTGGATGAGGAAGAAGACAGCGTGCAGGAGGCATGGTGCGATTGTCCTGCATTTTATTCCTATGAGGGTCTGTGCAAGCATTGTACGGCGGTGCTTTTATATTATCTGGAAAATCCGGACCGGGTGGAAGAAGAGCATATGAGTCTGTCGGAGTTCCTGAAACAGCGTGGGCTGGAAGGCATCCAGAAAGAAATCGGTGAAGCAACGGACGGGATAAAGATTCAGGAAAATCTCAGGTTCCCGGGAAATACTACAGCCTCCAGAAGCGATAGCATGCTTCTTACCGGTGTTCCGAAGCGGAAGACGACCAGACAGTTAAAAGAGCTTCTGCAGAAACAGACTGCCCGGCATATGCTTCCGGTTCTGCAGGAAGAAAGCTTTGGGAAGGTGCGTCTGGAGCCGCTTCTTATTTGTGATACGCGTGAATGCCGGGCGGAATTTCGGATCGGGATCGGCAGGATGTATATTGTAAAGGATATTTTTTCCATGATCCGTGCGCTTCGGGAGCAAAGCAGCTATTCCTATGGAAAAAGTCTGGAATTTGTTCATATAAAAGGAAGCTTTACCGAAGAATCGCGACCGCTTGTGGAATTTCTGGAGCAGTGGGTTGGCCGTTATGAAAAGGCGTATCTGCAGACGAGCGGTTATTCCTATCTGTATCGGGCAGCGCTCCCGAAAGCCCGGACGATCGTGCTGGATGGCTGGGGACTGGATGGATTTCTGGATGCGATGGGAAACCGGGTATTTTATGTACAGCTGGATGGAACGGAGAGCCGTTGGCATGTCACGGACGCAGCACTGGAACGCAGATTGCAGCTGACGGGAACGGAAGGTGGTGCAGAGCTTTCCCTGGAAAATGTGTTCGGATATGCCTGTGAACGGGATCAGGTGTATTTTAAGGACGGACTGATTTATCGGGTTTCCAATGAAGGGCTGGGAGAAGTGACCGAGTTTTTGGACTGTATGAAAAAGCTCCCGAACCGGACGGCTTTTTTGCAGGAAGAGGATTTGCCGGCATTTTTCAGACAGTTGATGCCGATATTAAAAGAACATTTTCAATGCGAGATCAAAGGAGTCGGGGAAAAGCAAACGGAATTGTCGGCAGTAAAATTCCAGTTTTATCTGGATATGCCACAGGAGAAACTGGTCAGCTGTCGTGCAATCGCCTGCTATGGAGAACGGGAGTATAGTGTATACGATCTGACAGGGGATATTGACAGGCGGGATCTTGTCAGCGAGTCGGAAGCAGCGCGGATTTTAAGCTCCTATTGCAATACTTATGATGATCTGAAAAAAGAAATGATTATTTATCAGGACGACGAATTGTTTTATCGTCTCCTGACAGAAGGAATCGTGCAGCTTTCTGCAATCGGTGAGGTGTATGTTTCCGATGCGCTGAAAAAAGTGCGGGTTCTGCCGTCGCCCGGCGTATCCGTTGGAATTTCCATGGGCGGCGACTTGTTGGAGCTGACAGTGTCTTCTCAGGATATGCCGAGGGAAGAGCTGATGGAAATTTTATCCCGTTATGATCGGAAACGAAAATTCTACCGGCTCAAGAACGGCGACTTTGTAAATATGGAAGAAAATGGTCTGGAATCCCTGCAGGAGGTGCGCCAGGCGCTGCAGCTGACAGATAAGCAGCTGATGCAGGACAAAATCGAGGTTCCGGCGTACCGGATGCTGTATCTGGATGAGACGCTGCAGGAAAACGCCATGATGGAGGTGATTCGGGATGTATCTTTCGCGAGTCGGATCGAGAAGCTGCAGAATCCGGATTTCGAAAAGGATTATGTGCCGGACTCCTTAAAAGGAATTTTACGGGAATATCAGAAAACCGGTGCCGCGTGGATTGGAACGCTTTACAGCAACCGGTTCGGCGGAATTCTGGCGGACGATATGGGGCTTGGAAAAACGCTGCAGGTCATCAGCTTCCTATTAGTAGAGCACACCGGATGCAGCCTGATCGTCTGCCCGGCGTCGCTTGTTTATAACTGGAAGCATGAGCTGGAACGGTTTGCGCCTTCGCTGAAAGCGGATATGGTAACGGGAAATGTTCAGCAGCGCAAGGAAGTTCTGGATCGCTGGAAAGAAGTGGATGTATTGATTACGTCCTATGATCTGCTCCGTCGGGATATCACAGACTATCAGGAACTTCATTTTTTCTGCGAGGTGATCGATGAAGCGCAGTATATCAAAAATCACGGAACGCAAGCGGCGAGGGCAGTCAAGCAGGTTCAGACCGGATTCCGGCTTGCGCTGACGGGTACACCGATAGAGAACCGGCTGAGTGAACTGTGGAGCATTTTTGACTATCTCATGCCCGGGTATTTGTACAGCTATCAGCGGTTTCGGACAGAGCTGGAACAGCCGATTGTCCAGCACAAGGACGAAGACGCTGCGAAGCGGCTGCAGCGGCTGATCCGTCCATTCGTTCTGCGGCGCCTGAAAAAAGAAGTGCTGCAGGATTTGCCGGACAAGCTGGAGGAAAACCTGTATGCCGATATGGATGGGGAGCAGCAGGAGCTGTATGATGCCCATGTCAGACGTATGAAGCTGATGCTGGAGGAAAAATCCGACGAGGAAATCCGGACGGATAAGATCGAAATTCTGGCGGAACTGACGCGCCTTAGACAGCTTTGCTGCGATCCGGCGCTTTTGTATGACAATTATAAAGGAGGCTCTGCAAAGACAGAGCTTGTGCGTGGACTGATCCGAAACGCAGTGGAAAACGGGCACAAGGTACTCCTGTTTTCTCAGTTTACAACGATGCTGGAGCGCCTGTACCGGATTTTGGAGGAGGAAAAGATTGCAAGCCACATGCTGACCGGCGCGACTCCGAAAGAAAAGAGGATCGAAATGGTGGAGTCGTTTGCGCACGATGAAGTTCCGGTATTCTGTATTTCTCTGAAAGCGGGAGGAACCGGGTTGAATCTCACGGCGGCAGACGTGGTGATCCATTTTGATCCGTGGTGGAACAGCGCAGTACAGAATCAGGCGACGGACCGTGCACACCGGATCGGGCAGAAAAATGTGGTCAATGTTTACCGGATTCTTGCCAAAGGGACGATTGAAGAGAAAATCGTGGAGCTGCAGGAACGCAAGCTGCAGCTTTCAGACAGAATCCTCGGAGGGGAGAGCCTGCAGGCGCAGGGTCTGACCCGCGAGGAACTGTTGGAACTGCTGCGGTGAGTGCTGTCAAATTCAGGATACGGCTCTCTGGCAGGCGTGCAGCAGATGCTCGTGCTCATATTTTTCCTTGGTTGCCATACCGCCGCGGATATGGCGCTCGGATTTGTTGATATCGAGTACCTTTCGGGCCTCTTTTGCCAGAGCCGGATTGACCTGCATCAGACGTTCCGTGATATCTTTATGTACAGTGGATTTGCTGATTCCAAACTGACGGGCAGCTTGTCGGACGGTCGCGTTGGATTCGATAATATAGCCGGCTACTGCCAGGGCACGTTCTTCAATATATTCTTTCATAAAATCCCCTAAAGAACATTTTTTACAAGATATTACGGGGACAGGGAAAATATGCTATACTCAGCGTAAGGGAAAAAGCCAGACAAATGAGAAATAAAAAACCGCATATTTTGCGGGATGGAGGGGAAAATGCTTTATTCGGGGAAGGATCTGCGGAAGCTGATTATACCGCTGATCATTGAACAGATTCTTGCAATTGCTGTTGGAATGGCGGATACGATTATGGTTTCTGCGGCGGGAGAAGCGGCGGTTTCAGGCGTTTCACTGGTAGACACGGTCAACATTTTGCTGATCAATGTGTTCTCTGCTCTGGCAACCGGCGGTGCAGTCGTTTCAGGACATTTCCTTGGGAAAAAGAAAAGAGAGGACGCATGTAAGTCGGCATGGCAGATCTTATTGTTCGCCACATTGCTCGCGCTCGTTATTTCCGTTATTTTTATAACGGCACATGATCCGCTGCTGCGTCTGATGTTCGGTAAAATCGAGGATGACGTTATGAAGGCGAGCAAGACCTATCTGATTATCACGACGTATTCGTTTGTTGCACTTGCCATATATAATTCCTGTGCTGCGTTGTTTCGGGCGATGAACGAATCAAAGGTGACGATGTGGGTGTCCTTGCTGATGAATGTAATCAATGTGGTCGGCAATGCGATCTGCATTTATGGTTTGCACATGGGTGTAGCAGGCGTTGCGATCCCGACTACCATTTCCAGATATGTAGCGGCAGTTGTGATTTTTTTGTTGATGTTCCAAACCAAAAAAGAAATCAACCTCTGTGGGCAGATTACCTGGAAGTTTAATGGCAGTCTAATTAAGAAGATCCTGTATATCGCGATTCCAAACGGTCTGGAAAATAGCATGTTCCAGCTGGGTAAAATTCTCGTTATGAGTGCAGTCGCAACAATGGGGACTTCTGCGATCGCTGCAAATGCGGTTACGGGCACAATTGCGAATTGGAATAACCTGCCGGGCTTTGCCATCAACCTTGCGATCGTATCGGTAGTCAGCGTATGCGTTGGCGCAGGAAGATATGACCAGGCGCGTTATTATACCAGACGTCTTTGCAGGGATGCGATGATCGGGATCGGCTGTCTGTCGATCATTCTTTACCTGTCAGCTCCGATACTGGTAACCTTTTTCAATCTCGGACCGGATGCAGCTCAGCTGACGATTCAGATTGTACGGATCCATGCGGTTGCAAGTGCATTTCTTTGGATGCCGGCGTTTGGCGTTCCGAATACACTGAGGGCAGCAGGCGATGTAGTCTGGCCGATGAGTGTTGCTATTTTTTCCATGTGGGTATTTCGAGTCGTGCTTGCTTATGTATTCACTTATGTTTGTCACTTTGGCCTGGTTTCCATTTGGATGGCGATGTTTATCGACTGGGTTGTGCGGGAAATCTTCTATGTGCTCCGATATAAGGGACATAAATGGGAGCATTTTGCGCAAAAAAGTTGAAATAAGGTTACCGAATTGCAGTGACTTTAGATGGTGAATGATTAATCGGTGCGATGGTCGATCTTTTTCGTAAATCAGAAAAGGAAACGGCATGGAAAACCTTTGACAGAACAGGGGATTCCAACTATAATTGTTCATTATGATGATATCAGGTCAGTGGTCATGGAGTGCGGGTACACTTTTTCAGACTGTTGGCCCTGTTGTTTCAAAATTAACTCGAGGAGGAGACGAATGGATCGGGAACTTGTTATTGTTCTTGACTTTGGCGGACAGTACAATCAGCTGATTGCCAGAAGAGTCAGAGAATGTAATGTATATTGTGAAGTGCATCCTTATACGCTCAGTCTGGATAAGATCCGGGAAATGAACCCTAAGGGTATCATCTTTACAGGTGGTCCAAACAGTGTATACGGAGAGGATTCCCCCAGATGCCCGAAAGAGATATTCGAAATGGGTATTCCGATTCTGGGAATCTGTTATGGATCACAGCTCATGTCCTATATGCTGGGCGGCAGCGTAAAAACTGCGCCTGTCAGCGAATATGGTAAGACTGAGGTTGCAGTGGATACAGAATCTGCATTATTTAAAAATGTATCCCCCAGCACGATCTGTTGGATGAGTCATACCGATTATATTGAAAAAGCACCGGAGAATTTCAAAATTACAGCCCATACACCAGTGTGTCCGGTTGCAGGAATGGAAAATGCAGAGAAGAAGCTATATGCAGTACAGTTCCATCCGGAGGTTATGCATACTCAGGAAGGCACTAAGATGCTTTCCAATTTCGTATATGATATCTGTGGATGTACAGGCGACTGGAAGATGGATTCTTTCGTGGAGACAACGATCCGCCAGATCCGTGAAAAGGTTGGAGACGGCAAGGTGCTTTGTGCACTTTCCGGCGGTGTGGATTCTTCTGTTGCAGCAGTTCTGCTGTCCAAGGCGGTCGGCAAGCAGCTGACCTGCGTGTTTGTAGATCATGGTCTGCTTCGTAAAAACGAAGGAGATGAAGTAGAAGCTGTATTCGGCCCGGACGGTCAGTACGACTTAAACTTTATCCGCGTAAACGCACAGGAACGTTTCTATTCCAAACTGGCGGGTGTTTCTGATCCTGAAAAAAAACGTAAGATTATTGGAGAAGAATTTATCCGAGTATTCGAAGAAGAAGCAAAGAAAATCGGTGCTGTGGATTTCCTCGTACAGGGAACGATTTATCCGGACGTAATCGAGAGTGGTCTCGGTAAATCTGCTGTGATCAAGTCTCATCATAACGTAGGCGGTCTTCCGGACTGCGTTGATTTCAAGGAAATCATCGAGCCGTTGCGTCTTCTGTTTAAAGATGAGGTTCGTCGTGCCGGTCTGGAACTTGGCATTCCCGAATACCTTGTATACCGTCAGCCGTTCCCCGGTCCTGGTCTGGGTGTTCGTATTGTAGGAGAGGTGACTCCGGAGAAAGTTCGCATCGTTCAGGATGCAGACGCTATCTACCGCGAAGAGCTTGCCAAAGCAGGCTGCGACAAAGGACTGGGACAGTTCTTTGCAGCGCTGACCAACATGCGTTCTGTTGGCGTTATGGGCGATGAAAGAACCTACGATTATGCAGTTGCGCTGCGCGCAGTCATCACATCTGATTTTATGACCGCAGAAGCTGCAGAAATCCCGTTTGACGTGCTGTTCAAAGTTATGACACGCGTCATCAATGAGGTGAAAGGCGTCAACCGCGTACTCTACGATCTGACGAGTAAGCCGCCTGGGACGATTGAACTGGAGTAAACAAATTAAAATGCCGAAAGCTTGTATTCATGACAATGGGGAGGACCGCTGCGTAGCAGAGGAGGGACCCCATTGTATATGCAGGCTTTCGGCATTTGTTTTATCAAATGGCTCTATTTGTGGGGAGAGTAATTGATGCAAATGTAATTATTCAGAAGAATGAAAAGGAAAAAATGATATGAAGAAATGCAAACTTCTTTTATTTGATTTAGACGGAACTTTATTACAGAGTGAAAAAACAATATCAACAAGAACATTATCATCTCTAAAAAAATGCAGGGAAAATGATATATTGATAGGTGTTTCCACCTCCAGAAGTGAGCAAAACTCTTTGGTATTTTTAAATGAATTGATGCCCGATATTTTAATATCGAGTGGAGGGGCATTAGTAAAATACAAAACAGAATATATTTATAGGGCAGAATTTTCCGAAGAAGAAACTAATGTGATGATTGACATGGCAAGAAATATTTGTGGAAATGATTGCGAAATTACGATAGATACAATAGATGCACATTATTGGAATTATAAAATAGATCCTAAGAAGTTAGATAAGAGTTGGGGAGATAGTATTTATACAGATTTTTCAGATTTTAACGAATGTTCATTAAAAATGTGTGTCGAGATATTTAATCAAGATAAGGCAGATAAGCTGGCTCGAAGTCTCTCTGATTGTGATTGTATTCGTTTCTCTGATGGATTTTGGTACAAGTTTACAAAAAAGAATGTGACGAAAGAAAACGCAATTATGAAGATTACGGAAGTATGTGGATTTAGTACAGATTCAATTATTGCATTTGGAGATGATTATGCAGATATCGGAATGCTTGAATTATGTGGAACAGGTGTTGCAATGGGGAATGCGATTGATGAGGTAAAAGAGAGAGCGGATATTGTAATTGGTTCAAATGACGAAGAGGGAATTGCGGATTTTATTGAGAATGAAATATTATAGATATGTACATGGAGAGGAAATATGGTGGAAGTAAGATTTTATGATACAGTTAATGACGAACTATTGAAATTTGCAGTAATTATCTCACAGAGTAACGGCAAGTGGGTATTTTGCAAGCATAAAGAAAGAGATACATATGAAGTGCCGGGAGGGCATAGAGAAGCTGGGGAGGATATTTTTGAAACAGCTAAAAGGGAGTTGCAGGAAGAGACTGGAGCTATCAAATTTGAGATAAAACCAATATGCGTATATTCG
>ERZ1026874.1721-NODE-1721-length-11234-cov-4.387065_pt1 | contig 11234 bp, 21 predicted proteins | sample MGYA00380167_ERZ1026874 | MGnify/ENA primary metagenome ERZ1026874 (study PRJEB33269, sample SAMEA4719803) | human gut metagenome | biome: human-associated habitat; feature: organic feature; material: feces | place: Cameroon | collected 2013-10 ...
TAGCCAATGTTGTAACCCTTTTCTGCCATCTGCCCGATCATTTGCGTAACGATTGCAGATTTTCCAACTCCCGGTCTTGCGCCAATTACATTAACGTCTCCGCCTTCCAAGCCGCCAAGACAATCATCTGTTCGATAAAATCCAGTTTTTATCAATCCCTCGCCTACATGCTCATTGAAATAATTCCCTTTATTTTCTGCAACAATCTGCTTCATAGTTTTTGAATGAACGGTTTTGTTTTCTTGGATTTCTTCGAGTTTCGTGAGAACTTCAGCTATAGAATTGTCAATATCACACGGTCTAAGGCTCACTCCTTGAAAAATTTTTTTTGTTTCTCTTGCTCGCCAATCTTTAACAACTGCATCCGCATAGCTTTTTATTGCCGTTGAGACCGGGGTAACAGATATGCATTCTTTCAATTCGCTTGCAATTATTTCCGGCTCCCATTTGTGGTTTTCAAGTGTCTGAGACAGTGAAACGACATTAATATTTTCTCCACGATCATACATGGCAAGCATTTCAGCAAAAGCATCTTGACAAAATTCAGAGCTGAACATTTCCGGCTTCAATTTGTTGTAAATCTTGTACATGGAATCATTGTCAATCAATACACATCCGATCACTCCAATTTCTGCTTCTGTCAACTGTCCTCACCTTGCTTTCGTTTCTCTACTTGGCGAATCCAGTAATCGCAATCCTCTTTCAGCCAGTCTCCGTATTTTGGTATGTAGCGATAATTCGTATCATCCGGATTCTTCTCTATATAGTCAGTAACATATGCCACTGTAGCCTCATATATCAGCTTTGCAACGGCTTTTCTGTTCGGTTCGATAACTTCTAAAAGATTGTCCATCCATGCTACCTTGGCAGACGTTAACGACGTTTTCTTTGGATATGCATTGATCGTGTATTCCCATCCCCATTCCGCGTCAAAGTCCAAATCAGATGCAAGCACGCTTTCTTTTGTATTTTCTTTTTCTATCTCTATATCTGTATCTATATCTTTCTCTATATCTATCTCTACATTGCAATTTTGTTGCAAAATGTTGCACTCTGTTGCTCCACTGTTGCATTGCAACGCTTTTTGTGCATTTTCCCTAGATTTCCGACTTCTTCTGGTACTTGCAGTCTCACTTCCTAGGTTATCTTGCACAAATGGCAACTTGTACTCAATGGAATCTGATGTTTCAAGCAATCCGCAGGAAAGAAGATACTGAATCGTTACTTGAACATTGATTTCGTCCTCGTCAATATCAAGGGCGATCTCTTTGTAAAATTCATCTTCCAAGCCGGAATACTCTAAGTAGCCGCCCTTTTTCAATGACAACAACTGCATCTTAAGGTATATGATCGTGTATGTATCACCGCCAGCCATCTTTCGGAGTTTTTTGATTCGTTTGCTATCAAAGAAATCATCCATCAGTTTAAGCCAGTAATACCGCTTATTCTCCGCCATTTTCACTACCTCCAAGCAATTCAATAACCTTTGCCCCAGCATCTTCCGGGCGACAAAATACGAACTCAACGCCATACTTAAGTTGCATTGTCAACATAGCTTTTGCCAATACCTTGCCAGATGTCGGCTTTGTTTTCGGTAGCGATACATTCAGCAATTTTCCAAGCGTGTGCATATATGCAATATTGTTATACCGGTCCACTCGAGGATTATGCCATGTAAATACATCATTGACGGAATACACCTTGTCTGTATTTTCAATAAGCACATATAACTTAATTCCGTTGTTCTGCGCCAAAATACACTCGTCACGGAATCGCATATGTGCTTTTCCACAGATGTTCCCTACAATTTCCTGCATGTCCTTTTTCGTGTCAACGGAAACATCATATGTGCCAAGAAAATCCATCTTTTTAAGTTCCATTTTTCTAGCTGATTTTCTATGGATAACATCCGCTACCTTGTCTGTGGCAATTATGTAATCTCCAACCGGCAATGGTGCACGCAAGACTTCCATATCGTGGCTTTTGAAATATCTATTCTTAAGGATATGCAAGCCCTCTTTCTGTCCTTTATCCTCAATTATTAACACGTATTCTCCTTTCTGGCGGTCACTTTCAGCAACCGCCAAAGGTATCTCATGGCTTTCAATTTAGTTTTTGCGATATATTAAATTCCTTGCCAAAACATCAGATACCGCATAAATTGGTTTCTTTTAGGCTTTCGCCTTGGTGTTACAACCTATGAAATGACTGTGAACTGTTTTAAATCAGCAAGCTCATTCTTCAGATATTCTTTGATATTATCCATGGCTTCGTTTTTCCATGCCCCACCATCAGCTTCAAAGATTGCACATTGCACACCATTTGCGGATTTCATTCTAAAAATAAAATCACTTGCCGGCTGCTGCACTTCTAAAAATGTTCTATACGGAATCAGAGTGACTGGATTTGGTACCACAGCATCTGCTTTACTTGCTACACCCGTTTTAACAGTGGCTTTCTGTGCATGGTTAATAGTTGCTATATATAAAATTGACCGGTCAAAATTATAACTTGTTAGAACGGGCAAAGGTTCATATCAACATTTAATCCTTTTTCTGCAATATAAACATTTGCTCCGTATTTAACTGTTACTTCTGTCTTTTGTTTGAATAGTGCGGGATCTCCGCTTTTATCTGATAAGTGTATTAGAACGACATTTCTCAATGCCGGGTTATCGTTAGTAGAAATAAATTTAAGCGCTGTATCAAGGCTCATGTGACCTCGTAGGCGGTGTTCGTAGTTCGGCTCGTCCCGGTCTACAAGTTCCATGTCATAGTTAGCTTCAACCATGATATGTTCAATGTTCAGCTTTGAAAAATTATACTTGCAGTATTCTAAGTCCGTTAAGAACAACAACTGTCCCATTTCATCATGCTTGATTAAATAGCCATAACATTCAATTTCTGTGTCATGCGGTACATTGAATGGTGTTACCGAAAAACTGCCGATTTGCCGTACTGTATGTGGTGGAATGGCTATTGTACGCTCTCCTGTAATGACTTCAAGTGCGACCTGCGTTTCAAACGCTGTGAATACCGGAATGCCTGATTGCATAAAGTCTTTTATGTATCGTGAATGATCTCCGTGTTCGTGGCTCACAATGCAACCAATTACATCGGAGATTTTCCAATCGATCATCTTTTTGAAATCAAGGAATTTACAACCTGCTTCGATTGCAAGGATTTCTCCGTTGTCGTCAATTAAGGCGTATGAGTTACCGGATGAACCGGAACCTAAGACTTTAAGTACCATAAAACTCACTCCTTACATCAACAACGCTCCTCGTTTGCCCCAACAGCTTCCGGTTGTGTTTTGCTCTCTGCGCATTGTCACAAATAAACTGCTTGCAGATTTCCGGTCGAACAGGATAGATACGGCACTTCTCGCAACTCTTTCCAGTATCAAGGAACGGACAAGCCATGTCGTATGTTGCCATTGTAGGGACGATATGCCGACATTCCTTAATGTTGTTCTTTCGGATATACCGGTGAATAACTTCGATTTCCTTTCGACTCATAGGCAATAGATTTGAACAGCAATTTCCACATTGACTACATTTTCCATCCTTACAGAAATTGAAAATATTATCATCCATGCTTTTCCGAACCGATTCCAAAAATGAAATAATTTCCATATGCTACTCCAATTCTTCCTCTGCCGGAAACTGAAATGTCATTAAGTAATGGCATTTTATACATTTTTTATAGTCTTCTCTAAGCATTTCCATGGCTTTCTGTGCTTTTTCTGCGGTGGAATATGTAGCAACAACCATATCACTAACAAGTTGCTCTACCCCTGTGAGGTTGCTATTCAGAAAGTAGATATCTTTCCCAAATCTCTGAATAATCACCTGTTCATATGGCATATCCAATGTTCCATCTTGCGATATAACTCTCATGGCAACCTCCTAATCTTTCATAAAGTCCGGTACGTTCTCGTCATTCTCAACGACTTCTCCGGCTACTTTCTCCGGCTCCGGTTCAACTGCTGCACTTTCGGTTGCTTCGGATTCAGCTACGGTAAATGGCTCACTGTTGGCATTCTCGGAAATATCACGATTGACCTGTTCCTGCAAATCTTCCATCGGATATTCCTTGAAATCGTTGTCCTGCATCTCTTCTTTCGTATACAATCCCATTGTCAATTCCGGGCAATTCAAACTAGAGAAGAAAGATGCCGCTCTATAGCGAAGCATTAACTGCGGCATGGTTTTCCACTTACTACCGTTCTTACTAAGCCATCCCTCAGCTTTAGCCATTTCCATGTCCACGGTCATACCCTCAACTCTACGACCATTTTTCGTAGTCCAAGCAAGGCACGAATAAGGCTTGCCATCCTTATCTTTGGTTTCCTCGAATTGTAATTCCATGTCAAATTTACCGGAATTATTGATTGCCGCAATCAGAAACTTTGAACTCCAAGACGGTCTACCTTGGATTACATACAGATTCTGCATAACCATGAGTGGGCTTACTTTCAATCTCTGCGCCTGTTCAATGGCGATCAGACAGTTTGCATCGTTCTTCTGAAACGTTGATGGAACGATCGTAGAACTTGACAATGCCTTTGCCATTTGCATAGCCATGATGAAATTGTCGGATGTTCCAAAAATTCCAAGGCTGTAGTCTGTAACCTTATTGGTGCTGTGTGCGACCTCTTTCTTTTCCTCTGCTTTTGCTACTGCTGTGTTCTCTGCCATAATTATTTTTCCTCGCTTTCTTTCCTTATTGCTTTTTTAAATGCTCCATTTTTAAGAAATTTCAAAACAAGATTGAGTTGCATATTCTTGATAACCTCTATGTGCTTTGTACTGTGATACCACATTACCCATTCCTGTTTCAAAAGTTCCTCAATGCTTGTAATCTGCTCACCCTCTGCGAATTTTCGCTGACTCAAAAGGTATTCCCTGTGTTTTTGGATTTTCTCGCATTTTGTACACTCTTCGGAAGAATACCTTGAACAATGCTTTCCATTAAGGTTTAAAGACAATGCACAATATCTACATGGATTAACTCTCATCGTCACCACCGCTTTCCAGTTCCTCATATTTCCTCACAACCGCCACCTTATCAGCGCCGTAGGTTTCCACCCATGCCATATCCACGGTTTCATCAGTAACCGTCAGCTTTGCGCCTTTGGCATTTACAACGGTATCTCCGGCTTTTACAGAATCCTCGGTGCGGTATGTATAACTTCTGGTGCTGTTTGGAAATTTTGCTTTGATATACTGCATCATTAACCCTCCTTTTTCGCATATCCATTTGACAAATTTTCAAGAATACGCAAAAGTCTTTCGTTAGTTTCTGTGGCTTTTCTAAGTTTTTCTTCAAGGCAATATTTATTACCATTAATTTCATCTACCTTTGTTCGCAAATCCGAGTTTTCAGCCTTCAATTTTTCAATATCATCCATGTACACGACCTCTCTTTCCTTTATTTCTCGCGTCTTTCTCACAGTACGGAGAAGAACAATGCCCGGATTCCGCAAGACCCATGAATCCGCTCTTAGTTGCACTCTTCCAACGCTTGCACGACATACACCGTGCATCCGGCTGTGTGACGTTGTTCCCGATTCCTACTCTCGACATTTACGCTCCCTCGACTTTCAACTGCTTGTCCTCTGAAACGCTCAAAAGAATTAACTGTGCATCCATAACCGGCACATTGAACTCATTCAGCGATTCGGCGTTATCTACGAAAATCGGCACGCTCACGCCGTACAATTCGCTTAACGAACGGATAATATCAAGTCCGGCTACTATTCTGTGACCGCTGTTTAAAGTCGAATACGGAACACCATTCACAGTACACTCGCAACAATCTTTAAGTCCGCCATTTAATTGCATTTCAAAGAGTTTGAAGTTTACTGTTTTGAAATGGCTATTGATAGATTCAGAAACCTTATCCAGTTTGAAACGAATGAACTCTTCCAAGAGGTAAAGCATCTGTTCCTGGTCGGCAACTTTCTGCCCGATTTCTTTTTGCTCGTCACGAAGCGTTTCGATACGATCATCAATTGTAACATTGTTAGCCGCCTGCGCAATAACCTTGTTCACTTCGTCAAGCTGGCTCTGCAGATCGGCTTTCTCGGCTTTTAAATCAGTAACAACCTTGTCTGCGCCCTCGGATTCCAACTTGGCAATATCAGCAAGAATCTTGTCATGTTCTGCTTTCAGCTTCACATATTCTTCATTCTGCGAATAATCAGCTTCGCTCGGGATCTCGGATAACTGTTTGGAAAGTTCTTCCTTGCGTGCAGCAGCAACCTTCTCCTGCTCTTTCAGATCATCAATTACCGCCTGCAAATCTGTGTTCTTCTTTGTCAGTTCATCGATCAGATTTTTCTTTGCGAAACCTTTTACCTTGATTTCTTCAAAATTGGAGTTTGTTGTGGCAACGAAGTCGTTCTTGGCATTTGCCAATCTCTTCGTGGCATCTGCTCTGGCTTTTTCTTTCCGACTTTCAAAATCAGCCTTTAACTGCTCAATCTTTTCAACAGGAAGAGTCTGACCGCACAAGGAACAAACCGTTGTGGATTCATCGAATACCCACTTGGATTCATCAAACAGATATGGTGTTTCATCAAACGCCTTGGCTTTCTCGGCATTGTACTGCTCGCCCAACTTCTTCCGTTCGGCATCTGCGTCAGCAATAGCCTTTGCATTGTCCGCAATCTGCTTCTCTTTTAAAGAGATTGTTGCTTTGAAATGATCCATCTCATTCTTGCAACCGCATAAATCAGTATCAATATTGCTTCTCCGATTGTATAACTCACGGTTCATCGTCTGCGCGATGCCGGACATATCAAATTGCAACTGCATTTCCTTGCTTCTCAAATCGCCTAACGTGCTACCGGCATTCTCCATTTTCTTGCCACATTCAGCGATTCTTCTTACCAGATCTACCTTTGCAAGTTCCTGCTCTGCCACGTCAACGTCAACCTTGGATTTTTCTGCTTCATCAATACGCACCGGAATTTCAGCCTGTTTCTTCTTCCACCCGGATAACGCTTTGGAAAACTTAGCACGGATATCATCTGTGGACGGTGCTTTCTCCAACTCGCCGAGTAATGGGACATACTTAGCATCTGTCTGCGCCAGTTCAACATCCGATACATCCGTTGCAAGGCGCATCAGAATATCGCGCTGGTCTTTCCATTTCAGAGAGGAAAAATACTGTGGATTGGTCAGCATCTTAAACATTTCCTCGCTCTGTGCCAGACAGGAAACATAAGTCTTGAAATCAGCTTCACTTTTTGGATAACCGTCAATTTCGAATGAATTGACATTTCCCTGCAATGCAACAGTATCAGTACCACGTTTCTTAACCCAATTCTGTTTCTGCACTTTGGAAAGCTCTACTTCCTTGCCGTCCACATCCAGAACGGCTACAACCTTAATTTCTACGTTATCAATGCGCTTTCCGTCCTTATCCAGTGGTCGAACATTGAACTTTTCCTCTCCGGCACTGTTCTTATTAAACAGAAGCCATGTAAACGCATCGAAGATAGTTGTCTTTCCTGCGGCGTTCTGTCCTTTAATACTTGTCTTATTAGAGAAATTCACATCAAGGCTCTTAATTCCCTTGAAATTCTCCATATGTAACGATCTAATTTTCAGTTTCATTTTCTTTCTCCCTCCGCTCTTTATATTCTTTATATTTTTTAAGTGCATCTTCAAAGCATGCTTCATCGTCAACATATCCAAGAGCTGACTCTATAATTTTTGAATTAATAGTTGTTCCTTTTTTTCCCATCAGCTCAATGTCTCTTTGGTGCTCATTTGCAATAATGGCACATGCTGTATGAACTTTCGTCCTGCATGCAACCAGCTCTGCATATTCCTCAACGGAAATTGTAACGGTATTTTCTGCCATCTTAATTTTCCTCCTCTAATACATTAATTTTGCTCACAGACACCTCATATGCTGTTCTCTGCTCTTCTGTTCCATCTTCATATTTCTTGATGTATCCACGACTCTGAATACGTCCAATAAATTGCACATGAGTCCCAACCGGAAACGTAGATGCAAATCTCGCATTCCTACCCCAGCAGATACATGGGATATAATCTGATTTTCCGTAGGAGCGGTTGACTGCAATCAAAAGATCTGCGATCTCTCTTTTAAGCGGTGTTTTCCGGTAAACAACATCTTTGCAGATGAACCCATCAAGCATGATTTCATTTTCGTTGTCATACTCATCAGTGATTATTTCAATATCACGAACAAAAACAGACAATATTAAACGATTTTTGCTCTTTTCGTGCCGATTAAAAGAACGTAATTGACCGGAAACGCTTATCACAGTTCCAATGCATTCCTTACTCACGTCAAATAATCTTTCTGAAATTGTCAGTGGAATCACATCTGCAATATCGCTTTTTCTGTTCACATCAAGAAACAGGTTGTAAAACTGTTCTCCATATACCTCATGGCTATATTCCGGTTCTGAAACAATTTTCCCGGTAAGTAAAACATTATTGTTTTTCATTTTTTCATCCATATTTGATTTTCCTCTTTTCTCGTGCTAAAATAGGCGCAAATAGCTTATGCTATTGCTTGAACTGGAATCATTCTGCTTTGGTCGGTTGGGATGATTCCTTTTCTTTTTCTTTGCTGTAATCTGTGTCAAATGTGATATAGGTAATACCGTCATCGTCATCAGACTCACTTCTGTAATCGTAATCTACGATCTCTTCTGTATACTCCTGCCACTCCCCATCTATTTTTGTTCCTATATAAATAAGAAGCAATCCAATCAATACAGGTATGGCAGTAACCGGATACTCCGTTGCATCAATGCAGATGCAAAACAGAAAAACAACGGTGCCTATCATTTCAATTACCTTTGCTAATTTCTTCATAGACACCTCACTCCTACCACTTATAGGAACCATTGGCAATCTCATCACCATACAGGGAAACAAAATCTGTTATTAATGCGATAAACTCTGAATTTGTCGGCTTTCCTTTTCCCACTGAAACCGTGTAACCAAAAATTTTGTTGATTGCATTTGTATTGCCATTTGTCCAAGTAACTTCTATCGCGTGCCGGATTGATCTTTCTACTCTCCAGACTGTATCGCTGTTTTCTTCTGCGATTTCAGTATAGAGTCCTTTAATAATGCCGACAAGTTTACTTCTGTTTTCAAGACATTTCTCAACCGCACTTATTATGTAACCGTAACCCTTAAGGCTATGTTTTACGCCGATCTGATCTAATGTCTTTCTTAAAGCAATGTTCTGTCTATCCATGAATACCTCCTGTTAATCCTTTCCAACTCCGTATCTGATTGCCATTTCTTTTACGATGGCTGTATATCCCTCGATCAACTTCTTATCCTCTGCAATAATATCCACATAGGATAATTTGTCTCTTGCTGATTTACAGATGCCCTCGTCAGCCATTCTCCTGCGCTTGTTAGTCAGCCGCTGCTTCAGATTCACACCCATCCGCTTTGATAACAGTTCGTAGCTTTCGGCTCTTACTTGGCTGTATGCCTGTCCGCCACCAAGTTCCATGCTGATTTTTCTTAAAATATTTCCAGTATCATCACGCCATGATGTTGTATCGAGTGCAACCACTTCTCGGATGCTCTCAACTCTTTGTTCCACATGGTTTAACTGCTCTGCCTGCCGTTTCTGTTCTAACTGCTGTTCTGCTACAGAATTGAAAATCTTCTGGAACATCTGCAACTCAGGTGATAACTGATTGAGGTCGATTACCTTTTGTTTCACACGCTCTTCCAAGGTCGTGAAATAATCTCGTGCCTCTTCTGCTTTCGCTCCATTCCCTTTCATAGAAAGTTTCTTTGCAAAATGGGCTGTGAGTTTGTAATCCTGCGTTTTGTTACCCTCGACATTGATGTCGAACCCCCAGTAATCCTCATTTTCAGTGGCAAATTCATTATCAACAATGTTTGATTTCGCCCATCTTGAAAACTGTCCCTGTGCCAATTCCAAGAACGCATACAGCTTTCTTGCGGTGGTCATTCCGTTTTCATCAACACCAAGTGCAATCTCAATTGGTGTCTGCATTTTTGCTTGTTTTAACTCGTCCGTTTCCTCCAACTCCTTTCCGTGTTATAATTCCCTTATCATCAAATAAGGGAGGTGCTACAATGATTGAAAAGACAATTCATGACTTAGCTGTCACATATGCCAGTTCAAAACTTTCAGAATATGAAATTGACAAACGCGAAGCTCCACTTTGCGGAAATACAGAAATGTCATCCGAAGAAGTTCTGTATTTAAAAGCGGCATACGATTTTGCTGTCAAAAATCTTTCGGAGTAGGTTCGTACCTTTCTCCAACCATTGCATGAGAAACAGCTTCTTTTATCACTTCATGCTGTTTCTCCTCTGAAACGGACTGCTCAATGCGTTTTAGTGTACCGTCAATACTATTTAACGTGTTGAGCATTTCTTTTAAAATTTTCACTGCATTTCTCCTTTCTAGTAACTCTTTAAGTTACTTTCTTTGCAAAAAAAATATCCATTGGATTTTGGATGTGAAGATTATCAATCATAACCTGAATTTCGTCACTTCCAAAAACGCCCTTACTCATTCTCATATAAAATGTTTTTGGCGTAACTCCAATCATTTCCGCAACATCAGCCTGTGTTTTGCCATTTTCAGCAATAACGCCGCGAAGTTTGTTTGTATCAACCATCTTACTACTCCTTTCTAACTCCGTAACTTTTGAAGTTACTTTCATTATATTCCATTTTGGTAACTTGTCAAGTTATTTTTTTCTTGACGAGTAACTTTTTTGTGCTATAATAAAGTTACCAATAGGAAAGGAGGGAAACTCAAATGACAATCGGAGATAGGATAAAAAAGCAGAGAGAGCTTTTAGGTATTTCACAAGTAGAGCTTGCAGAGAAAATAAAAGTTTCAAAGCAAACACTATATAAATATGAAAACAACATTATTACTAATATTCCAAGTGATAAAATAGAAATTATTGGGAAAGTTCTTGAAGTTTCTCCATCTTATTTAATGGGTTGGGAAGATAATTTAGAAAACGCACCAGATATTCTTCCAGACCTTATGTCGGATAATGAATTGCTAGATAATTTGAAAATGCTAATGGAACTTAGCAAAGAACATCGACAGACTATATTTGACAATATAACCTATTGGCATGAAAAAGAGGGGCACTAAATGCCCCACTTTTTTTTGAATGAAAGTATTGTGTTATATAAAAATTTCAAAAATCGCTCGTTGTCGCAC
>ERZ1026874.1723-NODE-1723-length-11224-cov-27.821560_pt1 | contig 11224 bp, 9 predicted proteins | sample MGYA00380167_ERZ1026874 | MGnify/ENA primary metagenome ERZ1026874 (study PRJEB33269, sample SAMEA4719803) | human gut metagenome | biome: human-associated habitat; feature: organic feature; material: feces | place: Cameroon | collected 2013-10 ...
GGACAAATCAACATTGGCAATACCAACATTAACAAGCTCAACAAGAAATGGTGGCGCAGACAATGTGGCGTAGTGATGCAGGATGGCGTTATCTTCTCGGAGAGTATAGCACGAAACATTGCCGTTGACGATGGCGATATAGACAAGGAACGGTTGTTGAAAGCAGCCGAGATAGCTTGTATCAAGGAGTATGTAATGGCTTTGCCTCTGAAGTTCAATACCAAGATTGGACGTGATGGCGTGGGACTAAGCCAAGGACAGAAACAGCGTATCTTGATTGCAAGGGCGGTTTACAAGAATCCTGACTATATATTCCTTGACGAGGCTACAAACTCGCTCGATGCCAATAATGAGAGAAGCATCGTGGAGAACTTGGATAAGTTCTATAAGGGCAAGACCGTTGTGATTGTGGCTCATCGCCTAAGCACGGTGAAGAATGCCGACCAAATCGTGGTCATCGACCATGGAAAGGTGGTTGAGGTAGGTAACCATGAGACTTTGACCGCCAAGCGAGGGGCATACTATAATCTTGTGAAGAATCAGTTGGAATTGGGAAACTAAAATGCTTTTGATATGGAACAGAATGAAAAAGAATCAGATAATATCGAGTTGAGAAGCGAGAAGGTGAGGAACGTGATAGGCAAAGTTCCTCCTCGCCTCGTCAGCTTGGGAACGGTTGTCATTACGATAATAGTCCTCGCCCTCGCAGTTGCTTTCTACAAGATACCTTATCCTATATCCATAGAGGCTAATGGTGAGGTCATCAATCAAAGAACAGTGCAAGTGTTTGTGCCATACAAGCATTTGTATCTTTTCGATGAGCCAAGGACGGCTCATGTATCTTTCGAGGGCAACGATAATGCATCTTATAACTGCGACATCACAAGCCATAAAGCCAGGCTCATACATAGGGAAGATGGTAACTATTTTATGGTTATAGCCACTGTGAGTACACAGGGACAAAAGTCCCCTGTGTTGCAAAAGTACATGAAAGCCGATGTCAGAATCATCGTCAGCAACAAAACGTTATGGCAGCAGGTATTCGGATAAGCTATATCCGAATACTGCTGTTTGTTTTTGGATACATATTGTTGGTAAGCATCAGATTTAACTCAAAAAGTTCTAAATTCCGTAAATTTCTCCTTGCTAGTTATGGGATATTTAGAAAATTGTCGTATCTTTGTCCCCGAATTGAGGCGTTCTTTGCATATTGCAAAATACAGAAACGAGCAGAAGTCCGCTCGTTTCCATATTGTTACCTATATAATATAGGCAAACGCCCAACTTCTTGATTTTCAATCAAAGCCCAATTTAGAGTGAGTTAGTTTTTTTAACAATATCCCCCGTAAATGTTAAATCCGCTTAACAGAACTCTGCAGGGCGTTTCTTGCTTAACAATGATATTGCCGACAAGGACTCCTTCATGGACTTCTTGAACGAAATTATATAAAGTAGAAAGGAGGTTATTATGAGAACTGCTAATGAAATAGTTTCCAAGCTAAAGGAGCATCAGTCTTTTTTGCATAGTTTTTAAGCAGCAAGACATACGTCTTAACTCCTTAACTTCCTTAACTCCTTTAACTTCCTGATATGCGAAAGCTCAGGTATTTATAAGGTAAAGACGCAGAAATCCTTGTTTTGTAACGCAATTATAAAAAAAATAAGTAAAACTTTTGGCAGTCTTGGCATAAAATAGTAATTTTGCAACAATATGAGTAGTATTTTAGACCAAGATATCATGTACCTGCCAGGCGTAGGTCCCAAGAAGAAAGAGATACTGAGCAAGGAGCTCGGCATCAACTCTTACGGTGACCTGCTGGAATACTATCCATATAAATATGTAGACCGCTCCAAGGTCTATCATATCAGCGAACTCACCTCTGAGATGCCTTACGTACAGATAAAAGGAAGGATTCTGAGCTACGAAGAAATAGATACCGGCAAGCGGAACAAGATGCTGGTGGCTCATTTCTCCGACGGCTTCGGCGTGGTAGACCTCACCTGGTTCCGTGGTGCACAATACATCATGAAAACCTATAAGGTGGGCACGGAATACCTCGTCTTCGGAAAGCCTACCGTCTTCAACGGCAGATTCCAGTTTACTCATCCCGACATGGACGATGCCACCCATCTTCAGATATCAGAGATGGGCATGCAGCCCTACTATTCGCTTACCGAAAACCTCAGGAAGCGCGGCTACAGCTCACGTTCCATCGAGAAGATGAGCAAACAGCTGGTCACCATCCTTCCTCCTCTTCCCGAAACGCTGCCAAGCCATATCGTAGAGCGCCTGCATCTGGTTTCGCGAGATGCTGCCATCCGCATGATTCACTATCCGCATTCCCATCAGGAGATGCAGAAGGCTCAGGTGCGCCTCAAATTCGAGGAACTCTTCTATGTGCAGCTTAATATATTAAGGTATGCCAGCGACCAGCGACGCAAATACCGGGGCTATGTCTTCAACCGCATCGCCGACATCTTCAACGGCTTCTATGCCGACCATCTGCCCTTCGAACTGACGGGAGCGCAGAAACGGGTGATGCACGAGATACGCGCCGACATGTGCAGCGGCAGACAGATGAACCGTCTTCTGCAAGGCGACGTGGGCTCGGGCAAGACGCTCGTGGCACTCATGACCATGCTCATCGCCCTGGACAACGGTTATCAGGCATGCATGATGGCACCTACCGAAATCCTTGCCGAGCAGCATCTCCAGACCATCCGCTCTTTCCTGAAGGGCATGGACATCCGGGTAGAACTGCTGACGGGCATCGTGAAAGGAAAGAAAAGAGAAAAGATTCTTGCCGACCTCGCCACCGGCGATATCCAGATTCTGGTCGGCACCCATGCCGTACTGGAAGACCCCGTGGTGTTCCAGCGCCTGGGCATTGCCGTCATCGACGAGCAGCACCGCTTTGGTGTGGCACAGAGAGCGAAACTGTGGAGCAAGAGCGAGAATCCACCGCATATCCTCGTGATGACTGCCACCCCTATCCCGCGCACCCTCGCCATGACTATCTATGGCGACCTGGACGTGAGCGTCATCGACGAACTGCCACCGGGCAGAAAGCCGATACAGACCCTGCATAAGTTTGATACCCAGCTCACCAGCCTCTACCAGAGCATCCGCCATCAGATTAATCTCGGCAGACAGGTATATATCGTCTTCCCGCTCATCAAGGAGAGCGAGAAGAGCGACCTGAAGAACCTGGAAGAAGGCTACGAGACGCTGAAACAGGCGTTTCCGGAATTCAGGCTGAGTAAGATTCATGGCAAGATGAAATCAGCCGAGAAGGAAGAGGAGATGGAGCTTTTCGTGAAGGGCGAGACGCAGATTCTCGTTGCCACCACCGTCATAGAGGTGGGCGTGAACGTGCCGAATGCCTCGGTGATGGTGATACTGGATGCCCAGCGCTTCGGTCTCTCCCAGCTGCATCAGCTGCGAGGCCGTGTGGGAAGAGGCTGCGACCAGAGTTACTGCATCCTCGTCACCAACTTCAAGCTTTCTGAGGAGACACGCAAGCGCATCGACATCATGTGTGATACCAACGACGGTTTCCGCATCGCCGAAGCCGATTTGAAGCTCCGTGGTCCCGGCGACCTGGAAGGTACGCAGCAGAGCGGCATGGCTTTCGACCTGAAGATAGCGAATATTGCCAGAGACGGCCAGCTGGTTCAGCTGGCACGCAATGAAGCCCAGGAAATCATCGACAACGACCCGCAATGCAATGCCCCTCAGAACGCCCTGCTCTGGAACCGCCTCAAGGAATTGAAGAAAACCCATATCAACTGGGCAGCCATCAGCTAAAGCAGCAAGCAAGAGCCGTTCCTGTTATCAGAAAGCAAGGCTAGAAGGTGGCTTCAGCTATCAAGCTGCCTCACCCCCGTTCCAGGCGATTCCATCGCCTGTCCCAAAAGTAAAAAGTATAATTATGGATAGAAGAAGAAAGCCGGCTATCAGGGAGCCGCGACCAGAAATATCCCTGGAAGAAATGAGAGCCATTCTCGAAAACATTACGGAAATAGAAAGCGCAACAGGCATCAGATATGTCAAACTGCATGTAACGGCAAAGATGATTATCGGTATCAGAGAGTCATCGGGTAAGGAATTTACCATCAATCTCAACGACCTCTACCGCGCTTATCAGGAATGCCTCAGATTCACCAGTCCGGAGGTAAAAAAGTATATTTTCATGGGCCATTCTCCTGCCGTAGCTCTGTTGAGAATGCTACAAAAACATGAAACGTGCTAAAAGTCAACTCCTTGCATCTTATTTTCCTAATGTAAGTTAAAAATAAGGCTAGGGCGTTAAATATCGCCCTTTTGGCTTTAACAACTTTGGTTTTTTGAAGTATTTTTGTTATATTTGCAACGTCTATATAACAAAACCGCTGTATGAAGGCATTTGCCTTAGTGGTTTTTGCAGAATTTTTTGTATGATTCTGCGCTGTTGACACGAACCTAAAAAAGAAAATAGAAAAAGTAGTATGAGTTTTAAAAAGAGTATAAAGAAAATTTCGGTCGTTGCTTTGTTGGCGCTAACAGCTTCTCCCGTTTGCGGACAAGACCTGTTGGCAAGACAAGCACCTGTAGACCACAGAATGAAATCGCTCGACACACTCGCTGTGTCGCATTATCGAATGATTGAAGACAGAGAGAACCCTGCAGCCGAGCTGTATGAGGACTTCTCTAACAAGTACGCTCACAGGGCTACAACCTTGCCTGAGCACTTCCGCATCGATCTCCGTCATTTCTGCATGCCAACTCCTAGTCGCGTTGTCACAAGTAACTTCGGTTACCGTGCTAGCTTTGGCCGCCAACATAAAGGTATGGACATCAAGGTTTATATTGGCGACTCAATCCGCTCAGCCTTTTCAGGCAGAGTTCGCATCGTAAGATATGAAGGTGGTGGTTACGGTAAGTACATCGTTATTCGTCACAGCAACGGCTTGGAGACCATCTACGGCCACCTCTCAAAGCAGCTCGTTACTGAGGGCGAAGAAGTAAGAGCAGGAGATGTAATCGGCTTGGGTGGTAACACCGGTCGAAGCACAGGTTCTCACCTCCATTTCGAAACCCGTCTCTGTGGCGTGGCTTTGAACCCGGCACTCTTCTTCGATTTCCGCAACCAGGACGTCACTGGCGACTTCTACAATTTCAATCGCGATACCTACGAGAGCGAATATGCAGAGGCTAACGCTGCACGCGGCAAGATTGGAAACGGTGGATATACCAGGGAGCAGGTGAACGGTGGAGAGGTTGGAAGATATACTGCCAGTCCATCAGGAGAAAAGCTCTATCACAAGGTTAAGTATGGTGAAACGCTCACGAGCATCGCTGAGAAACGTGGTGTAAGCGTAGAGCAGATTTGCCGACTCAACGGTTACAAGAAGGATAAGAAGCTGTCACCGGGACAGATTATCCGCTACTCATAATTAGGAAACTACAAGACACGAAATACGATAAATAGCAAACCTAATTTAAAATTAACAAAAACCGATTCATATAAAATGCAAACAAAAAGGTCGCTACCGTCATGGCAGCGACCTTTATCTTTTCTATATTTTATCCACCTTATTATATAAGGCATTTACATCAGGTGGAAGAATCTCAGCACATCATTCAGGTTGGCTACAACGAGCAGGAGGAGGAGAATAGCGAAACCGACATACTCGGCACGCTCCATGAACTTATCGCCCGGCTTGCGGCCTGTAATGATTTCGTAAAGGAGGAAGAACACATGTCCACCATCCAATGCCGGAATAGGAAGAATGTTCATGAACGCCAGAATAATGCTCAGAAAAGCGGTCATCATCCAGAAGGCGTGCCAATCCCACATAGAAGGGAACAAGCTGCCCAAAGCTCCGAAACCACCCAAACTCTTGGCACCTTCCTTGGTGAAGACATACTTCATATCGCCTACATAGCCCGACAATACATTCCAACCATACTTGATACCCGCAGGGAAACTCTGGAAGAAACCGTAGCTGATATGGGTAACCTTGTAATCTCGCATCACAGGATGATTGTAGAAGCCGAACTTCACACCCTCATCGCTTGCCTGAAGCAATACGCTGTTCTTCAGGGTATCGCCAGACGCCTTGAGATAGGTTACCTGAGCTGTCAATGCCTTCACGCTGTCCTGATGAGAAGAGGTAGAGGCGAGAACATCATTGATGCGTCCCAGCTCCAGCTGGAATTCATTGAAAGAATCCACCTTCTTGCCATTCAGAGCAAGAATCTTATCACCCTTTGCCAAACCCAGTTTGCTGGCAGGGGAATCCTTCATCACACTGTCAATCTGCAATGGCAGATAAACCTCTACGAAGCGAGGACTCTCCTTGATCATGCTGAGCATGTCGAGGTCGCCAGGCAGATTGAGACTCATCGGCTTGCCGCCACGGATGATATCTACACGAGTGGCTGTAGAAAGATCGCGATACATGTCGCCATCAAAGGTCTTGAAAGCTCCGAATTCAGTACCCACGAGAATATCATGGTCCTGGAAACCCAATGCCTTTGCCTCGGTATTGAACTTCATTCCCTGAGTCATGTCCTTGGTAGCTACATAGTCTTCGCCCCAATGGAAAAGAATCATGGAATAGATGAAGAGAGCCAGTACGAAATTGACCAGCACACCGCCAATCATAATCAGCAGGCGCTGCCATGCCGGCTTGCTGCGGAATTCGAAAGGCTGCTCAGGCTGTTTCATCTGTTCAGTATCGAAACTCTCGTCTATCATACCCGAAATCTTACAATATCCTCCGAGAGGCAACCATCCCAAACCGTAAGTGGTATCCGAATTCTTTGGCTTGAACTCGAAGAGATGGAACCAAGGGTCGAAGAACAGATAGAACTTCTCCACTCTTACACCGAAGAGCTTGGAGAAGAAGAAGTGTCCGCCCTCATGGAGCAGCACCAAGATGGAAAGCGACAGCATCAGCTGCAACGCTTTGATCAAAAATACTTCCATTTATTTACTTTGAACTTTGAACTTGGAACTTTGAACTTTATGATGAGCCCTATATCCTACGTTCATTTTAACTATTAACTATAAACTATTACTTGAGCATCAGCTCTGTAGCTATGCGGCGAGCCTCAGCATCGGTCTGCAGATAGACATCGAGGTCGGGATTACTGTCGAAAGTAGCCTTCGCCATCGTCTCTTCGATGATATCAGCCATCTGAAGGAAGCCACACTCACCTTTGCGGAAGCCGGCATTCACTATCTCGTTGGCAGCATTCACGATACAAGACATATTACCACCCTTTCTGATGGCATCGAAAGCCAGTTGCAGGCACTTGAACTTCTGATAGTCAGGCTTGAAGAACTGCAAATCCTGCGTCTTGAAGAGGTCGAGACGATCGCCATTCAGATGCAGACGCTGAGGGAAAGAGAAGGCATACTGGATAGGCAGACGCATATCTGGCACACCCAACTGAGCCTTGACAGCACCATCAACAAACTGAACGGCACTATGCACAACGCTCTGCGGATGGATAAGCACCTCAATCTTGTCAGCCGGAACCCCAAAGAGCCATTTAGCTTCTGTCACCTCGAAGCCCTTGTTCATGAGCGAAGCCGAATCGATGGTTATCTTGGCGCCCATATCCCAGGTTGGATGCTTGAGGGCATCGGCAGCAGTAACCTTCTCCAACTGCTCGTGGGTATAATTACGGAACGGACCGCCCGAACAGGTCAGGAGAATCTTCTCTACCTCGTTGTCGCCCTCGCCCACCAGACTCTGGAAGATGGCGCTGTGTTCACTGTCTACCGGAAGGATAGGCACATGATATTCCTGGGCAAGATTACAAATCAACTCACCTGCCACCACGAGGGTTTCCTTGTTGGCAAGACAAATTTTCTTACGAGCCTTGATGGCATGGATAGTCGGCTCCAAGCCAGAAAAACCAACCATGGAAGCCAGCACCATATCGATAGGCTCTGCCTGTACGATGTCGCAAAGCGCCTGGGCACCTGCATAAACCTTGATATCAGGCTCATCGCTCAGCATATCCTGCAATTCCTCGTAGTGGTTCTCATTGGCTATCACTACGGCAGCAGGGTGGAACTTATGTGCCTGTTCGGCAAGTTCCTTCACCCGGTTGTTGGCGGTAAGGCAATATACCTCGTAAAGGTCACTGTGCTGTTCGATGACATCGAGTGCCTGCGTGCCGATACTGCCGGTAGAACCGAGAATACATATCTGTTGTTTCTTCATCATTATATCATTTATAAGTCGAGCAATCCTTCGGGGATCGCCATTCTGATTTCCTTCTTTTCAGCATTCACCTCTTCGATGAGGTCGTTGCTGGCAGGGATGAGAATGTCATCACCTTCAGGAGTCGTCACTTCGAAAAGGAGGTTGAGGGTGGAATCATCAACACGCTCCAGAGTACCTACCAACTTTCCGCTTACGGCATCTACCAGCTGAAAACCGATGATTTCTGCCCAGGTCATGTTCTCACCATCGCTATCCGAAAGGTGGCGTGGAAAGAATACCTCGCGACCGGTATAGTTGCGAGCCTGCTCCTGGGTATCGATATCCTCAAATTTCACGAGTACATTCTCATCATTCTTGAAACGATACTCCTCTAAATAGAAAGGTACGAGGATGCCGTCGATGTCGAGCACCAGATACTCGGCATCCACACGGTCGAAAACATCATCGGTAATGGCAAAGGTTATCTCGCCCTTCACCCCATGAGGCTTTCCCAACTTACCTATCTTATATACTTCGTCACGTCTAATCATACTTTACTTTGAACTTTGAATTTTGAACTTTGAACTTTATGATTAGTAAAGCCGTTGAATTCTTCACTCTTCGTTCTTCACTCTTCACTCTTCATTCTTCACTCTTCGTTCTTCACTCTTCACTTATCTAGTCGCTGACACGGGTAATCTTGGCACCCAGCGCATTGAGGCGATGCTCGATATCCTCGTAACCACGGTCTATCTGAGCGATATTCTCGATACGGCTGGTACCGTTGGCACTCATGGCAGCAATCAGCAGGGCGATACCAGCACGGATATCCGGACTCGTCATCCTGCCAGCACGCAACTTGATTTTATGGTCATGACCTACCACCACGGCACGATGAGGATCGCAGAGGATAATCTGTGCACCCATATCTATCAGCTTATCAACAAAGAAGAGACGGCTCTCGAACATCTTCTGATGGAAAAGTACACTGCCACGAGCCTGAGTAGCCACCACGAGAAGTACAGAAAGAAGGTCTGGCGTAAGTCCTGGCCATGGAGCATCGGCAAGCGTCATGATGGTACCGTCGATAAACGAATCAATCACATAATGCTTCTGCTCCGGAATGACAAGGTCATCGCCCTCTACCTTGATCTTCACACCGAGACGGCGGAAAGAATCAGGAATGATACCGAGATCCTTGACCGAAACGTCCTTGATGCGGACACCGGCACCACACATGGCAGCCATTCCGATAAACGAACCCACCTCGATCATATCGGGCAGGATGCGATGGCTGGCACCATGCAGCTTCTTGACGCCCACAATGGTAATCAGATTGCTGGCAATGCCACTGATCTGTGCTCCCATCGCATTGAGCAGATGGCAGAGCTGTTGGATATAAGGTTCGCAAGCCGCATTGTAAATGGTGGTGGTTCCCTCAGCCAGGACGGAAGCCATGATGATATTGGCTGTACCCGTCACGGAAGCCTCATCAAGCAACATATAGCAGCCCTTGAGCTTCTTTGCCTGAATCTGATACACATTGCGCTCCTCGTCATGGACGAAGGTTGCACCCAGATACTTGAAACCCAGGAAATGGGTATCGAGACGGCGACGACCAATCTTGTCGCCACCTGGCTTGGCAATGGTAGCCTTGCCGCATCTTCCGAGCAGCGGACCAAACATGAGCACGCTGCCGCGGAGCGAAGAGCATTTCTTCACAAACTCCAGACTTTCGAGATAGTCCAGATTCAGTTCGTCACTCTGGAAGGTATAGTCGTGACGGTTATGCTGAGTAACCTTCACACCTATTTCCTTGAGCAACTTGATGAGGTTGTTCACATCCAATATGTCCGGCACATTATTAATGCGCACAGGCTCATCGGTAAGGATGGTGGTACAGATTACCTCCAGCGCCTCGTTCTTGGCGCCCTGGGGATAGATGGTACCCTGGAGCGGATGTCCGCCCTCTATAATGAAAGACTCCATAGAATTCTATTTAATAATGTGTTACTTATTTTCTCTTTTTACCGTTATTATTATTGTTATTATTGTAAGGCACATCACGGATAGGAGCAAACTTAAAGGTGCCCAGATCCAGCTGTATCTTACCATGAGTATAGCGGGCAAGGTCAGAAGCCACCTTCTCCTCATCAGCCGAGCCATGACTCCACTGCATCAGGTCGCGACGCATCTGATTGGCAGTCAACTCTACAAGCGCATCACGCTCTGCTCCCGGCTCCATCTGCTCGAGTTTTTCAAACACACCGAACATCATGGCTCCGTAATGGCGCACAGGAATGCGCTTCATCGGATAGTCCATTGGTTCTGGCTTCTTGGCAATCTGAGCAGCATGAGCTATATCGTAAGGATAGTCGATATCCAGCTGGAATCCGCTCATGATGGCAAGATGGTCCCAGAACTTACGGTCTTTCTCTGCCTGCGTCATTCCCTCTGGGAACATACGTTTCATGATACTGATGATGGACTCAGCGCAACGCTGGCGCTCATTGCGGTCGGTGAGCGTCAGACAGTGATCCACCATCTTCTGGATTTCGCGGCCATATTCTGGCAGCACGAGTTTCTCCCGCTGTGTATTGTAATCTAATCCTTGTATATTCATATTCTTCTTCATCTAATTATTTTAATATAGTCAATGCGCTCATGGATGAGAGCCGCTTAAATTAATTTCTTCGGCATCTTGGCTACGAAGTCCTTGAGATAGAAAGGCACGAAATAGGCAACATCCTCAAACTTGCCTTCTGCAAATCGCTTCTCGGCAAGCGGAGCCATGTTCTTTGCCAATGGTTCAATGCCCTCTACGAGGTGAGCGTTAGGATGATTGATGGTCTCCATACACTTGGCAGCACCATTGCCGAAGAAATACACATGATGCTGATCAAGGTATTCCTTGTAAGTATCAGCATCCACAATATCAGCCTGGATAGGGCGAACCACCTTCAAGGCGCGGTCGAGCACTTCGGCATATACCTCCATGCGACGGGCGTCGAGCATAGGT
>ERZ1026874.1731-NODE-1731-length-11178-cov-19.389463_pt1 | contig 11178 bp, 9 predicted proteins | sample MGYA00380167_ERZ1026874 | MGnify/ENA primary metagenome ERZ1026874 (study PRJEB33269, sample SAMEA4719803) | human gut metagenome | biome: human-associated habitat; feature: organic feature; material: feces | place: Cameroon | collected 2013-10 ...
AGCCTTATGCCGGTATCTGCGGTATCACCAAAGAGGAACTGTTGACCCAGATGAGCGATGACATCGACGCTCTTGCCGAGCATCTGGAACTGAGCAGGGAGGAGACCATCCAGGAACTGAAAGACCATTATGACGGTTATCACTTCACTTGGCCATCGCCTGATGTCTTCAATCCTTACAGTCTGCTTAATTGCTTTGCTGATGGCAGAATGGATGATTACTGGTTTGGATCGGGCACACCTACCTACCTGATTGAAAAAATGAGGGAGTTTCATGTGCTGCCTTCGCAGTTGGGGCGGGTGAGGGCTAAGGCTGCATCCTTTGATGCTGCAACGGAAAGAATGACATCGCTCACTCCGCTGCTGTATCAGAGTGGCTATCTTACCATCAAGGATTATGAAAAGAAAATAGATGTTTATACGCTCGACTTTCCTAACAAGGAAATCGAGGTGGGACTGTTCGACAGTTTGTTGCCGGGCTACCTTGAATCGGGAATTGATGCGGGAAGGGTTGTGGTAGCAGATATTTCTACCTATGTTAATAGTGGTGAAATAGATGAAGCCCTGCAATTGCTGGCTGATTTCCTGGAAACCATTCCTTACTGCGACAACACCCACTACGAGGGGCATTGGCAGCAGACGCTCTACATCATGTTTGCCCTGCTCACCAACTATGATATCCTCGTGGAGCAGCATACGGCGAAGGGCAGAATCGATATCACGATGGAGACTGCAGATACCATCTACGTGATGGAGCTGAAGTTCAACAAGAGTGCCGAGGAGGCTCTCGCCCAGATAGAGGCAAAACACTATGCCGATGCTTTCAAGATGAGCGGCAAGAAGGTGGTGAAGATAGGCTTGAACTTCTCGGTGAAGGACGAGGTGAACTGCCTGGAATGGAAGATATAATGAATTGATGCAGAGATTGAATTAATATAATAAATTGATGCAGAGATTGAATTGGTATAATAAATTGATGCAGAGATTGAATTGATATAATGAATTGTATAATGTAAACAAAATATAAAGATGAAAAAGAAGAGAATGAGAGTTTGGGCGCTGGGAGCGATGACAACTTTGATGTTGGCTTCCTGCGGCACCACGCAGACCGTGCCTCTGACCGGTAGAACACACCGCATCTCGGTTTCGGATGCGCAGGTGTTGAGTTTGTCGAACCAGGAATATACCAAATATATGGCTTCTGCCAAAAAATCTACCAATGCCACGAAGACGGCGCAGGTGGAGAGAGTGGGCAAGAGGCTGGCGGCTGCCGTGGAAACCTATCTCAAGGAAAACGGATATGCCAACGACTTGCAGAACTATTCCTGGGAATTCAACCTGGTGCAGGATAATAGCGTAAACGCCTTCTGCATGCCGGGTGGAAAGATTGTGGTTTACGAAGGACTGCTCCCAGTGGCTTCGAGCGACAATTCGCTCGCCATCGTTCTGGGACACGAGATAGCGCACGCCGTGGCTAAGCATAGCGCCGAACAGATGTCGAAGGCGCAGAACCAGCAGGTGGGCACCAGCATCCTGGGCAGTGTGCTCAACCAGACTGTGGGAAGCGGTGTGGGCGACATGGCGAGTGCCGTGGCAGGACAGTATTTTTCTTTCCGCAACCTGAAGTATTCGCGTGAAAACGAGACGGAGGCTGACTACATGGGTCTTATCTTCGCCGCCATGGCAGGCTACGACCCTCAGCAGGCGATTCCTTTCTGGGAGCGCATGGCTGCGGCTTCGGGCAACAGCAACAAGAGTGATCTCTTCAGCGACCACCCTTCGGATGCCAAGCGAATCGCTGCCCTGAAAGCGGCGATGCCTACTGCCTTGAAGTATTACAAGCCGCAGAATGGAGCATATTCTACTTCTGGTGTATCTTCAAAGTCTTCAAAATCATCGAAGTCATCGAAATCTTCCAAGATTTCAAAGACTCCGGTAAGAACCATCAAAGCCAGTTCGCTGAGCGGTTTCTCTTCTACCAAGAAGTAGAAAGAGCGGGTTTTCTTCCACAAAGAAGAGAATAGGGGTTAACACTTAAGATATCTCCCCAAAAGGAGTGTTGGATGCTATTTGTAAAATTTCAATAATAGAATTCATATTATGATGGACTACATCTCTCAAAACCTATGGCTATTCTGGACAGTCATCATGTTCATTTGCCTGATTCTGGAGTTGTCTTCGGGCGACTTCTACGTAACTTGTTTTGCCATCGGTGCGCTTATCAGCATACCGGTGGCGGTGATGGATGCTCCCTTCTGGATGCAGGTGGTGGTATGGGCGGTATGCTCCGTGATGAGTATTCTGCTGATCCGACCGCATCTGGTGAAGGCTATCCGAAAGGGTGCCGATGAACGCAAGAGCAATTCGGATGCCCTGAAGGGACAGATAGGTGAGGTGACCCAGACCATCGTGGCTGGCGGATACGGAAGAGTGAAGCTCGATGGCGACGACTGGAAGGCGGAGGCACCCGGATGCAGGGAGGATATCGCCGAGGGAGCCCGAGTAAGGGTGAAGGGACATCAGTCTATCATCCTGCAGGTTGAGGAGTTCTAGCATCTTGCCGCAACCCGAAGAAAGCTATAGAAAAAGTATTAATTTAAATTATAAACATCATGGAAATAGGACTTTATGTGTTAATCGCTCTAGTGTTACTTGCACTGGTTGTGGTGAAGAAAACCATCGTGATCATTCCCCAGAGTGAGACCAAGATTATCGAGCGATTGGGTCGCTACTATGCCACCCTGAAGCCGGGTATCAACATCATTATCCCGTTCATCGACCAGGCGAAGACCATCGTGGCGATGCGTGGGGGTAGATATACCTATACCAACAACATCGACCTTCGTGAACAGGTGTACGACTTCGACCGACAGAATGTGATTACCAAGGATAATATCCAGATGCAGATTAATGCGCTGCTTTATTTCCAGATTGTGGATCCTTTCAAGAGCGTGTATGAAATCAACAACCTGCCTAACGCCATCGAGAAGCTGACCCAGACCACCCTGCGTAACATCATCGGTGAGATGGAGTTGGATCAGACCTTGACTTCGCGCGACACCATCAACACCAAGCTCCGTTCCGTATTGGACGATGCTACCAACAAGTGGGGTATCAAGGTGAACCGTGTGGAGCTGCAGGACATCACACCTCCTGAGAGTGTGCTCATGGCGATGGAGAAGCAGATGCAGGCAGAGCGTAACAAGCGTGCCACCATTCTGACCAGTGAGGGTGAAAAGGAGAAGCAGCGTCTGCTCTCTGAGGGTGAGAAGGCTGCCATCGTCAACAAGGCTGAGGCTGCCAAGCAGCAGGCTATCCTGAGAGCTGAGGGTGAGGCTACGGCGCGCATCCGCAAGGCTGAGGCTGAGGCGATAGCCATCCAGAAGATTACCGAGGCGGTGGGCCAGAGCACCAACCCTGCCAACTATCTGCTTGCACAGAAGTATATCACCATGATGCAGGAGGTGGCTCAGGGCAAGGACAACAAGGTGGTTTATCTGCCATACGAGGCTACTAATCTGATGGGTTCCATCGGTGGCATCAAGGATTTGTTTAATAGTAAGTAAACTTTTGTTTAACAGTAAGTAAACTTAGAAATAAGTAAACTTAACAGTAAATAAACTTAAAATATGAGTAAGAAAATTTGTATTGTAGCCGGAGCGAGACCAAACTTCATTAAGGTGGCTCCGGTGATTAGAGCGATAGAGAACGCCCAGAAGCAGGGCGAAGGGGTGGAGTATGAACTGGTGTTCACGGGTCGTGAGGACGACGAGACGCTGGAAGACTCTCTGTTCTCTGATCTGGACATCAGGAAGCCGGATGTATATCTGGGCGTGGACTGCGAGAACATGAACGAGCTTACCGGACAGGTGATGGCTCAGTTTGAGCGCTATCTGCAGCAGCATCCTACGGATGTGGTCATCGTGGTAGATGACCTGGCTTCTACGATGGCCGTGGCTATCGTTACCAAGAAGCAGGGCGTGAAGCTGGCGCATATCGCGGCAGGTACCCGCAGCTTCGATATCACCATGCCGAAGGAAATCAACCGACTGGTGATTGATGGTCTGTCGGATATCCTCTTCACGGCGGGTATCTCGAACAACAGCATCGCCAACAAGGAGGGAGCCGAACTCTCTAAGGTATATATGGTGGGCAATGTGCTCATCGACAACATCCGATTCCTGCAGCAGCGCATGCAGCGCCCTGTCGTGATGGACCAGGAGCATCTGGAAGAAGGCAAATATCTGCTGCTTACCTTGAACCGCAAGGCGATAGTGAACAACATTGAGGAGATGAAGAAGCTGATTTCCACCATCGATGGGGTGGCAAGAAAGGCGGGCATCAAGGTATTGGCACCTCTGCGTGGCAAGGCATTGGGATTCGTCTTGGCTTTCAAGGCTTATCAGGATGTGGCTGATCATCAGTCGGGCATCATGGTGGTGCAGCCTCAGGGCTATCTCGACTTCTCTTATCTTGCTGCCCATGCCATGGGTGTGATCACGGATTCGGGCAATGTGGCTGAGGAGGCTACCTTCAACGGTGTGCCTTGCATCACGCTGAACAGTTACACCGAGCACCTGGAAACGGTGACCGTGGGTACGAACGAACTGGTAGCTGAAGACCCGGAGAAGCTGCAGCTGGCGATGGAGAAGATAGCGAAGGGCGAATGGAAGAAGGCCGGCATTCCTGACAGATGGGATGGCAGATCGGCCGAGCGCATCGTTCAGATTATTTGTGGAGAATAAGTAAATCCAGACGCCCTGAAAGGGCAGAAGCTCCTAGCCCAGGGCAACACCCTGGGTAATCATGAGCGCAAGGTTGTCGCCCTGTAAGGGCAAAAGCTTTGTGTATGAGAAGCTTTTGCCCTTACAGGGCGATTTTGCTATATACCTTGTGAACCCAGGGTGTTGCCCTGGGCTAGGAGCTTCTGGGCTTTCAGCCCGTGTGGGGCTTTCGTTTATTTCACCGGATAATCGTATTGTTTATAATAGGTAGGCGTCTTTGGGGTGTTATACCAGTTCCCCTCAACACTTACGCCGATGGAGAAATTCTTGTTGGTGTATCTTACTCCGGCTCCCAATACGTTGGCACCGGCGGCACCCATGCCGTATCCGCCTGGCATCACACCCATGCCCCAGGCTCCGGGATACATGCCGTAACCAAACGGACCATAGCCATAGGGACCATATCCGCGATAACCATAGGGACCATATCCGACATACCTATTATATATAGAGTTATAATTATTAGCCACGCTCACCTGACCATAAACAAAAGCCTCCCAATGCTCGTTGAATTTATACCCCAGCATGCCATACACGCCACCATCGTGGAAGTTGTCGCTTCCGTAATTGATGTTGTTGATGTAGGTGCCCAGCGCCATCCACAACTTGTTGTCCTTGGTGAGGGGTGTGAGATAGGTGGCGTTGATGGTCTGGGTGAAGCCGCCCCAGTGAGGGGCATTCTTTCCGAATGTGGCGAAAACCGAGAGATCTATCGAAAGATTCAATCCCTTGTGCAGTCCCCAGCCGTAGCCATATTGGTTCCAGCCATATCCGTTTCCATATCCGTTTCCAAATCCATCATTTCCAAATCCATCCCCGAAAGCCCCGCTATTGGCAAGGTTGGAAATCGGATTATTATAATAATCGCTATCCTTCGGATTCTTCAAGGCATTGTTCAATCCATAAATCTCGTCATTTAATGAACCGGAAGCGATATGCCTGAGTGGGGTATAGGTATGCTTCATCGGCTTGCCGCCATAAACCACGGTCTTTCCGTCCTGATAAACGGTGTCGCCAGGTAGAAGCCAATCCTCGCGCGGACTGTCGGGACTATGCAATGGTCCGAAGCTCACATGTTGCGCTTGGGCTTTCATTCCCAGTAGAGTGAAGCCCAAGAGAAGAAGATATAATCTTTTTTTTATCATCATTTTATCATTTTCTTTATTTTGAACGCAAAGATATAAAGAAAGTTCGAGAAAAGCATAACTTTTTAGAATAAAATCATTATCTTTGCAATCGATAACAATTGATTCGATAAAATTCATAAGAAAATGAAAAAAATACTATCTTTCTGCGCAGTCTTGCTGATGGCTTGCTCGGTAAATGCGCAGACTCAGACGAATGCACAGCAGAATGCTTCGGATGCAAAGGCAGGCCAGGCACAGCTTCTCCCATGGGAGACTCCTCGCGACACCACCTGCCACGAGGTGCTGCTCGAAACCACGATGGGCAACATCCGTGTGGCACTCTATAACGACACGCCGCACCATCGCGACAACTTTCTGAAACTCGTGAACAGTGGCTATTACAACGGCTGCATCTTCCAGCGAGTCATCAAGAACTTCATGATTCAGGGCGGCGACTACTCCTGCCGAAAGGTGACTCCGGGAAAGGTTGAGAAGTTTGATGTAGACTATACAGTGCCTGCCGAAATCATCTATCCTAAGTACTACCACAAGCGTGGACAGCTCTGTGCGGCTCGCGAGGGAGACGATGAGAACCCAACCAAGGCTTCGGCTTCCACCGATTTCTATATCACCTGGGGCAGAAACTTCTCGCCTCGACAGATGGAATACTATGTGGAGAAGGAGAAGAGAGAGGGCAAGTCGTATGCCATCCCATCCACCGAACTGCAGCAGGGATATATTAAATATGGTGGCGTGCCGCATCTTGACAACGGATATACCGTGTTCGGAGAGGTGCTGGAAGGCCTTGACGTGGTAGGTAAAATCCAGAATGTTGCTACCAACAAGGAGAATAACGATCGTCCGCTGGATGATATCGTCATCAAGAAAGCAACTCAGGTGAAATAAATAATTAACAATTTAATAACCAAAACATTATAGACGAGACGGATATGAAATCATTAAAGGAATTGTACAGAATAGGAAAGGGCCCTTCGAGCAGTCATACCATGGGACCTCAGCGTGCAGCCAAGCTCTTCCTGGAGCGATGTGGCAATGCTTCCTCTTACGAGGTGACACTCTATGGGGCCCTCGCTGCTACCGGCAAGGGCCACATGACCGATATTGCCATCGAGGAGGTGCTGAAGAAGCACATCGTGCACATCAACTGGGAGCCTCAAACCTTCCTGCCTTTCCATCCTAACGGAATGAAGTTTGTGGGCAAGGACCTGAATGGCGACGTCATCGACGAGTGGACGGTGTACAGCATCGGCGGCGGTGCCCTTTCTGATGGCACCGAGGGTCACGAGGAGCTGGGCGCAGAAGATGTCTACGACCTTCATACCATGGCTGATATCCAGAAATGGTGCTACGAGAACGGCCGTGCCTTCTGGGAATACGTAGAGAAATGCGAGGATAAGGACATTTGGGATTATCTGCGCAAGATTTGGGAAACCATGAAGCAGTCTATCCGCAACGGTCTCAACCACGAGGGTGTGCTGCCTGGTCCGTTGAAGCTTCAGCGCAAGGCTGCCACCTATCATATCAAGGCAAAGGGCTACCGGGCTTCCCTGCAGAGCCGCGGCTTGGTTTATTCCTATGCCCTGGCGGTGAGCGAAGAGAATGCTTCGGGTGGCACCATCGTTACGGCACCTACCTGTGGTGCCTGCGGCGTGCTTCCTGCCGTGCTCTATCACATGCATACGGCACACGATATGAGCGAAGACCGCATCCTGCGTGCCCTGGCTACTGCCGGACTGGTGGGTAACATCGTGAAGAACAATGCCTCTATCAGTGGTGCCGATGTGGGTTGCCAGGGCGAGGTAGGTGTGGCTTGTGCGATGGCTTCGGCTGCGGCATGCCAGCTTTTCGGTGGAAGTCCGGCACAGGTGGAGTATGCTGCCGAAATGGGATTGGAGCATCACTTGGGTATGACCTGCGACCCTGTTTGCGGCCTGGTTCAGATTCCGTGCATCGAGCGCAACGCCTTTGCTGCAGCTCGTGCCCTGGATGCCGACCTCTACGCCTCCTTCTCTGATGGTCACCACAGCGTATCCTTCGATAGAGTGGTAGAGGTGATGAGACAAACCGGTCACGACCTGCCATCGCTCTACAAGGAAACCAGCGAGGGCGGTTTGGCAAAAGGCTTTAAAGGAGAATAATCGCCCTGAAGTAGAATACTCGGACTTCCCGGCACGCCCTGAAAGGGCAGAAGCTCCTAGCCCAGGGTAACACCCTGGGTAAGAATAGCAGTTAGCAATGCGCCCTGTAAGGGCAAAAGCTTTTGATTAATTAGATGATTTATAATAGATTAAAACGATTTAGTTTAAGTACTTTAGTAATAGCAGTCTGTCTTCTCCTGTCTTCCTGCGGTTCGGATTCTTCCGATGCGAAGAAGCAGTTGAAGGCGAAGGCTGATTTGCAGGGCGCCGTTATCGGCGTACAGTTAGGTACCACCAGCGACGGCCTTGCCACAGAGTTGGAAAAGAAAGGAGATGGCACCAAGGTGGAACGCTACAACAAGGGAGCCGATGCCATCCAGGCACTCCTTCAGGGTAAGATAGATTGCATGGTGACCGATGAGGCGCCTGCCAAGGCTTTCCAGCGGGTGAACCCATCGCTCAAAATCCTGCCCGAAACCTTCGATGCATCCTCTTTCGCCATCTGCGTGGCGAAGGATCATGGCGAGTTGAAGCAGTCCATCAACCATGCCATCCGCATTCTGAAAGCGAATGGCGTCATCGACTCTATCGTAAACCGACATCTGGAACGGGGCATTGCCGTGGCATATACGCCTAAGGATTCTGATGCGAAGAAGATGGGACCGGAAGCCTTGCAGAAGCTGGGTTTGAAGAAGAGTCTTCGCTTCGCCACCAATGCCACCTTCGAACCTTTCGAGTATTATCAGAATGGTAAGATTGTGGGCATCGATGTGGATGTGGCGAATGCCATCGGCGATGTGCTGGGTGTGGATGTGGAGATTCTCGATATGGAGTTTGATGCCATCATCACCTCGGTGCAGGCAGGCAAGGCTGATGCCGGAATCGCCGGTATCACGGTTACTCCGGAGCGAGAGAAGAATATCGGATTCACGGATTCCTATGCCGATGTGCGTCAGGTAATCATGGTGAACTCTGGTGATGCGAAAGTGGCTGATGCTCAGCATGGATTCGTTGATAAGTTCAAGTCATGCTTTATCGACGATAACCGCTATCAGTATATGCTCCAGGGCTTGGGCAATACCCTCATCATCACCTTCTTCGCCATCATCCTTTCCGTAATTCTCGGAACGCTGATAGCCATCGTCCGTGCCCGCCACGAGCGCAAGGGCGACTGGAAGATTCCTAACATCATCTGCCAGTTTTACCTCACCATCATGCGAGGCACGCCAACCATGGTGCAGTTGCTCATCATCTATTACGTGGTGTTTGCCTCGGCAGATGTCAACAAGATTTTCGTTGCCGTCATTGCCTTCGGTTTGAACTCAGCGGCATATATTGCCGAGGTAATCCGTTCGGGCATCATGTCGGTGGATAACGGACAGATGGAGGCGGGCAGGAGTCTCGGTCTCTCTTATGGCAAGACGATGCGTCTCATCATCCTGCCGCAAGCCTTCAAGAATGTGCTTCCGGCGATGGGTAACGAGCTTATCACCCTGCTCAAGGAAACGTCTATCAGCGGCTACATCGGACTGGTGGATTTAACCAAGGGCTCGGACATCATCCGAAGCATCACCTACGAGGCCATGATGCCATTGGGCGTAGTAGCGCTGGTCTATCTCTTCCTCGTCTTGGGTCTGAATGCCGGGGTAAGGAAGCTGGAAAAGCGATTAAGAAAGAGTGAAAGGAAATAGTGCCCTGAAAGGCAATTTGCAAGTTTTCGCAGCACGCCCTGAAAGGGCAAAAGCATCAAATAATTATGGATAAAAACGAGATAATCAAGATAGAAGGACTTCGCAAGCGCTTCGGCGACAACGAGGTTCTCAAGGGTATTACCACCTCCTTCCATCAAGGCGAGGTGGTAGCCATCATTGGTCCATCGGGTTGTGGTAAGAGCACCTTCCTGCGCTCCATCAACCTGCTGGAGCAGCCTACCCATGGCAAAATCTACATCGACGGCGTGGATATCACCGCCTGGGATGTAGATATCAACAAGATGCGCCAGCGCGTAGGCATGGTGTTCCAGCAGTTTAACCTCTTCCCCAACATGACCATCCGCCGCAACATCATGCTGGCACCCGTGGAACTGGGCAAGATGACAAGGGAAGAAGCCGATGAGAAGGCAACAGAACTCCTTACCCGCATCGGCTTGCTGGATAAGGCAGATAGCTATCCCGACAGCCTTTCGGGCGGGCAGAAACAGCGTGTAGCCATTGCCCGTGCTCTGGCGATGAATCCTGAGGTGTTGCTCTTTGATGAGCCTACGTCTGCGCTCGACCCCGAGATGGTGGGTGAGGTGTTGCAGCTGATGAAGGATGTGGCTGCCGAAGGAATGACCATGGTGGTGGTGACGCACGAGATGGGTTTCGCCCGTGAAGTGGCGAATCGTGTTCTCTTCTTCTGTGATGGCTATATCACGGAGGATGGCACGCCTGAAGAAGTGTTCAATCATCCGAAGTCTCCAAGACTCCAGGAGTTCCTGGGAAAAGTTTTGTAGAGTTAATAGTTTATAGTTAACAATTTATAGTATGGCTATTTATGTTATGACTATAAAATAAAAATCCGATGCATATCTTTTTGATAGATATCCATCGGATTTTTCAACTGTTATTGTTATTGTTATCAATTACTTCTTATCATGATGATTTTTCAACTGTAATTGTAATCGTAATCAATTACTTCTTATTCTCGATAATCTCCTCAGCACGCTTCAATGCCTTGCTGATATGATCCGTGATGTTCTCCTTGCCGAGCATATTGTAGAAACCAGCCTTCTCCAACTGCGCGTTTACCTTCTCGCAAACACCAGAGAGAACCACCTGGATGTCCTCCTTCTGACTCATCTCGCAAAGATTCGTGAGGTTGTGAATACCCGTAGAATCAACAAACGGAACCTTGCGCATGCGAATCACACGAACCTCAGGACGGTCGCCGAACGCAGCCATCACCTCCTCAAACTTATTACCCGCTCCGAAGAAGAACGGACCGTTGATCTCGTAAACCTCCACACCCTTAGGAATCGTATAGTGCTCCAGGTTGGTAGAAAGGAAGTCATATTCCTTGTTCAAGTCAATCTCATCCTCAGTAACTGCCGTAACATCAGTGGTTTCGC
>ERZ1026874.1732-NODE-1732-length-11175-cov-5.515198_pt1 | contig 11175 bp, 6 predicted proteins | sample MGYA00380167_ERZ1026874 | MGnify/ENA primary metagenome ERZ1026874 (study PRJEB33269, sample SAMEA4719803) | human gut metagenome | biome: human-associated habitat; feature: organic feature; material: feces | place: Cameroon | collected 2013-10 ...
GAAGTGGATCTGACGGATGATTACATCAATGAGATCATCGGTCAGGGGCGGCACGAAAACCAATCCTTCTTTGCCTTTACAGCCACCCCGAAGGGCAAGACCATCGAGAACTTCGGAACGGAAATCGGCACCAATGCGGACGGCGAACCCATCAAAACACCGTTCCATGTTTATTCCATGCGGCAGGCCATCGAGGAGCATTATATTCTGGACGTTCTTGCCAACTATACCACCATTAAGGAAGCATTCAAGCTGATTCGGGTATCCGAGGACAACCCGGAGCTGATCGAAGGTCAGACCGCCCGTGCGCTGTTCAAGTATTATAAAAAGCATGGCTACACCATTGCACAGAAAACCGAAATGATTATGGCAAACTTTCTGGATAACTGTCGTTATCAGATTGACCGCAAGGGTAAAGCCATGATCGTTGCAGACAGCCGTGCCAACGCTGTGCGCTACTATCTCGCTGTCAAGCGTTATATCGAGGCTCACCCGGACGAATGCGCCGGTTGTGATGCCATGATTGCCTTTTCTGGCGAGGTGACGCTGGAAGATTACCCCAGCGACAAGCCGTTTACCGAGGCAACCATGAACCTTGACGAAAATGGGCGGTACATTACTACAGACAAAAAGTTCCGTCAGGCGTTCCACAGCAGCCAGTATAATATTCTGGTGGTTGCCAACAAGTATCAGACCGGCTTTGACGAACCGCTGCTGCATACCATGTATGTGGACAAGAAGCTGCGGGATGTGACCGCCGTGCAAACGCTTTCCCGCCTGAATCGTACCCATCCGGGCAAAAGCAGCACCTTTGTTCTCGATTTTGAAAATACCGAGGAAGATATTCGGGATGCTTTCCTGCCCTACTACGAAACCACCATTCTGGAGGGAAGCACCGATCTGAACAAGGTCTATGACCTGCGCAATAAGATCCGCGATTATATGCTCTACAACATGGACGATGTGGAGACCTTCAATAAGTTCATGGCAGCGCAGGGTGATAAAAAGCAGGATGCCGTTGCGCTTGGCAAGCTGGCAAGTCTGTTCCGCCCGGTGATTGCACGGTATCAGGATCTGGGAGAGGAAGACCGTTACACCGCCCGCGATTATGTTCGCAAGTTCAATGGCGCATATTCCTACATTACACAGCTTGTGCGCCTCCATGACAAAGACCTATTCAACGAGTACCAGTACACGCTTCACCTTGCACGGCTGCTGCCCAATCCCAATGAAAACGAATTTGTGGATATTGAGGATAAGATCAAGCTGGAATACGCTTCCCTGAACGAAACTTTTAGGGGCGCCATCGTTCTGGACGAGAAACCGACTATCCTCACGCCCACCAAGGGGCTTGCACCGAAGGTACCGAACAAGAAAACAGATACCCTGCAAAGCATTATCGACAAGGTAAACGAGCGCTTCAATGGCAACTTCACTGATTCCGACCGAGTGATCATCGAGGGCATCTACCAGATGTTCATGAAGGATTCGGATGTTAAGAAGTTCAAGAAGTATGCCAAGGATAACAGCACTGAAATGTTTGTACAGTCGCTGTTCCCGGATAAGTTCAAGGATATCGTGACCCAGTGTTTCCTTGATAACAACGATTCCTTCGCTAAGTTGTTCAACGATCCAGACTTTTATAACAAGGTGCAGGAGTCGATGGCCGCCGAGCTGTATAAGGCGTTGAGGAAGGATTAAAGTTCTATCAATACTCCCCTACTTCTACGCTAGAACCGCCGATGCCCTGAACATCATCAACGCTGACGAAAACGCCTACTACAAAATGCAATCCGCTGTCCAACAGTGTTTTAGTTGAAACGCTATTGGACAGCGGATTTTGTTGTTTTTTGTCAAAATCAGTATTGCGCCACATGCTTAATTCTGTTAAACTTGTAACAATCAGTCAGCATTTCCATCGCATTCTAGCGGTGATCTATTTATGGATTGCAGAATCGGTTCCAAAAGAACAATTTATTGTACCATTTTTGTGCTATACTGCTGGCGGCACGAGATAAATACCAAAGAAAGCTGGGACTTCTTATGGGTTGGAGCAAATACTCAGAGGATAACGACGGATTCAGCGAGGAAAGACTTACAAACACCTATGGTGCCGGCAAGTATTCCTACAACTTCAACCATTATTGGACCTCAGAGACTGCAAAAGCTTCTGACTGTTTGCGTCATCTTCGTAATCAACCCCGTCGCAATCCATTTGTTGAAGTAAACCATCAACGAGTGAAACTGGCCACGGAGCAGTTTTCAAAGATTACTTCTTTGAAACTTTGCTATTACGGAAATGCGCCTGCCGATGTTTCGCTTCTTGTAGACAAGGGGCTTTCTTCGCAAGACAGGATTTCCTTTCGTACCGTGCCAAAGAAAAAGGAATATGATTTATTCCAGCAGATTCCGCATAAAGGTTTTTACACATTATGCGTCTCTGTAGACAATTTATCTTTTGAAATACAGCAGAAAATCCAGCTTTCAAACCTAACCATAAAAGAAATCCAAGCTCATATCTATCCGCTTGCACGATTTGAAGATGCTTTTACTGATCGGCTTTCAGAGCAGGATTATCTCCGCTATCTGCAGCTGTTGCTTGCCGATCACAGTAGTTCCGAGGATGTTCTTGACTATTTTGAATATCTCAATGACACAGGTGTGCAAAGCGAATCGCTCGGCTGGTACTGTTTGTTAACTACGCAAAACCCTGATTATGTCCGCAATCCGCAAGTAACAACTCTCTGGAAGGGTGTTTACAGTCTTCTTAATGGAAATTATAAATTAGCACGAAAGCATTTCGATAACGAGAAAGAAAGCAACTTACTTCATGGATGTTATCAGATTTGCTGGATGCTGGAAGGCATATCCGGCAATGAAGGATATTGGAAAGCACCTTATCAGAACAAAAACTGTGGTATTTTAGGGACGCTTCACAGAGTTTTGACCATTCTTTTTAAATACACTGCTGTGAACTCAACGTTTCCGGCCTATGATGATATAGAAGAACTTAGCCTATTCGTACAGTACCCTCTTATTCGAGCAATTATAAATTTTCAGGATTCTCTGCAGCATGAAACCACCTTATCGAATGCAGATTATTCCCTATTAAAGAATCTCTCCCCATGGGTTGCTGTGCCCTTCTGCCGGGGAAAGACGCAGACAGATATTGACACTATCCTACAGGACACATTCAAAAATTTTCCATCCAATCATCAATTCAAGGAATACGCACATCAAAACATCTGCACGAACAGTATCGTATATTTTCTACCGGGAGATGGCGCTCTCTATCAGGCGGCCTTGCGTCAGGCAAACCTTGGAAGAAGGCATCCCCTTCCTGAAAGAATTCTCACCAGCGGTCAGTATACAGAAAAAATCGAGTTACTCCCCTTGGGCGGTACCTGCAAAATAGGTGCAAGTTGTTTTCTTTTGACCTACCGTGGATTTCGAATTTTACTTGATTGCGGTATTGATCCAACTCAATCTAGCAAGGATGTTTACGCAGGCATTTCTGCGCTGAATTGTAACATTGATGCAATTATAATCAGCCATGCACATCTGGATCATAGTGGTGCAGTTCCGGCAGCTCATGAGGCGTGGCCAGAAGCCAAAATCTATGCAACAAGCATTACGGAAATGTTTCTGGAGCATCTGTATGCAGATATGGCAAAAGTTAAAAATGACCCCTCTGGTGCATTTGAAATCGAAAACATTTCCTACAATCGTGAAGTTATGCAGGACACTCTGGCCCACATTGAAGTCGTCAAATGTGAGCAGTGGATTCAACTAGCAAAAGAGATTCGGTTTCGATTCCACTCGGCTGGGCATCTTCTAGGTGCAGCAATGATTGAGCTGTGCGTAAACAAGAAAACAATACTCTATACAGGAGATTGGTCTTCTCATGAGCAAAGTCTAACTCCTACAGCTGACTATAAAAACTTGCCCTTTGAACCTGATCTGCTCCTTTGCGAAGCAACCTATATGAAAAAGATCACAAGTGATTGGAAACAATGCAGAGACGATTTGGAAAAAGCAATTCTGGATGGAATACAATCCAATCAGAGTATTTTGCTTCCTGCCAATGCTATGGGACGAAGTCAGGAGCTTGCCTGTCTTATCGGCGAGATGAAGAACAACGGATCGATTCCTGCTGAAACCGAATTGTGGCTGGCAGGTATGGCAAGTGCTATCACATTGGAATCTGCCTGTTTCATGAATGAGGCGTATGCAAATGTGATTGGGCAATACCGTATCTTCGATGGTTCAAACTGGCCCGAACAAAACTGCATCGTGATAGCCAGTTCTGCAACACTCGCAGCAGGAAGCGCATCTGCACAGATTCGTAAGCATTGGGCAGAAAATCAGATTCCCTGCCGCATCATCCACAATGGCGGATGGCACACGTCACACCCAGATCCAACCGAAGTCATTTTCTCTTGCCCGTTGCCCACTCATGCAAGCTGCTCCGATATAAAAAGTATGATACGCAATCTGCACCCCAAATCAGTGGCATTTGTGCATCAGGGCGGAAAAACCGCAGACCGCCCACAGCTTTTAGCCGCGCTCCATAAAGAGATTTGTCAAGAAAACCATAATGACGTGCTCTGCTACAATCTAACCGAACAGCAACTTGTCAAACCATTTGATATCTTATATATGTTACAGAAAGGAACCTGTTACGATGGCTGAAAAGGAAATAAAGACATCCAATAGCATGATTTCACAAAAAGATGGCAATGAAAAGAAAGCTTTGTCAAAAAAGGAATCCAAACCAAAAACGCCTTCGCTTCCTCCGATTACACAGGAGTGGACAAAAGAGGCTGTTCAATATGGATTGAAAGAGTGGTTTAATTATCTCCACGCACAAAAAACACCGAACTCGGAAAAGAAACCTTCTGTAGAACGAAAAAAAGAGGTTGAACGTCTGAATCAACTCTATGATTGGAACCTTTTTGTCATATCTCATTTGAGAGACAATTCAACAGCAGAAATAAACACTTTTCTTGATTGGTTACTCGAATTGTATGTAGATCCTTTCAGGCGCGATGTGAAGAGCTATCTTGTCAGTGAAAAAATGCGAAAGATTTTGTCTGCCGCATACGAGCACGATACAGCCACAATTTATCCTGTGCTCGAAAAAATCAACAAATATATTCCCGTACAAGAGTACCCCTCTTTGTCTTTTGAACCGACAAGTGCCTTAATCGGCAGTATCGTTCCAAAATCTTCGTCCGAGCGAGAATTTTTCCCTCCTTTATCTGATTCAGCTATTATTTCTCGTTTGAATCTGTTTGTGCAGAATAAAAATGCCGATGTATTTACAAAATGGGTTTTAGGAATTCTGCAGTACAATCCATTAGCTGTGCCATCCGTTTTTGATTTCCATGAAAATCGTGATTCCGTAAAGAAGTGGATTCACGATCAACTGTGTAACAATGACGTTGCTCGTGAATTATTAACGGATGGTCTAATTGGTGGCGAACAACTGCAAGCGCTTTTGAATGATCTTCATAACCAGAAGTTAAGAGCATCCTCCATCTCCTCTCTTCAGAAAGAGAACGAACGATTAAACAGTGAATATGAAACGCAAAAAGCTCAAATTGATTCCCTAAAGGAACAGCTTGAAGCCAAAGATCGTGCAATCGAGCAGTATAAAGAGCTACAAAGAAAAGCCGACTACGAAAAAATCGTCCTCAATGAGAAATCAAATCAATCCGAACAACGTTTGAACCTGCAAATTCTTGCAAACGAACGCCTTGTTGCTGATAACGAGCGTCGTCTACAGAAAGCCACAGCAGACGTGACACAAGCAACCAACCGTGCAGAACTGCTTGCCGATGAAAATCAGAGACTTTCGCAGGCGCTTGAAAATGTACAGGCAGACCTTGATTTGTCTCAAAACAACCTCAAAAATGCAGAGCAGGCTGTAGGTGAACAGGAAGATCGCACCAAAAAAATTCTACTCAGAAATCTGGTAGAGGGCTTTTCTGAGCCCTTGTACTATCTGAATGGTACAAGCCAGTACCTTGCACAAAGCCACCCCGACGATAGTGCTATAATGGAGTTGCCTGAATTTTTGTCACAGATCGATAAAACGTTGTCTTCCATGGGGCTCACAAAGTTCGGGCAGGACGGAGAAACTGTAGCGTATGATTCTGCGCTACATGAGCTTGCAGATGGTATGTGCAGTAAGGGAGACGCAGTTGTGATTCTACAATGCGGCTGGAAAATAAGCGGCGATGTCTATAAGAAAGCAATCGTGCAAAAAGGAGAATAAACAGATATGTCTCAAAAGGAACATTTGACGATTCGATGGGCGTTTGGCACAGGGCAGAATGCCGAAATCGACTTCACACGGGATGAGCTGTTAAAAATTTGTGACCCGATTATTGACAATGCAATCAAGCCAATCGATTCCGCGCTGGATAAAGCCAATTTGGAAAAAGAGGACATCGACCTGATTATTATGGCAGGCGGTTCTTCTCAACTTCCCGGTGTGTCGGAAAAAATATTTCAAAAACTGGGAAAGAGACCTAAAATCATTCCCCGGAATCTGATGCTTGCAGTTTCCTCTGGCGCAACATTGCAGCAGCGTGAAATAATGTCCCTCCCTATGGACAAAAAACCTGTAAAGCGTGTTGGCACATCTTTGGGAATCGTAGTACAAGACGGCGGTCATAGAAGCATCAAGTTGCTGTTGAATCACAACGAAGAACTTCCGGCAACAAAAAAACATATACTACCAATCGATGAAGATCAAAGAGAAGCCAGTCTGCAGCTCGTTACAATGAAAGGCAACCAAAATGTTGCTGAACGTCATCTGAATAAGCGTGTGCTAAAATTGGATCATGATACAACCGAAATCATTGCTGAGATTACGGTAACTGAAAATCGCGTGATTCAGTTGAAAGCATGGGATCCAAAGCACACTGAGCAGCAAGTAATTATTCAGGCAGACCAAAATTCTCTAACTGAAGCACAAATGGAGAATCGTCGGAAACTTCTCGGCATTTCAGAAAAAACATCAACAGGAAGCAAAGGGCAGCCTTGCATCGGTATCGACCTCGGAACCACAACAACCGAGCTGACCTTCTCTAAACGTGCTCTTGGCTCACCGATTGAATATTTGGAGAATCCGGAAGCTCCTGCAAGTTATGCGACATACAGTTTTCCTTCTGTTGTTTACTTCAAGGAGGGGCAAGAAAAACCAGAAGTAGCGAATGAAACAGCTGTTAATGCACTGACAGATGCAAGCGCGTTAAATCGGGTCTTCAGCAATTTCAAAACAGAGAATCCGCGTTCCTTCCATGAAAAAATTGACGATAAGGATATTACGGTTCGTGATTTGTCTGCGCTGGTTTTGGCAAAAGTATGGGAAAGCGCTCAAGCCCGGTTTTCCGATTTTAATCTTGAAAGAGCCGTCGTGACAGTTCCTGCAAAATTTGACTTCGACCAGTGTCGCGAAACCATTGAAGCCGCACAAATGGCAGGGATCAAGGATGTCACCTTAATTGATGAACCGACTGCTGCATTTGAATATTATCGAAGCCAAAATGATATTGATGTCAACAAAATTCGAAATGTTCTGGTATTTGATTTTGGCGGTGGCACAACCGATGTTGCCATTTTGGACTTAACGGACAACTCCGACGCAGAAGACAATCACTATAAAGAATGTCTGTACAACGTAGTCGGCATTGACGGCGATCCTGAGTGTGGCGGAAAAAATGTAGATGCTGCGATTTACGATTACTTACTGAAACAAATTGAAGACAAATATAAAAAGCCGTTGACCGCACTTTATCAACGACAGCTTCGAAAAAAGATTGAGGAAGTTAAGGTTCACCTTTCGGAAGATGACGAGGACGACGAATAATGGATGAAGAAATCGTAAAAGAGTACATCCGAAGATTCAACCAGAAATATCGGCTGACTCAATCATTCGTTGTTTCTGATATCGATTATGTTGAATTATCACCGGACGGCATTGATTCATTCTTCAAAAGATCCTGCAAAAAGATAGCGGCTGATTTAGCTGCAAGCTCTGCAGATACACCGGGTGCACTTTTATTTTTTGATAATTACCTGATGGCTGCAAGACGGAAAGGCAGCTCTCTTGAGTACCTGACGAAACAGCTGGGAATGCGTGATGTTTCGCAGATACCCATTTCAGTTGACAACTTACTGGAAGGTATACATCCCACAAATGAAATCGACTGGCTCGGCAACTTTGTTTCGTGGGCAGTAAATCCGACCGAAAACTCTGAGCTTTCGACGAAAATCTTCAAAAGACTTCTGTCAAAAGGCCTTCGCTTCTACTGCGAGCGAATTACCGATAGTGAGACGGAGTGTACTGTTTATATGCCTCCGTTTTCTTCTAAGATAACCTTCCCCAATTGGGAAAATGTTTTGAAGGAAGTCTCACCTGATATTCCTGTTAATCTCAATATGAAAGATTTTGGTTCTTTGATTGAGCACCCTATAGGTAAAACGCACTATCTTGTGTTCCACAAGCCGGCAGTTCAAATAGAAGACGAACAAGATGCCGCCACGTTGGAATACTATATTGTTTCTGCCTACAGGACTGAATTAAATGGATTGACTCACTGTCTAGGTTGTGTCGCATTTGATGTTGATGCGTATGATAAGATTTACGAGATGCGCGCCTTTCCAGACACTGTTATCCAGATGAAAAAGCTCAAAGCAAAACCAAAAGAGAAAAACGTGCAAGAGAGCTGTTCTGCAAGAGCATTACCACACCTTGAATCTCACTTTCAAATCGATGATTCGCTTTCCCCCTTCTTGGATTCAATTACAGATTCGTTTATTCGAAAAACGTATCGTTTGGGAAATCATTCTGGAAGTTCCGATGAATTTCTTCAGAAAATGCGCCAAAAGTACGAAGGCAACCGAGAGTTAGAGATTTCGGATCTTTGTGTAGAAATGACTGGTATCAATGATTTGAGTCAGATTTCGCTCGGTGATGCCGCATATCTAGCAAGGAAAACACGCCTTGAAGCTGTTCGGCAAGTGTTCGTTGAAACCGGGCTCTCAATGCACAATAGCAAAGATGCGTATTTTGGTGGGTGTAACATTATTCAACACGATTTAGATAATGTCTTGGAGCTTCCCGCTAACTTTGCTGAAGCAACATGGAAACTTGGACAGAAGATTCATGCTGTTGAATACGGAGTTATTAAAAGAAAGAACATCTCTAAATTCACGTTAGAACAAGTCATTGAAGCAATCGTTGCTCACAATGACAACTGTACCGCATCCGATGTCGCACTTGATTTACTTTATTTCTATGGCGGCTCAGATGATATGGAGCCTAGCGCTCTTTTCACCGCAAAGATATTTATATATCTTTCGCAGATGGATACTGTTCGACTTAAGGCGTCGGGTGGTCAAGCGCTTGGTGGAGCAGTATGTATGGAAAACATCAGTCAAGAAATCAAGCCTGTGCCCGTTAAGCGAGCTCAAACAAAAAATAAAGATGGTCATTCCATTGCCAAACGTGAGACGAACTTCGAACGTTTCGGATGGTATAAACCTGCAAATTCTGGAACCATATCTCCTCGTAAAACAGTTAAGATTGAGAACCTAGGACTGTCCGTTCGGTCTTATAATTGTTTGAAGCGTGCAGGCATCCGCACAACCGATGATCTCACTGCTAAATCTTTGCAAAATCTTATGCGTGTACGCAATCTCGGCAGAAAAAGTAGAGAAGAAGTCATCGAGAAACTGAAAGCTGCCGGATTTTCATTAAAGGACGATTAAATCAACATACAAGTCTATTATGCAAGCAGCCCCTGTTCAACAATTCTGCTGTACAGGGGCTGTAAGTATTGTAATGGTTTTGTGCTAAAAATTTAACCTGCGGCCTAAAAGAACGCATAGCCGGTGTAGGCAATGCCGTCGTACGTACAACGTCGACTTTAGCTTTGCAAAATGCTTGCTGGGGAAGGTCCCAAACCCTTTTGTTCTGCATTTTTCAATGCATGCTGCGCATCCCTGCGGGGCGCTTTTAGCATCATACAAATTATCACAACCTCTATTATTTTTAATAAAAGCAATGCAGATACAGTATATTTTCTGAGATCAAAAACTTCTTTTTCAATCAGATGCGGTTTATTCTCAATCATTGAATATTCTTCTAACTGGCGCTATAATAAAAGAAAATTGTAAGGAAGTGCACCTATGCTCCACCCCGGACTGTATGAACAGGTCATCAACAACGCACTGAACCGCGAGCTTGCAGAGATCCCGGAAGCCCGCAAGTCCACTGCGCCCATCGACACGGCGGAGGCTGCCAAGGTGCTGGCGCAGTATCTGACCGACGTGGTACAGAAGGGTCTTGAGAACGTACAGGACAACGGCGGCGGCATCGAGGCGCAAATCCAGCTGGCAAACCAGATCGTGACCACCATCCAGAGCACCACACAGGAAGCTGACTTTGCCGCGCTCAGTGTTGACCAGCGGGCAGAGCAGCTTCTTGCGCTTTTGCAGCAGAACGACCCAAGCCTTGCTACAGGAAAAAGCGCAAAAGACCTTGACCGTCCGGAGACCTCCATTGCGCAAAGTTCCCTGTTTACCGGCGCTATCCATGAGCCGCAGATGTACACGGAGCTGAAAAAGGAGATCGTCTCCGCTGACCGCATTGATATGCTGGTCTCCTTTATCAAGTGGAGCGGCTTGCGCCTCATCATGGACGAACTGCGGCAGTTTGCGCAAAGCGGCGGCGAGCTGCGCATCATCACCACCTCCTATATGGGCGCTACGGACGTAAAAGCCATTGAGGAGCTGCGCGCGCTGCCCAATACGAAGATCAAGGTCAGCTACGACACCAAACGTACCCGCCTGCACGCAAAAACCTATGTGTTTTACCGTGACACCGGTTTTACTACGGCGTATGTTGGCTCCTCCAACCTGTCCAACGCAGCAATTTCCAGCGGTCTGGAATGGAACGTCAAGGTGACCCGAAAGGACCTTCCGGAGACCATCGAAAAGATCGCAGCCACCTTTGAAAGCTATTGGAACTCCAATGAGTTCGAGTACTATGATGAAGGGCAGAAGGAGCGGCTGACCCGCGCGCTGAAGGCCGAAAAATACAGCAAGACCGACCACAGCGGGATCTACACCCTGGATATTTTGCCCTATTCCTACCAGCAG
>ERZ1026874.1740-NODE-1740-length-11129-cov-16.696135_pt1 | contig 11129 bp, 12 predicted proteins | sample MGYA00380167_ERZ1026874 | MGnify/ENA primary metagenome ERZ1026874 (study PRJEB33269, sample SAMEA4719803) | human gut metagenome | biome: human-associated habitat; feature: organic feature; material: feces | place: Cameroon | collected 2013-10 ...
TAAAGGTTATTGATGGTGTATTCAAAGGGGTGGTTGGAAGAGTTGCACGCTGGCAGGGGCAACAGAGAGTAGGCGTGGTTGTTGATGATTTGGTAACAATGGTAACAGCCTATATACCAAGTGCGTTTCTTCAAAAAATATAATAAAACAATTGCTTTAATGGTTACAATCTTTATGATGGTATCATAAACATGTATAACAAATTAATCATTTATAATTATGGGAAGTTTTAATTACAAAAAGCTCATGTGGGCATTGCTATACTTAGCATTTGGCTCATTTAGTTGTTGGGCCACTGCAGAATCGTTATTTTTGACATGGCCCGACATTCCTCTTGTTTTTTGCTGGGTTATATCTATTGGTTTCTTTCTTATTGCCTCTTTAGGATGTAAGATGATTGCTGATGCCTTTGATCATAGCAAGTATGTCAAAAACCGTTCTTTTTCTTTATGGATGGGACTATTGATAATCTGCGTTTTTTGGTTGATTTGCAGTATGCCTACAAATACTCATACATTCTTGTATAGAGACATTGCGGCTTCTACTGTAACTGAAGACATTCAGAGTACGAGTAAGTATCTTAATCAATTGACTACAAATGAGTTTGATACAAAAGCTTGCCAACAAGAGAAAGAACAACTGAGGCATAACGTACAGACGAAGCTCAATGAACTATGGAACGAAATGAGCCATAGTGCTAATGTCGGTGTAGGTCCTGCAGCAAAGAAAATCATGTTAGATATTGCTGACATCTTAAGTGATGGCCAGTTAGGAGTGCCTTCGGTTAAGAACAAGGTGATGTCAGAACAAGAGTTGGTAACCTACTTCAAAGATTATTCAAGATTAGTTAATGGTGTTTTGGACGCACGCCTTTCACAAATTGATCGCGAATATTCTGGTAACACAAATCGTTTTGCCCAAGTAATCAGGACTGCAACAAATGCGAATAAGAATCTCGCTATATTGAAAAAAGCTCTTGATGATGGCGATTACGATATAAACGAAGCAAAGACGGTTAACAAACAAATAATTCCAAGACTAAATGAGGGTTATTCATTGGTTAAGAATTATTCATCGAAAATTGTATTTAACCCATTAGCGGATAAAGCTCATTATGAAAATGATGGTCCATTTATCAAACACATTATAGGTGTATATAATCTTTGGGGAGATTTCCTGTCAGGAAACCTTCCTAGTAAAACTGGAAGTATGATTTTTTACATACTGATTTCCATCTTAGTAGATATAGCAGCATTCATATTCTTTACAAAAATATAATAATTATGCCATTAGATCCTAGAGAAAAAAAAGGTGTTGATTCATCTATCGAAGCTGGCCACAATAATAAAAAGCCAACTGACAACAACGTAGCCAATATCGCTGATGCACATATGGAGGTACATGCTACACATGAGCATCATCCCACACAACATACACCTTCCCTCGATGGTAAGGTGTTTATAGTAGATCCTGAACCGCCGATAGTCATTTTATATGGTCCTACGTCATGTGGCAAATCTATGACGCTAGTAAGATTGACCAGATGGTTAAGTGAAAATGGCTATACTATTACACCTGATCGTTCATTTAGATCTTCTACAGACGTGAAATATCAGAATAATTGTGACAACTTCATGTCTATCATAAATTCTGATATCGCACAAGATGGTACCATGGATTATATGCTTGTAGACGTTATAGAAGCCTCTACGGCGAAGGTGAAGTGTAAGATATTAGAAGCACCAGGTGAGTATTATTTTGATTCGGTCAATATAGACAGAGAGTACCCAAACTATCTTGAAACAATTTATTCTGCTCCAAACCGTAAAGTGTGGACTTTCATTGTGGAGCCAGGATGGTTAGATCCAAATAACAGAGCTGCGTATGTTGCACGTATTAATGCTCTAACTATTAAGCCAAATGATAGAGCTGTAATAATGCTGAACAAGGCTGATAAAGCCCCTGGGGTGATTGACAATACCGGTTTCTGTCACGAAGAGGCTGCAATGGGGTATACAAATACATACTTCAGAGGTATATTTAATAGATTCAGAAACAGAACACCTATAGTAAATATATTCAAACCTTACAATTGTGGTTTTGCCCCCTTTATAACTGGTAGATACCCATGGGTGGAAGTAGAAGATGGACAAGGCAACACGAAGAAAGTGAAGCAGTTTATCCAAGGTAACGATGAGTATCCTGCAAAACTATGGGAAGAGATTAAAAAGAGTATTTAGTATGCAGTTTTCATATTATCTACATGGAACCCCCTATGGCTTTAAGTACGTGGGGAATCCTGATGAAGAGACTCAATTCTTCAAACGATATTATAATGGTAAAAGAGACATTGACGAGTTTCGTATAGAAACTCGTCAAGTCAATGGTAAATCGTATGTTTACTATACTTATATTCTTGGATCCAATGTATACGATGGACAGAACATGCGTCCAGGAGCTTATATGGGTATAACAATACGATTGGACCAATATTATGTCCGTGCCAGAAATTTTTATCTGCTAATTGATAGCTTTTTCCATAGCTATTGGGAGAATGTTCTGCCACAAAATGGTAGCGACAGATACTTTAAGGTGACCAATTTTGAATCTTTAACAAAAGACTTGGAAAAATTGGAAGCACTTATAATGAATTGTTTTTCGCCAAATGATTTGAAGCCTTTGCAATCAATTGTGTATAATGCCACCCCAATAGACATTAATGTTGGAGAGGCGGACGATACAATTGTCTATAACTCAATCTTGCAAAATGGTAATGTCTCATTATCATTCTTACATGAAGTATCAGCCATTAGCAATATGCAGCAGCAAATTGATAGCAAGGTCAATGAGGCTGTCGCAACCGTAAAGTTGGATTATCAGAATAAGCTAAACAGACTCCAAAGTGCCTTAACTGCAGACAGAGAAAAGATTACAGAGATGTCCAAAGAATTGGCATCAGCTTCAAAAAATAAAGAAAAGATTGATAGTATCAGCCGTCTGCTTGGTGTAAATCCAATTCAAAAACATAATAATGTTAGTACACTTGTAGACACGAGTACTTCAGAAAGATTACCAGAAAAAAAAGGAAAATGGTATTTGCTGAAAGTATTAGTGACATTCGCTGTGGGGTGGATAATTATGTTGTTCGGATTACTCTCTGTAGATTTTCATCTTTCACACAAAATAGGAACGTTAACAGAAATAGTAGACTCTATACCACATAAAAATGTATCTGTTGAATCTGCTAATATTATAAGTTGGGAAGTAACAGGAGATGTCGATGGCAAATACCGGAAAAATAATAATTTGAAATTCACTGTAAAGGAGGGGGAAAAGATTCTTTCTGGAGAATTCTCAGTTTACGCTAATAAAAAAAACACTCCTGATGGGATTATTGACAATTTTGGTAATGCAACTTTTACAAAGGCAGGCATATATACTATCGTCTTTTCTAATGAAGAGATTAAGAACAGTGAGTATCAAATCCATATAGACGAATGACAAAATATATAGAATATTTTTTATGTATATTCGTGTGCATCTTGGTATCGTCATGTCATCAAAACGCAAAGGAAGTCCGTTTCAATGATTTGTCTGATGACATAGGAGAAACCGTGTTGCCAGATACTTCTTTTGCCGATGTGTCTGACAAGACTATAGCTGTTCAGCAAACATCATCTTCTGTTCTTGATGGCGAACAAATCTTCCAAAGATATGGCTCGTCCGTTTTCATGGTTTTCACCTCAGATGGCACGAATGAATATCAAGGATCGGGTTTTTTCATTGGAGAGGATGGCTTAGCCGTGAGCAATTATCATGTATTTAAGGGTACTGCTATTGGTCAAGAGTCAATCCACCTATCAGGTGATCAGACACAATACAAAGTGACTGAAATTATACATCGTGATGAAGTTAATGATTTCATTCTGTTTCGTGTAAATGTAAGTAATAATGGTTATATTCCACTATCTGCGAAGAAACCTGCTGTGGGAACAAAAGTTTATGCCATAGGAAGTCCACATGGTCTAGAGAACACACTATCATCTGGTGATGTATCTCAATGGCGAACAGAGTTTTTGATGCAGACAAGTGTACCTATTGATCACGGAAGCAGCGGTGGTGCTTTAATTGATAAATATGGAGGCGTGGTGGGAATAACTTCTGGTACATTAGACCAAACGTCAAATGCAAATCTTAACTACGCTATAAGTGTAGAAGTCCTCAAACCATATCTGACATTCGATGAACAGTAAAATATATACATTCGGTTTGTTGTCTTCAGGGTATAAGCAATACCCTGAAGATAACACTGTTTCCATATTCAAGAAAGTTTTGACTCTTTCTAAAGCTGAGACCCAGATATGCACACATCGATATAGAAGTGCCATGTTTTATATATATACAAGGAAACTATCGAATGTGCAAAGTATAGGATTTTGCATTCAGATTACTAATGCGATATTAGATAAACCTCTGGCCCTCTTTCCCATTTTTGAAGAACTAATTACAGAATTGGTAAAACAGGGCTCTGTAATCAGTCTTAATGAAAAAGGCAATATTGTTAGCAAAGCAAGCGGTTTTGTTGATAATCCTGATTCCATTGCGTTGGTTGAATCTTATTTGAGACTTTGCCTGGAAAAGCAGGAAGAGAACATTAGAGTTATGCCCCCGATAAATTATGCAGTTGCACAAGATTCTATCAAATACTTTAGCTACAAAGATGATGTAAAGAATATTTTCTTCGCATCTTTCACATATGGCTATATGCTGATATTAAAGGGGGGAAATTACAACACATCAGCGTTGAATGGAATCCAGTCTGTAATTGCAGGGAAGCAGAAAGAAATAGAAAAGCTATCTGTAGACAACGCTGAACTCAACAAAAGGGTTGTATCTTTATCAAGACAAAAAAAACAGTTTAAGAAAGTTATTTTTCTAACACTAACAATTATTGCTTGCGGCGTAGGTATATTCTATCTTCACAATAACCTTGCTAACACAAGAGGTGAGTTATCTTCCGCTCATAATACAATTGTAGAAAGAAATAAGACTATATCTAAAGATAAGAGCACGATCAAACAAAAAGAAAGTAAAATCAGCGAGCTTAGCACTTCCCTGCAAAACGAAAAGGCAGAGAATAATATGTTGACTCAAAAGATTTCAGATTTTGCCCATCAATATCCGATTGTCATATCAAAAGTCGAAGTCAACAGTGATGAGTTTTCTTTTGATTATGATTCTCAGGAAGAGAAAGAACTCACATTCACCCTCAAAGCAATTAATGAACGTGATGGTAACATAATCTCAAATAGTCACACCCTTACCTATTACGCAGGTAGCGGACACAAATCTTTGAGGTTCAGTTCTAAGTTAAATTCATTAGATTATTACCATGTGATTCTAATGTATGATGGCAAAATCATAGCAGGAAAAAGGTGGTAGAACTACTATAATTGAATAAAATGACAAATCCTTGTTCTATATTAAAAGAGTTTATCTGGAAACACTGTATATGCGTGTTGGTATTGGTTGCTGTGGCATTTGCTGCGGCCAACTATAAGGCTGTATTAGCTTGGCTATCTTATGAATTCGGAAACAATCTATGGAACATTTTGACAGCCATTGGTACATTGACTGCTGCGGTGGTGGCATATTATGCTTTAAATCAAGCAAAAAGGAACGCAGAACGTGCAACGTTTGATCAATATTTCTCACAACGTCTCGCAAGTATAAGAGAGACGGTGTTTGACGAGAGACTTTCCAAGAAGACAATCTTCTACAGGTACAAAGGAAGTGACGGACAAAAGAAAGAGCAACAGATTATAAAAGAACTGCTCTCAGGGGACAAAGTACCAAAATGTGATTTGTACGGTTATGACACATGGGATATGTCGACATTCAAAACGTTTGTACATGGAATTATTGAAAGCCAAGAGATTCAAGGCCTTTCAACACGAGGCCTAAGAAAATACTGGGAGGTATTTTGCAATAGACTGGCGTACAACGCTGAGTTTCAGTTATGCTTTGGAGTCATATATAATGCAATAGAGTTTGTCCATCATTCCAACCAGCCAAAGGATGTGAAGCAAGAATACATTGGAATTCTGAGCCGCAGTCTTAGTCGCGATGTACTGTTTTGCTATATGATTAGTCTTTTCGATTATCATAATGCAAGTCCAAGTGAATATGGAAATATTTTAAAATCTTATGGATTTTTTCATGAACTATTCGCTGACAAAGAATACCAAAAGATAATAAAAGACGCCCTACCGCATGACATTTTTGCACTGTTCAATAACAAATAACTAGGTGTCCAGTTCGTTGTACAAATTTTAGTTCACTTTCCTAAGCGTTTTGGTTCGTAAGTACTTAAATAAGGGCTTAAAATCAGAATCGTTACCTTTGCTGCGAACTATGATCAAATGATTATGTATAGCAGTGAAGATTTTGATCTTATCTCCAGTACCAGACGGAGGTAATGCCCTAGGACATCTCCATTGAACAGTTCTGTTCACGTAATATATTCTATAAATGGTTAACAACTCAATCGAGAGCCGTCCGACGGGGATGTGTTCATCGTCATGTCTCGTGACCATCGTATAGTAAGACTGTTCACTTATTTTGTGTTTATACTCAATTTCAACTGGTTACTTTTATATCCGTCATCACATTTTAACAATAAAATTATAGATGGTGTGCGCGACACGAATAGCGTATGAGACAATGAAGAAGTATATTATTGTATTGTTGGGAATCATTGGTTGTATATCCTGTAATGATTCTTCACAAAGTCGTCGTTATATGCCGAGTCTGGGCTTTACAGAGGAATCTGCTGATTATGCCGACGACTCCGAGAATTCACAACAAGCACAGTGTCCGATGTGTGGAGGAACAGGTGTGTTTGAACTTATGCCGGGCGATGTCATGGCTCCAAAACAAACTTGTACAGGATGTGGTGGAAATGGAATTGTAACAGCTGAGACCGCCCAGTAGATAATGGAGGCGAAGAGGCAGGTTGAGGATATGATGGGTGGCGGAGGATCATCTTATGGAGGTGGTGAAGGAAAGAGTTTCTCCGATCTTCAATATGAGCTAAAGAAAGCTTATGAGACTTTGGAGGGTATGGAATATGATAGAGAAATGTGTACCAGCGTGACTCTCCGTCCTCAGTATGACCGTATGATTATTGAACAGAAACAGAGGATTGCTGAACTTGAGCGACAGCTAAGTGAAGCATCGAATTAATAATGATAGAAGTTGTGCCCGACACGAATAAAGGGTAAAAAATGAAACGATTAGTGTTGTTGTTTATTGCTTTCTCTTTGTTTTTGTGCGCTAATGCACAAATTAGATCGTCGTTCTATGGATGCAAGCTTGGAGTGACAACAAAGAAGCAGGTATTGGATAATCTCAAGCAGTTGGGACATAAAATTCAATATGATAAGGAGAATAATTGTTATTATATTGAAAATGTAACGTTTGCAGGAGAACGGTGGAATTTATGTCAATTTGAATTCTATAAAGATACATTGGCTTTAGTAGGTTTTGGACTTCTCTCAGACAATGAAGATGTTGTCGATTTATACAATCGAAACCTTGAAAATGTTAAAACTAAGTATAGCAAAATTGAGGGCAAAATGACAAGTGATAATCAAAACCGTAAACTATGTTATTTTGATGATGGCATTGTAGTATTGAGTATAGGTTATAAAATAGAAGAGGGTAATCATGGTTGTCTGATATATCAAAGTAAAAAACTTATAAATCATATGCATGAAGATGCATATAATAATATATAGTCTCGGCAAGTTCTCAATAGAAGTGCAAAAAGGTGAAGGAAGTGGTTGTTTAGTCAATCTCTTCCTTGGCATTATTGGTGGTTTAATAGAATGAGGATAAGAATAATCACATATATTCTCCTATTGCTCTCTTTGTCTGTCTCCGCACAGACAAAGAGAGCTTTGGTTATAGGGTTAGGCGAACAGCAGGATAAAGCTTGGAACAAAATCAATGGCGACAAGGATGTTCCGCTTGTTCAGGCAATGCTGAAAAACGCAGGTTTCAAGTCGGTCATGACATTGGTAAATCGACAGGCTACAAAGACTGGCATTGTCGGGGCATTCAAGAGAATGACGGCATCATGCAAATATGGTGATGTGGTATATATCCATTATTCTGGGCATGGCCAACAGATGACGGATGTGCATAATGACGAGAGAGACGGATTGGACGAATGTTGGATTCCGTATGATGCTTGTCGGAAAGCAAGTGCTACGTATCACGGTGAGAGACATCTGACGGACGATGAATTAAATGTTTATCTCAATGCTATCCGCAACAAAATCGGAGCAAAAGGAAAACTTCTTGTGGTGATAGATGCTTGCCATAGTGGTGACGGTACTCGTGGAGATGATGAAGATATTGTGAGAGGCGTGGAAGATACATTGAAAGTAGATAGTCTGAATGCTCGTGGCCTGTATGAAACATTTGAGGCGATTAAATCGTTCTTCATGGGTGACAACGGCAAGGAAAAAATCATTAATGCTAAGGCAAAGCCTTTGGCGGAACGATGGATCACCATCAGTGCTTGCAGAAGCGACCAAGTGAATATCGAGATGAAGAAACCTGCTGTTGGTAAACTGACTTACGCATTGTGGAAAGAACTGAAGAATTGTGATAAAGTAAACAACGACGAGTTTATGAGACGAATCCGAAAGTTCGTCAACCGCAATACCGGTAGCAGACCACAACAGCCTGAAATGACAGGTGAAGACATCAATAAATACAATATAACAGACATACTGAGTAGATAAAATGGCAAAGACAATACAAATGCGTACACCACAACAAGAGAAAGAAGCTCGGCTTGTTGCTGGAATGTACGATAAGAATAGAAAAATACAGTCGGAACTGTATGCTTATTGCTCGAAGTACTTTTGGGCAAACTATCGTGGCGTGTTCTTCGCTGACGAGGAATCAGCCACGGAAATTTTCCAAAACACATTCATTGCGATGTGGGAAAATATAGAGCGCAGGAAGATTTACGTGAGCGACGGCAGAGTGATGGGCAAGAACAATGAACCTTTGAGCGGCAGCATCCTTACCTATTTTATGGGGATTGCTCGCATCAAGTATTTGGAATGGGTAAGAGAACATCCTGCCTATGCAGACCCAGAAACAGAAATGGGACGAAAGATAAAGAAAGAAGGATTTGATGCCCAGCAATACATCAATATGCTGTATGATTCGGAGGACAACAAGATGCTTGACATCATTGCTGATGTCATATCACATATGTCGGAGCGGTGCTGTGAGATATTGAGCAAGTTCTACTATGAGGAGAAGGACTTGGACACAATCCTGTTGGAAATACCAACGATAGACTCCAAAAACGCCCTCAAAACGAAGAAGCACAAGTGCATGGAGTCGTTGCGTACTTCAGCACGAAACATTTATCACAACTATTTGAACTCATAAAATGGCAGATGGATATGGACAATATTAATTTTCAAGACAGAATAGACGAATACTTGCTTCATGGTGAAACCATGTCGGAGGAAGACAAGGCACAATTTTTGAAAGAGATAGAAGAGGATGTAGCGAAAAGAGAACTGTATGAGTTTACGAAGAATGTTAAACAGGCAATGATAAGTCGTGGAGAGAAGTTGAAAGCCATGACAGAGTTTCAAAAGGAAATAAAACATAGTCGCAGAAAGTCTTGGCTTTGGATTTCAAGTATAGCAGCAATCTTGGTTGTCGGCTTCTTTGCCATCAATCCGCTGTTTGTAGAAAACTCCCCTACGGACAATGTACGTGGCGATGAAAACGATGTATTTGATATGACGGCGCCAACAGACAGTATTAGCAATGACTCTATATCAACAGATACCATATCATTGCATCATGAATAAAGTATTGCTATTATCGTTAGTTCTATTCTGTTGTGGTTTGCAGATGCAAGCGCAGACATTGACCGAGGCGGAAGTCACGGCTAAAATGAATGAAGCCTTTGCATTGAACAATGCCAAGAAGACCGCTGAAGCACTGGATGCCTTTCTCCTTGTCGGAAGAAATTCGGAACAGCAGCGAAATGAAGTTGAGCATCAAGTGTTTGTATGCAGTCAGACGATGGCTTGCATGTGTTATGAAACCTTGAAACGCTATAAAGAGGCGTATCTATTAGCTAAGAAATTGATGTCAGGCAGTCTCACAGAGAAAGAGAAGAAAGATGTTGCTCATCTGTATGCCATGAACGGATATATGTATGCCACCAGTTTTATGCACGGAAACAATAGGCAACTGGTAAAGGCTCGTAGCATATTGGAGGAGATTATGCCATACGCTGATGGCAAGGTAAGAGAATATGCTTTGCCAAAGATTCCCTTGTCATGGTATTTTGAAGGGGCTGAATATCATCTGTCCCAACAGTATGACAAGGCTTTGGCATGTTACCAAAATGCTCTAAAAGGTTTTATAGAACTCGGGAAAACAGATGATGAGATTTCTGTCTTACGGCATATCGCTGAAATAAAAGAAATACTTTATGATGTGACAGGTTCTGAGAATGCTTACAAACAGGCTTTATACTTATCAAGGCAGACTGGCAAGCCGGATGTTCAGATGGAAATTCTGAAAGAGCTTTGGAAAATAGGGAAAACAATAGGTGATGTGCAACAGGCACAGGCTTATGCAGCGAGCATTGACTCGTTAGTAGATGCAACGTCTGACTTGCAAACTAAGTACAACTATTACAACCAAAAAGGCAATGAAGCGAGAGGATACGGTCAATACGGTATAGCGGAACTATGGTATTTGCGTGGAAAGAATATAGCGGAACGTACTGATGCAAAAAACATATCAGTCAACAAACATCTGAGCTATTCCAACTTACGCAATCTGTATGCAGCCATAGGACAGTATGACGATGCTCTGCAATATGCCAGGAAAGCAATAGAAGAATTTCAGTCACATACCCCTATGGGTGATGCCACTTACAATATGCCTTACATGGCTTTAGCGGATATATATCGACAGATTGGTGACAAGGAAAACTGCTACAGAAGTCTTAATAAACTCTTTGAGACGGTTTCACGAATAACAGAACCAAAAGAACTCTATCACTTATATAC
>ERZ1026874.1742-NODE-1742-length-11119-cov-24.540763_pt1 | contig 11119 bp, 5 predicted proteins | sample MGYA00380167_ERZ1026874 | MGnify/ENA primary metagenome ERZ1026874 (study PRJEB33269, sample SAMEA4719803) | human gut metagenome | biome: human-associated habitat; feature: organic feature; material: feces | place: Cameroon | collected 2013-10 ...
AAAACGGCTGTTCGCCTAGGTGCAATCTCACCCATAACAGGGTGCCCCGTTTGGTATGATGGCATACGTAAACCAGGCATGAGAATTCGGGCAAAACCCTCATTCACATACCTGGCTACCTTATCTCACCCCTAACGGGGTAACCCATTTAACCATGCTACTTATCGACATCAAAATTCTACAAAATCGTGCCGAAAAAATTCATGGATTTTGAACACCCTACCTAACGGGGTAACCCATTTATTCATACCCCTTATCGACGTCAAAAACCGATAAAATCGTGCACAACTTTTTGCGAATTTAGCCCCCTACCTAACGGGCTAATCCCTTTAAACCTGTCTTTTAAAACCGACAAATTCATACCGAATATTTGATTTTGAACACCTACTTAATTACAAAAAGGGTGCAATGCACAACGAATGTGCATCGCACCCTTTTAAGTGATATTAGAATGTGAAGAGGGTGTTACTTAATAACCACCTTCTTGCCATTCACGATGTAGATGCCTGGAACGAGTTTGCCATTTACGCGGAGACCACTAATTGTGTAAACCTTGTTGTTGGCAGTTGCGTTTACAGTTACATTGTTGATGCCTGTTTCCTTGCCAATGCCATAAATGAGTGTGAAAGCAGGAAGCTCATCGCCATTCTCGTTGAGGAAGTAACCAGCAGGAATTTCGAAGGTGTAGATGCCTTGCTCAGTCAAAGCCTTAGCGAGATTGATTACCATCTGGTTCATATCCAAATCCCAGTCGATTTCAGCATCAATAGTAGCAATTTCTTCGCCATCCTTCTTTACAGAAATCGTTCCACTACCAGTAGCCACTCCGCTCACACCCTTAAAAGTGAGTACGATGTGTTGGAGAGAAGCAACGGTAGAACCATTCTTAGGATCAGTTACGAGGTGGCATTCGATAGGTTCAATAGCCTCTTCGATAGTGAAGCTTGCATTGAATTCCTTGGTGTTTTCAGAAGCAAACTGTTCGCCTGCGCAGAAGTAGTCTGCAGGGATGTGGAGCGTGTATTCACCAGGTTCAGTGATAGTTTCCTTCAGAGTGAGCTTCATCTGAGTAGCAGATGTATTCATAGCCTCATTGTAAAGGTCTTTACCAAACTTCTCAATGGTCTCTTGAACAGAGTGGTTATTCATGTAGTCGATAACTTCTTGAATCTCCTTAGCATATACAGGTTCAATGCTTGCAAATCCAAAGCTCTTGCGGTTGCCATAAACAACAACTTCGCTATCAGCTACATAACCAGAGATGTTGAGGGGCTTTTCGCATTCAACAATAAATTCCTTCAAGCTGTCAACAGTTTCTTCGGGAGATACCAAAGAGAGTTCTGCACCCTGATAGCTGAGTGTAAAGGTGTACTGGAAGAGGCTATTCTCCTCCTTGCGGTAGTTGCCCCGTACACGATGACCATCTTGGTCTTCGGCAGCAATGTTTACGGTAATCTGTTGTGAAGTTTGTTCAGCAAGCAGCGAGTCTGTCAATGTGAGTGTCCACTCATTAGAGTAGCCCTCTTCGTCGGGATCAGTAGGAGTAAGCGTGAAGGGGGCATCGTCGCTGGCAGCACCACCTGCAATGCAAGTAACGCCTTCGATAACCTTTACCAAACCATTGAACTTAGCCACAATGCGGAAGTCCTTGGCGTCAGTAATGTTGAAGTCCTCGGGTGTAATGCTTTCGAGGTTTACATCGCTATAAGCATAGGGTAAGCTGCTACCATTAAACTTGAAGCTTGCAGTACCTACGGGGTCGTTGTGATAACGGTCGAAGTCTGCGCGTGTTTCGTAAGCATTAATCTTCACCTCGTAAGTGTGACCTAAGTAAGTCTTGGTGTTGTTAAGGCCATAGATTTCGCTTTCCCATTCGCCTGTCTCTTTGTTGTAGAGAATAGAAGCAGTAGTAGCAATTATAGCATCTTCGCCCTCATTGGGGTTGAGGTCTGTGATGGTGTAGTTCATGTAACCTACGTGCTCAGTATCCTGGTTAATGGCAAACTTAAGAAGGGCACCACTCTTAAGCACGTCGATGTTGGCACCTGCCCATTCAATAGCAGCGCTTTCGCTGTCTGCCTGATAAGTGGCAGAAGTAACGGTAAAACCATCGTATACGGCTGTAAACTTGTCTGAGTGGTCTTTACCATCGGCAGCTACAAGTTTTTCGAATGTAACTACTACATTGGTAGCACCTGCCTTAACTTCTGCAGGAACGGGAATGCTGATGGCATAAGCACCTTCAATAGACTCATCGGCAGTAGCTGTGTAGTCAGTAACAACAACCGACTTAGTTTCCTTGTTCACTGTGTAAGTAAACTTCACACCGCTGAAAGAGAGCTTCTTATAGTCGGTAGTGAATACTTCGAGGTTGTCAACACCCTTTAAGCTTGCACCATTAGCAGGAGTAAACTCGGTGTTCGCTTCTACGCTAACGAGCTCGTAAGGCATGGTACGTGTGAAGCTACCAATAGAACCGCTACCTGAAGAGTAAACGGGGTAACCCTTTGCATCGCGTACGTGGCTGATGGCAAAGAGCATGTTGTCGTACAAAGTATTTGAACCTAACATCTTGGCAGGTGTGCGCTCCTTACCTGTGAGGTCGATAATGAGTTTGCTGCCTTCGATTTTGATGTTGAGGTTTTCATTGTAGCGTTCAGCTGCTTCTGTGCTCATGTCACCATAGGTGAGCTGTGCGCTAGTGTTATAACCTTTAGCGGTAGAAGGTTGGAGGTCGCCATCGAACTGAAGGGTGAAGATGCCGTCGGGAGTACTTGTAGGCCAGAAAGAGAGGAACTTGTGGTCGTTGGTAAAGTTGCCTTCGGTGAGAAGGGCAACGGGCTTTTTACCACAGATAAACTTGGTTTCGAGCAAACCATCAGTGCCAAGAATGTTCTCAGCATCTTCAGCAGAGCGAACACCTGAAAGGCGAATGGTAAATTCGTCGCCTTCCTTCAAGTTGTTTTCCTTCATAAACTGGTAGAAAGTTTCTTTGATGTCGAGAAGGATAGAACTCTTTGTAATTTGTGCATCGAGACGCTTGGTGTAGTTCCCGTTTACAAATTCAACACGGCTGCAAGTTACAGGATTGTTGAAGCGGAAAGCAATTTGGCGTGTGTTGGTACACATTACGGTTGAACCTGCTGCGGGAAGCACCTCGTTCAAAGCCATCTTAGCAGCAGCATCGTCACCAAAGGTCAAGGTGTTGGTAGCACTGTTAAGACCATTGTAAGAAAACCAAATGGTTTGACCCTTAGTCAACTTAAGCTTGTAAGAACCGCGACCTGTGTTGTTGTCGCGGAGGAAGGTGTAGTTGATGCGATCGGTCAGTGCCTCATCATTGTACGGTTGAAGGAGGTCGTAGTTCGTAGACTGAACAACGAGTGTACCTTCTTCGGGTGCTGTGAAGCTACCTTTGTACAATCCTTTGCTGTCAATGCTGTAGCCCTTGCCAGTTTCGAGGACACCAAGGTCAATCACATCGGCAGCGTTGGCTGCCATAGTGCCTGTAAGAACAAGCACGAGCATCATGACATATTTCTTGATTGTCTGAATGCCCTGAGTCATGTAATTGTTACTCATAATGTGGTTTTTAGTTAATAAATTAATTGGTTATTTATGCGTAAAAGTGCAGAGTTTGCTTTTGCTTGTTTACACCATACACCTATATCGGTAAATAATATGGTGTAAGTGATGCTTTTAGGCAAAATGGCAATCTCTGCACTTTTTATGTTAGAGGGCAATCTTCTTCACCACAACGCCCTTGCTTGTGCTAACGCGCACAATAGCAATACCCTTGTGGGCAATGGCATTGAGGTTGATGATGCCTTGTCCGTTGGCTGTGCCCATAAGGCGACCATCGGTGCTGAATACTTGTACGTTTGCAGCCAAGTTGGTGGCAACAGTAATCATGCCGTTAACTGCACTTACGCTGATTGCATTGTTAGCAACTTCAGTGCCTTCAATGCCCTCGGGAACTGCGAGTTTAGCTTTGTAAGTATTGATAAGACGGTCGGTATTACCATCGAAGAGCATCAATACGATTTCAGTATTCTCAGCTTTGTTTACCTCTGCAGGCACGGGAATAGTGAGTTTTGTGGTGTAGTCCTTACCCGCTTCGATAGTAGTGGGGAAGAGGTCGGGAGTACCTGTGAAGGTCTCGCCATAAGTGCCACGTACTACATAATCGAAGATGTATGAGCTAACTGAAGGGGTACCATACTTACCACCTTGGCCCCATTCGCCAAGTGTTTCGTCGCTAATGGCAGAGAACCCGTTTGACTGGTAGCCCAACAAACCATTCTCCAAAATTACTGCAAAGAGCTTCAAGTTTTGGCGGTCGGCATTCAAGGCATACTTCACGTTTACGGGCACTGTGTAGCTCTTGCCCGACTTGTTCAAAGTTGCTGTAGCTGTAACTTCAGCCTGTGCAGGCTTAGCAAATTCCTTTTGTACCTCAGTGAGCCAAGTGGTTTTCTCTTTACTTGTTTCGTTGGGAACAAAGCTATAGCGAACATTTTTGTTAGCATCCGTATATTGCGTGATGGGGTAAGTAATCTCACCGCTACGCTGAATGATAGCTGAGGGAGCAGCACCCAAACCAAGGAATGAACTGTAAGTAGAAGAACCTACGCCCAATTCGTCGCCAGTATAGTTGTGGAGAGCCATGGGGATAATAAGATCACCATAGTAGTTTTCAAGATTCTCCATACCACGGATACCAAGGGGACAGTTCACACAGCTCTGACCAGTAAACTCTTCAACAACTACGCGCTTCACAGGTTCGAAGCTCAAGTCACGAATACTCTTAGTTACGCTATTCTCTTTGTCGTTGAGTTTAAAGTCGATGGTAAAGTTGTTTATCTTACCAATGGTGAGGGGGAATGCCTTCTTAAACTTAAAGTCGTAGCCATCGCCCTTCTTCAAGTTGAGACCTTCAGCGCTGATTTCGTCAATTTGTTCACCCTTTTCGTTGCGCAAGGTCATCTTCAATGTGTTGAAGGTTTCTGCTTCGTCGCCAATGGTGATTTTACCGCCAATTTCAATGCTTTCTTTAGCCACTACATTGTCTTCGTGTGTAAAGGCTACGTAGAAAGGTTGGTTGTGTGTAACCTGAATATCGTCTACAAAGACAATGCTCTGGTCGTAGTTTTGGTTGATAAAGGCAATGTATACATTCTTACCCGCAAATTGTGCCAAGTCGATTTCGTTAGCAGTCCAATCACCATCAAGTTTGCTTTCGCTCTTACCAGCCTTTTGCAAATCGTGATAAACTACAATACCTTCTTGGGTCATGCGGTTAACGAGTTCGTCGTTCAATACGCTGTATACATCATCGCTCGGCCAAACAATTACCTTGAGTGAGTCCTCAGAGCCCTTTCGGTAGCATTGACTGTTGAAGGTAAGTTTGCAAAGCTTATCCATGATGTTAATTTGCGGTGTTACCATCCAGTCGTTGCTTGTGCCCTCAGGATAGTACATAGAGTTAGAAGCAGCCGAGAAACCTGTGCTGTTCTTATCATCGCGTGCGGGAATCCATGCGTAAGCATCACCAGCCTTGAAACCATATTCCTTCGCTTCGTCGCTCGGTATATTGGTATCGCCATCGTAGAGCATCATTTGACCCATACCTGTGTCAAAGTTCTCAGAGAAGAGGATGTTGCTGTCGTATGACAACTCACGTTCGTAAGCACCTTGTACGTGGAGCGTAAATTCCTTATTGGCAGTAGCCGTGTTGCCTGTAACGTCTGTTACAGCACCTTCGGGCACAACAATCGAGTAGTTTACGTCCTTATAGAGATATTGTACGGTAGTGGGGTAAACATAGAGTTTGCTGCCCTGTACCGCCATCATCATTTCGCAAACAGGCTTATCAATGCCATCTTGATAGAGCTTGGCACGTGAGGTTGTGGCTGTAGGCATAATTTCAGCGTCAAAGGTCAATGTGACAGGACTTGTGCTCATGTCTACCTTACCAATGGCACCCTTGTCTTTGGGCGAAGTGCTTACAACCTGCATAGGCACATTTGCACGTGCATTATAGGTAAGTTTAATTTCTTCGTTAAAGCGTTTGGTATCGCCTGCAATGCAAATGCTCTTTGCGGGAATAACCAATTCATAGGGCATTCCTTCGTTGGTCAAGTCGCCCTTGCGGAAGGTGATGTTCACGCTCTTCGGGTCTTTTGCGTCAACGCTGAAGCCAAATGCGGTTACTTTTGTATCTTCAACCACATCGCGCAAAGTTACAGAAGCAGCTTTACCAACTACCTGCACGTTACGTGTAAAGGTAACCTTCAGTGTGCTCAACTTAGAGATGTTGGCACCATCAGCCGGATTGGTTGTATACGTGCTGAGCAAGTTGGTGTTGGCTGCAGTGGTGTGGATGGGTTCGGTGAATTTAAGAACGTAGCTATCTACATCGCCCAAGAATAAACCGAGGGTTAAACCATCGTCGCTCACCGAAATAGGCGTACCTGAGTTGTCGTAACCTGTTTTTGCAGCAATGTCGATGTTGTACTTCTGCTTTACAATCTGTGCAATGTCTACCCAGTAGTTGCCAGTGCGAATTACGCAGTTACGATACGGGTTGGCATCAGGACCAGCCGCAAAGACATTGCCTTCGTTGTCGGTTACCCACGAGGCGTAGTCATAGCTTTCAGCATCGTCATACAACTTGATGCTGTTCTTTTCAACATCATAGAGGAAAGGAACGGCGTGTTCAGTAGTCAAATGAGCTACCCCCGACACGTAGGTACCATTGTTGTTCAGTCTTGCTTCAGACACGAAGAGCAAGTTTTCAACCTGTGGTGTCCATTTCTTTGTGTCGTTTTCAGTAAAACCAATTACGGTGTAGTTTTGTTTCTCTACATTATATACATAGTAGAAGCAGCCACCCTCATCCTTCCACGAAGGAAGGAAAGAGTATGACATACAACCCAAAATCTTTTTACCGTCAGCCGAAATACCTACAAAGCGGTTTTGGTGTGTGTCTGTGTGTGCCATGTCCAACTTAGGCAAGTTGTTCGTAGGCACAACCTTGCCTGTGGTCAAGTCCCACATTACGGGAGCCTCGGCAGCAGCAATAGACTCAGTCTTTAAGTTGGGGTAAGAAGTTCCCACGGCATAGTGTCCGTCGGGTGTTACACAGTTAATGCCACCTGTTGTAGCGTTGTCGTAGCCAGTGGGCAAGAAAGTCCATTTTTTAGTAGAGGTGGTGTAGTAGGCAGGCTTTTCGTTGAGTTGACCTACCACAATGTTACCATCGTTGGTTACGTCGGCAGCACTATGCGTTTTAATGGTGTCGGCTTTTAGTCCGTCAATCAACACCGTTGCAGTACCTGTGTTCACGTCTACTACACGTGCACCCAAGTGGAGCAGAGGATTCTCTGCATCCGATGCGGTGAAGGTTGCCCATTTGCCATTGTCTGACATATTCGTCATAATGGCGCGGTCGTCATACTGGAATTTCTTAAGTGCAGCACTGCTGGTTTGTTGCTGTGCGTATGTGCCTATGCAACAAGCAGCCCCTGCCAGAAACAAGAGTAAGCTTTTCTTCATTTGGTTAATCTGTATTGTGTTTGTTTTTTTCTTTTTTTCAAAGAGTTGGGTTGATCTGTTGGTATTTATAACCATTTCTGCTTGCAAAATTAGTAAGTTTTTCTGCAAGGGTAGTCAAATTTGATATTAAAAAGTTACAATTATGCATGAAATGTTGATTTTATGCAATAAAAACACGGATTATTCGTTCAAAACTTTGTTGTTAGGTCATTTAACTGTACCTTTGTAGAGAGAAAGCGTGTCTCTCTTCTTTACATTAAAAATTCCGCACAGAGACACGTATAGCGGAATTGCATAAAAGCAAAATAATACTTCCTTATTATATACAATCAATGAAGACGGATATTGAAATTGCGCACAGCACACAGCTTAAGCGCATTGACGAAGTGGCACAACAACTCGGTATTAACCCCGATGCCATTGAACATTACGGCAAATATATTGCTAAACTACCTCTTTCGCTCATCGACGAGAAGAAAAAAGGTAAACTCATCTTGGTTACAGCCATCACCGCTACTCGTGCGGGTATTGGCAAAACCACAGTGAGCATTGGTTTGGCACTTGGTCTTAACGCCATTGGTAAACGTGCTTGCGTGGCATTGCGCGAGCCTTCACTCGGTCCTTGCTTTGGTATGAAGGGTGGAGCCGCAGGAGGTGGCTATGCTCAGGTATTGCCTATGGAACGTATCAACCTGCACTTTACAGGCGACTTCCATGCCATTACTTCGGCACACAACATGATTGCTGCCTTGCTCGACAACTATCTCTATCAGCACGAGAAAGAAGGTTTTGGACTTCGCGAAATTCTTTGGCGTCGTGTGCTCGACGTAAACGACCGCTCTTTGCGTAGCATTGTGACAGGTCTTGGTCCTGCTACAAATGGCATTACGCAGCAGGCTGGTTTCGATATTACACCTGCTTCCGAATTGATGGCAATTCTTTGTTTGGCACAAGATGAGGCTGACCTTCGCCGTCGCATTGAAAACATCCTCCTTGGCTACACTTACGAGGGTAAGCCCTTCACCGTGAAAGACCTCGGCGTAGCGGGTGCTATCATGGTATTGCTTAAGGATGCTATTCAGCCTAACTTGGTGCAGACTACCGAGAATACACCTGCTATTGTGCATGGTGGTCCATTTGCCAATATTGCGCATGGTTGCAACTCTCTCATTGCCACACGCATGTCGCTTAGTCATGCCGACTACACTATTACTGAGGCTGGCTTTGGTGCTGACTTAGGTGCTGAGAAGTTCTACAACATTCTTTGTCGCAAGAGTGGACTTGAACCCGACCTTACAGTGATTGTTGCTACTGCACAAGGCTTGAAGATGCACGGTGGTGTGGACCTCGATAAAATTAAAGAACCCAATGAAGAAGGTTTGCGCAAGGGATTGGCTAACCTCGATCGTCATGTACACAATCTCCAAGGTTTCGGACAGAGTGTGGTAGTGGTGTTCAATCGTTTTGCTGATGATACCGATGCCGAAATGGCTCTTCTCCGCGAACATTGTGAACAATCGTTGGGCGTACCCTTCGTAATTAACAATGCCTTTGCACAAGGTGGTGAGGGTGGTAAAGAAATGGCACAACTCGTGGTCGATACTATCGAAAAGAATCCTTCACAAAAGCCCCTCCACTTCACTTACGACGATAACGATTCTATCAAGACAAAAATTGAGAAGGTGGCAAAGACCATTTATGGTGCAGCCAGCGTAACATTTGCTAAGCCTGCCCTTAAGCGCATCAAGTTGGCAGAAGAACACAATATGGCGCACTTCCCTGTGTGCATTGCCAAGACGCAATTCTCTTTCTCTGCCGATGCCAAGCAATATGGTGCTGTGAGTGGCTTCAATATTCTCATCAAAGACGTAGTGCTTAATGCCGGTGCCGAAATGATTGTTGCCATTGCAGGTGATATCTTGCGCATGCCTGGTTTGCCTAAAGATCCTCAAGCCAACCACATCGATTATGTAGATGGCGAAATTATTGGTTTGAGCTAATTTTTTAGATCCAACTTTTTGAATAATTCTTAAGGGTGTTCAAAGTTTGCCGAAAATCGTGCATGTTTTTCGTCGGATTTTGAATACCCTATTTTTTTAATGCTACTTAATTATTAACTTTGCGCCCAAAATAAATAAAACATCTCTATGTCATTATCAAAATTTGAGAGCGAAGTAAAACTCGTTCCGCAGGCACAGCAGGTAATATATAGCCGTTTTGCCGACTTAAACAATTTTGCTGCAGTAAAAGACGCACTTAATAATCCTGAAGTGCAGCAGCGCATTAACGAACAAGTTCCTGCCGACAAAATAGAAGAGCTGAAAACGTATGCCGAAGGTCTTAGTTTCGAAACCGACGCCATCCATATTGCTTCACCTATGGGCAACATTACCTTGCGTGTCGTTGAACGTGAAGAACCCAAGTGCATTAAGTTTGCCTCAGAAGGTTCGCCCCTCCAACTTTATGTTTGGATTCAGTTATTGCCCCACGGTGATTACGAAACCAAAATGCGTGTTACTGTGGGTGCCGAAGTAAACTTCTTTATGAAGGGCATGGTGGCAAAACCTTTGCAGCAGGCAGCCGATGGTTTAGCCAATATGCTCTCAGCCATCCGATAAACCGCTATATATAGATATATAATAGGCGTTTCTCGCAAAAACAACCCATGAAGTGGTTGGTGCGAGAAACGCCTATTTACTTATTATGTATTACCTATGGGTTTCCTATGTTCTTTTTCGCTCATTTTCGGAACCGCTGTTTCCGAAACGACGGTTCCGAATGCAAAGATAATGAAAAGTGGCTGAAAACCAATATCTTATCTTTCTTATTTTAAAAGATAAAATATTATTTGTGTGTCTTCATTTTTCGGAACGGCGGTTCCGAAAATGTATTTTCTGAAAAAAAACTATGTGTTAATCGCATAAATAAAGGCTTACGATTGGGAGACTCTTTTCATATTTTTAATTCTTCGTAATGTCGTTTCATAAGTAATGTTTTCTGTATGACCACAAAGTCATTGATAATTAATAACTTAGGCAAGTGGAACCACATTTTTATGAACGTTCAACTATCCAAAAACCACATTTTTATGAATGTTCAATTATTCGAAAATCACATTTTTATGAACGTTCAATTATTCGAAAACCACATTTTTATGAACGTTCAATTATTCAAAAATCACATTTTTATGAACGTTCAATTATTCAAAAATCACATTTTTATGAACATTTAATGATAGAAAATACCTCATGTATGATATTAGGTATTAAAAAAGGATGTTACAAGGGGGTACCACATTAGATAGGGTGTTCAAAATCCATGATTTTTTTCTGCATGATTTTGTAGGATTTTGATGTCGATAAGTAGCATGGTTAAATGGGTTACCCCGTTAGGGGTGAGATAAGGTAGCCAGGTATGTGAATGAGGGTTTTACCCGAATTCTCATGCCTGGTTTACGTATGCCATCATACCAAACGGGGCACCCTGTTATGGGTGAGATTGGGCCTAGGCGAACAGCCGTTTTCATAGGACAAGAACCCAAGTGTATATATTTATGACGCAA
>ERZ1026874.1746-NODE-1746-length-11091-cov-10.633744_pt1 | contig 11091 bp, 8 predicted proteins | sample MGYA00380167_ERZ1026874 | MGnify/ENA primary metagenome ERZ1026874 (study PRJEB33269, sample SAMEA4719803) | human gut metagenome | biome: human-associated habitat; feature: organic feature; material: feces | place: Cameroon | collected 2013-10 ...
GAAATAAATTATGATTAAACTAGCATCTAAGATTAAAAAAATACCAGTTGAAGTAAAATCAGCGACTGTTTATACATTTTCTACATTGTTTTCGAGAGGATTAGCTATTATAACAGTTCCGATTTTTACAAGATTAATGAGCACAAGTCAAATAGGTATTGTAAATCTATATAATTCTTGGTATTCGATGATTAGTGCTATTGCTACATTGTCATTAACATCAGGTGGTTATGTTGTGGCATTGCGAGAATATGAAAATGATAGAAATGGATATCAGTCATCGGTTCTTTCATTAACTTCAATTATTGCAGTGCTGCTGGCAATTACATATTTTGTTAATCCCACATTTTGGAGCAGGGTATTAGGGCTTCCTAAAGGATTAATTGTATTGATGCTAATCGGGTTCCTTTTTGCTCCTGCACGTGACTTTTGGCTTGCAAGGCAACGCTATGAATATAAATATAAGCTGTCAGGAATAGTAATGATGGGATCAGCGTTATTAGCATCAGTTTTATCGATTTTGGTTGTTGTTAAATTAAGCAAAATAGATGTCACAATTGTTGCAGAGGGACGGCTATATAGTAATTACATAATAATATATGGTGTTTCGGCAGTTATATGGATATATACTTTTTTTAAAGGCAGAACGTTTGTCAATAAGGAATACTGGAAACTTTCATTGGCATTAAGTTTGCCATTAGTTGGATATTCTATTTCATCACAAATAATGACAGTATCTGATCGCATGATGATTAGTCAAATGGTTGATAATAGTGCAGTAGGTATATATAGTACATTATATACGGTAAGTTCATTATCATTATTAGTTTGGCAGGCAGTACATTCATCATTTGTTCCATATATTTTTAGAAATATTGAAAAAGATAATAGTGGTATAAAACGTGTTTCAGCTCAATTAATGACATTTTATGCAGTTGTAGCAATATTAATGACATTCTTGGCACCTGAAATTGTTAAAATTCTTGCGACTAAGGAGTACTATGAGGCTATTTATATAATGCCACCAATAGCGGCAGGTGTTTTTTTTACTTCTTTTGCAAATCTTTATTCGGATATTGCGGTTTATTATAAAAAAACTAAATATGTAATGTATCCAGCAATTATAGCAGCAGTGTCAAATTTAGTTCTAAATTATATTTTTATTAATTTATATGGGTACATGGCAGCCGCCTATACAACATTATTTTCATACATTTTATTTGCATTGTTTCAAGGAATATGGGCAAGAAAAATATGTAAGGAGCATGGAATTAAAACAGGGACTATATATAATGATAAGTTCATGATTATGTTAGCAATAATTACCACTGCAATTTCACTTATAGGTATTTTGCTTTATAGACATACATTTTTGAGATATTGTGCTATTGTAATATTGGGTGTTATTATTGTCTTTGTAGGAAGGAAAGTAATGAAGAAAAAATAAATAAAAAATACGGAAAAGAGCGGATATAGAGAAAATATAGAATTGAAAGATATAGTATTAAACTAAAAATAGGATAATAAATATTTAAAAATAAATATTTAAAAATAAATTGTGAAATATATAGGAGGAATAAAGATGTCAGCATTTGATAACGCAACTTTAATGATTACAGGAGGAACAGGATCTTTTGGATCTACTGTTTTGAAACATTTCTTAGATTCAGATTTGAAAGAAATCCGTATTTTTTCTCGAGATGAGAAAAAGCAGGATGATATGCGCCATGAATTACAGGCAAAGCATCCGGAACAGGCTAAGAAGGTAAAATTTTATATTGGAGATGTACGTAACCCACAGTCAGTAAAAGATGCTATGCCGGGAGTTGATTACATTTTCCATGCAGCAGCTTTGAAGCAGGTACCGTCTTGTGAATTTTTCCCAATGCAGGCAGTACAGACCAATGTAATCGGAACAGATAATGTATTACATGCAGCGATTGATGCAGGAGTAAAGAGAGTTGTCTGCTTATCTACAGATAAAGCAGCTTATCCAATCAATGCAATGGGAATTTCAAAAGCTATGATGGAGCATGTCATTTATGCCAATGCCCGTGTAGCAGCAGAGCGTGGTGGGACAACCATTTGCTGTACACGTTATGGTAATGTAATGTGCAGTCGTGGTAGCGTTATTCCACTTTTCATTGATCAGATTAAGTCCGGGAACCCGATTACCATTACAGATCCGAATATGACTCGTTTCTTAATGAATTTGGATGAGGCAGTAGATTTGGTTATGTTTGCATTCCAGCATGCGAATCCGGGAGATTTGTTTATCCAGAAAGCAGATGCATCTACAATCGGAGATCTGGCAAAAGCTGTTCAGCAGTTATTCGGTGACACAGGTACCAATATTATTGGAACACGTCATGGAGAGAAGCTGTTTGAGACGCTTATGACAAGAGAAGAGCGTTTGAGAAGTGAAGACATGGGACATTATTTCCGTGTGGCAGCAGATAACCGTGATCTGAATTATGACAAGTTTGTAGTAAAAGGCGAGGTACATACTATGTCAGATGAGTCCTACACCAGTCATAATACAGAACGTTTAGACGTAGAAGGAACAGTGAAGAAGATTTTAACGACAGATTATGTTCAGGAGGCACTGAAAGAACTTCAGCGTTAATAGAATGGCAGAGAGAGAAAGACTTTTATTGGTCGGCTCTGGTGGATTTGGACGAGTAGTATCAGAGCTTGCCAGAGAGACATATGATTGTGCATTTGTAGATGATGGATTTGAAGTTGGAACAGTAATCTGTGATATTCCGGTTGCAGGACACATTTCTGATTTAGAGAAACTTTACAAGTCATATCATTTACTGGTTGTTACAATCGGGAATAATAAATTAAGAGAACACATTTACCAGAAGGCTATGGAGATTGGATATACATTCCCGAATCTTATTTCTCCGAGTGCATATATCAGCCCTTATTCCAAGATGGGATGGGGCTGTGTGCTATTGAACAATTCTTTGATTCAGAATGGAGCAACAGTAGGGAATGGTGTATTGCTGAATCCAGGGGTAGAAGTTCATCATGATAGCTCTGTAGAAGATTATGCTTTGATTTATACCAACTCTGTTGTAAGAACTTATGCAAAGGTTGGAAAAAGAGTCCGGATAGGAAGCAACGTGACTGTCAGCAATGAAGTGATTGTTGGTGACGATGCAGATATTCGGAATGGAGAGACATTATTTTAATTAAAGAAATATTGCACCAGATATAATATAGTGCAAGCATGAATATAACTGAAAAAGAACTGCTGTTTCTAATATTGGTAAGTTGTATTGTCTGGAAATTAAGAAAAAAGAAACCGTGTATTAGTGTGATATATAGTATTTTTTGATTATATATATTACGCTAATACGCCGAGCTCCGGGATATATTGAACCGGTTCGATTTCATATAGGTGAATGGAAAGAAGCCGGATTTTGGGCAGGAGGAATATTAAACATTCTATTATATGTTTCGTTTGGATATATTTGCTATAGATATATAACTGGGAAGGTAGAAAAGAAACAGTATGTCATGACGAATATTGTGCTGGCAGGGGCGTGTTTGTCGATATTATGTGAAGTGACACAGTATATTACGAAACGAGGCTGTGCAGATATCAATGATGTACTGTTTAATATTTTAGGTATTATTGTAGGAGTGGCGTTGGCTTTTAAAGTAAGAGGGAGCAAGTATTAGAATTTGTTTTCTCTTAGTTTGTGGAGGCAGCACACAGGCAAAAAGCAAGGATTGTACAAAAAAGAGAAAAAGTAACTATAAGGATAATGAAATTAGTCATACGGTAAAGGCTCCTTTCTATAAAAGGCTTTTAATATATTTATATGCAGAAGGATGAAAAATAATGATAACTAAAGGGGGGCAGACCCCATAAAAAAACTATAAACAAGAATGAAGTTATATTGATGGGAGAGATATTGAAATGGTTGAACATAATTTTAAATGGAAGAATGATGGTCGCACGAAAGTGATGATTGGTTGCGGAACGCGTCCGGAGATTATTCGTCTTGCTGCGGTGATCAAAAGATGTAGAGAATATTTTGATTGTTGTGTTGTTTATTACAATCAGAACTGGGATAGAAATTTGAGTACTGTATTCTGGGAAGACTTCGAACTGAAGAATACGTTTGGTGAGTTCGGACCAGATATCCTGGTTCCTGTTGTTGGAGAGAATCTTGGAGAGACTTGTGGTAATATTTTAGGAAGATCTTTTGAACTTCTTTCTGAGCTGCAGCCAGATGGATATCTTGTGTTGGGAGATACAAACTCTTGTTTATCAGCAATTTCCGCAAAGAGATTACATATTCCGCTTTTCCATATGGAAGCAGGAAACAGATGTAAAGATGAGTGCCTTCCGGAGGAAACAAATAGACGTATTGTAGATGTTATTTCTGATGTGAATTTATGTTATTCAGAGTTTGCGCGTAAATACCTTGCAGATACAGGACTTCCAAAAGAGAGAACATATATGACTGGTTCTCCTATGGCGGAAGTGCTTCACATGAATCTGGAAAAGATTCAGAAGAGCGATGTTTTGGACAGACTTGGACTTGAAAAGGATAAATACATTTTGCTTTCTGCGCATCGTGAGGAAAATATTGATTCAGAGAAGAATTTTTTAAGTCTTTTTACTGCCATCAATGCGCTTGCCCAGAAGTATGACATGCCGATTCTCTATTCTTGTCATCCAAGATCCAAGAATCGTCTGGAAAAGAGTGGATTCAAGCTTGATCCAAGAGTAAGAGTTAATGAACCGCTTGGTTTTAATGATTATAATAAGCTTCAGATGAATGCATTAGCAATTGTATCTGATTCAGGTACATTGCCGGAAGAAAGTTCATTTTATCTTTCAATCGGACATCCGATTGCTGCTGTATGTATCCGTACATCAACAGAGAGACCGGAAGCATTGGAAGCTGGAGATTTCATCTTAGCTGGTATTACAACAAAAGAACTGTTAAATGCTGCAGATATGGCAATTGAGATGAAACAAAAAGGTGTGCTTGGTAAACCTTGTCCGGATTATGTTGATGAAACAGTATCGATGAAAGTTGTTCGTATCATTCAGGGATATGTAAATGTAGTCAACAAGATGGTTTGGAGAAAAGATCAGTAAGATATAAATTTAATGACGGGCAGGTGCTTATATTGAAACTGCACCGGGCTCGTCATTTTTAGAATTGGAGGTAGTGATATTATGAATATACTTGTTACCGGTGCTAAAGGAATGGTTGGAACAGCACTTGTTAATAACTTAAAGAATATTAGAGATGGAAAAAACAGAACTAGAAATATTGAGATTAACGAGATTTATGAATATGACTTGAATAGTACAGAAACAGAACTGGATGAATACTGTGCAAAAGCAGATTTCGTATTTAATCTTGCAGGTGTAAACCGCCCGGAAAATCCAGAAGATTTTATGAAAGGGAATTTCGGATTTGCGTCACAGCTTCTGGATGGATTAAAGAAACATAATAACAAAGCCGGGATTATGCTTTCTTCCTCTGTTCAGGCTACACTTGCAGGACGGTTTGGTAATAGCGAGTACGGAAGAAGCAAAAAGGCCGGAGAAGAATTGTTCTTTGAATATGGAAAAGAGACAGGGGCCCCGGTATATGTATATCGTTTTGTGAATCTGATGGGACACAGCCGACCGAAATACAATTCCGCAATCTCAACATTTTGCTGGGCTGTGGCAAATGACGAAGAATTTACAGTAAACGACAGAAGCACAGAGCTGGAAGTTCTGTATATTGATGACCTTGTAGAAGGAATGTTTGATCTTCTTGAAGGAAAAGAAAAGCATTGTGAATTTGATGGAGTAGAGACTGTATTAGATGAGAATGGTCGTTATTGCTGCGTACCAGTCACACATAAAGCTACATTAGGTGAAATTGTAGACTTGTTAGAAGAATTCAAGTCACAGCCAATTTCATTAATGATGCCAAAATGTCCGGACGGATCATTTGCAAAGAAACTTTTCAGCCTTTACTTAACGTATTTACCAACTGATAAGTTCAAATATGCTATGAAGATGAATTGTGATGATAGAGGATCATTTACAGAATTAGTACATACAGTTGACTGCGGACAGGTCAGCATCAATATCAGCAAACCGGGAATCACAAAAGGACAGCACTGGCATAACTCCAAATGGGAACAGTTCATCGTAGTACATGGACATGGACTGATTCAAGAACGTAACATCAATACAGGAGAAACAGTAGAATTTGAAGTTTCCGGAGATAAGATTGAGGCAATTTATATGATTCCTGGATGGACACATAATATTATCAATCTGTCAGATACAGAGGATTTGGTAACTGTTATGACTTGTAATGAGGTGTTTGATCCAGCGAAGCCAGATACGTTTTTTGAGGTAGTATAAAAGTATGGTATGATAGACCACATTGGTGTCAGGTACCAATAAATTTTTTAATCCAGCAGATGGAAAATAGTCTGCTGGATTTGCTAGATTGTAGTCATTACATGTATAAGAAAAAGTAGAAAAAGACAGGAGAAAAAACAATGGGAAAATATTTCGGAACAGACGGCTTCCGGGGCGAAGCCAACAACAACTTAACAGCAGATCACTCATACAAGATCGGACGTTTTCTTGGCTGGTATTACGGTGAATTAAAACGCCGGAACGGCGATGACACACCGGCACGTATTGTAATCGGAAAGGACACCAGACGTTCCAGCTACATGTTCGAATACACATTAGTAGGCGGTCTGGTCGCATCGGGAGCAGATGCATATTTGCTTCATGTTACCACAACGCCATCCGTTGCATATGTGGCAAGAACAGATGAATTTGACTGCGGAATCATGATTTCTGCCAGCCATAATCCATACTATGACAATGGAATCAAGCTTATCAACGGTAACGGAGAGAAAATGGATGAAGAGACCATTTCTTTGGTGGAAGCATATCTGGACGGAGAACTGGAAGTATTTGGACAGAAGTTTGATGAGATTCCATTTGCACATACATCGAAGATAGGACGTACTGTCGATTATGTATCAGGAAGAAACCGCTACATAGGATATCTGATCTCTCTTGGAATCTATTCTTTCAAGGGCGTGAAAGTTGGCCTGGATTGTGCGAACGGAAGTTCATGGAATCTTGCCAAATCCGTATTCGATGCGCTTGGAGCGAAGACTTATGTGATCAATGCAGAACCGAATGGAACGAACATTAATAACAATGCCGGCTCTACACATATCGAAGGACTGCAGAAGTTTGTAGTAGAGAACGGACTGGATGTCGGATTTGCTTATGACGGAGATGCTGATAGATGTCTCTGCGTCGATGAAAAGGGCAATCTGGTAGACGGAGATGCAATTCTTTACATTTACGGAAAGTATATGAAAGAACGCGGCAAACTGGAGAATAATACGGTTGTTACAACTGTAATGTCTAACTTTGGACTGTACAAAGCATTTGACGAAGCCGGAATCAACTATGCGAAGACGGCGGTCGGTGATAAATATGTATATGAATATATGACGAAGAATAATTGCATTCTCGGAGGAGAACAGTCCGGCCATATCATTTTCTCGAAATATGCTTCTACAGGAGATGGAATTCTTACCAGCCTGAAGATGATGCAGGTAATGCTTGGCAGAAAGAAGAAAATGAGTGAACTGATAGAAGGCCTGACCATTTATCCGCAGGTATTGGAAAATGTCCGTGTGACAGATAAGAAAGCAGCACAGGACGATGCAGCAGTACAGGCAGCAGTACAGGCAGTTACGGAAGCACTTGGCGATACGGGACGTATTCTGGTCCGTGAATCCGGAACAGAGCCGGTACTTCGTGTGATGGTGGAAGCTGAGACGAAGGAAATCTGCCAGAAATATGTAAGTCGGGTAGTAGATGTTGTGAAAGAAAAGGGATATGTAGTCGCATAAGTACGACGGGAAGATATATTTGCTTGAAGAATAAGTCACAGAAGATGAGGAGAATAGTAATATGTGTGGAATAGTAGGATTTACCGGAGCGCATCAGGCGGCACCGATATTGTTAGATGGATTGTCGAAACTGGAGTACCGTGGATATGATTCATCAGGAATCGCTGTAAGAGATGGTTTGAAAGATACAGAAGTACTGAAAGCCAAGGGACGTCTGAAGATATTAAAAGAGAAGACGAATGATGGAAAGTCGGTAAAGGGAACCTGTGGAATCGGACATACGAGATGGGCAACTCACGGAGAGCCGTCAGAAGACAATGCACATCCACATGTCAGCGATGATGGAAATGTAGTAGCAGTACATAACGGAATCATCGAGAACTATCAGGAACTGAAAGAAAAATTAGTCCGTAACGGATATACATTTTATTCTGAGACAGATACAGAAGTAGCTGTAAAACTGGTGGATTATTATTATAAAAAGTATGAGGGCAATCCGGTTGATGCGATCAATCATGCGATTATCCGTATCAGAGGATCATATGCGTTGGTAATGATGTTCAAAGAATATCCGGAAGAAATTTACGTTGCCAGAAAAGACAGCCCGATGATCCTCGGAGTAGCCGATGGGGAATCTTATATCGCATCGGATGTTCCTGCTATTTTAAAATACACGAGAAATGTCTATTATATCGGCAATCTGGAAATGGCTCGTGTCCGCAAGGGTGAGATCACATTTTATAATCTGGACGGAGACGAGATTGAAAAAGAGCAGAAAATTATCGAATGGGACGCAGAGGCAGCTGAAAAGGGCGGATATGAACATTTCATGATGAAAGAGATTCATGAACAGCCGAAAGTTGTAGCAGATACTTTGAATTCGGTATTAAAAGACGGTGTGGTTGATCTGTCTGGAGTAGGTCTTTCTGCCGAGGAGATCAGGAATATCAGTGAGATCCAGATCGTTGCATGCGGATCTGCTTACCATGTAGGTATGGTCGGTCAGTATGTAATCGAAGATCTGGCAAGGATTCCGGTACGTGTGGAGCTTGCATCTGAATTCCGTTACCGTAATCCGATATTGGACAAGAATACGTTGGTGATTATTGTGAGTCAGTCCGGCGAGACGGCAGACAGTCTGGCAGCTCTTCGTGAGGCGAAGCTCAGAGGAATCAAGACGCTTGGAATTGTGAATGTAGTAGGTTCGTCGATTGCGCGTGAGGCAGACAATGTATTCTATACATTAGCCGGACCGGAGATCTCGGTTGCGACAACGAAGGCGTACAGTACACAGTTGATTGCGATGTATACACTGGCCGTACAATTTGCAAAGATCCGTGGACAGATCTCGGATGAGCAGTATATGGGATATATCAAGGAGATGCAGACACTTCCGGATAAGATCCGTCGTATCCTGGAAGACAAGGAGCGGATCCAGTGGTTCGCATCCAAGCAGATGAATGCGAAGGATGTCTTTTTCGTAGGCCGTGGAATCGATTATGCAATCTGCATGGAAGGCAGCCTGAAGATGAAGGAAATCAGCTATATCCATTCGGAGGCATATGCGGCCGGTGAGTTGAAGCACGGAACGATTTCATTGATCGAAGATGAAACACTGGTTATTGGCGTATTAACGCAGTCAGCGTTATTTGAGAAGACGGTCAGCAATATGGTTGAGTGTAAGAGCCGTGGAGCTTATCTTATGGGACTTACGACAACCGGCAATTACAATATTGAGGAGAGTGCCGATTTCACGGTGTATATTCCTGAGACGGATGAGCACTTTGCAACTTCGCTTGCGGTGATTCCGTTGCAGTTGATGGGATATTATGTGTCTGTGGCTAAGGGACTTGATGTGGATAAGCCTAGGAATTTGGCTAAGAGTGTGACGGTGGAGTAGAATAGTGGAGAGAATAAAACTGGTCTGGGAGGGCCGGTTTTATTTGAAATCGATGCTTTAATGCGGTGAAAAGAAAAAACGCAATTTGTAAAATAAATTTTATCCGACAAAAGGCGACAGTTTTTTGAGAGTTATGTGTATATATTAAAGAGGTATTATTATGCAATGCAAAAGGGAAGAAAAGTGAAGTCAAGAGACACGTTTGCAATATTATATTTATTAGATTTGCATATAGTTGCACATAACAAGTGAATATTCCTGTTGGATATTCTTGCATCAAGAAACCATGATTCCGGAGTGGCGGAAACCACCTTTGATTGGCTTGATTACCCTTAATGAGAAATAGAAGCAATGTCAAGCCCAGAGCCGCTTTGCGGGGCGTTAGCCGGCTTTATATTGGTGAGATTTCTTGTATTCTATATACTTGCCAATTGGTTTCCTAATCACCGGATAGCAAGGACATCTAAGCCGGAATATTCAAGAAAGAAAGATGACCAATTAAGAAATATATGACTATATAGAAAATAATATAAAAGATCACTTAGAAGGCAATGAAGAGTATGTTGCAGATCAATATGTGAAAGAAGGATATGGACAAATTTGTGGAGGATATTTTGTAGAGGCCTATAAAAAGGACAAGGAAATTCGAAAATCAAGTGCTGAACCAAGTCAAAAGTGGCATTTGTTGCATGCATATTACGATGTAAAAAAAGAAACTAAGGAGAATTTTATGCAAGAGAATGCATCACTATCATAAAACATGGAATATATGGAAAGAAAGGGAAAGCGTGGCGAGAAGAAAGAGAGAATGGTTTCCGGGAGCAATGTATCATATTATGCACCAGGGAGTAAGAAGATTCAAGGAAGACATTAGATCCGTTGCGTCAATCAGTAGAAGATTATGGAATTCTATAGATTGAATATTATAAGGTAAGTGGAAGCAGAGAGTACAACAGATGATATATACAGAGAAATCAGAAAATGGTAGAATTCGTTAAAAAATGAAATTGAAAATATGTATTTATATTGGAGTGATATTGCACTTTCGGATTTTTGATATCCTCCGAAATTAACACAATATAAAATTTTGTGAGATGGAATTGACAGTTCGTATGAATGGCTACAAACCCAGCGAACATGGGCTCTGTAGCCGCTTTTCTTTTCGTAATGATATGTGCTATATTATGATTCTTTGATTTAATCTGTAAGCGCTTAGTTTTTGGGTAACTAGATATTCGCCCTTTTCTAACTCATAATAA
>ERZ1026874.1751-NODE-1751-length-11055-cov-3.975091_pt1 | contig 11055 bp, 6 predicted proteins | sample MGYA00380167_ERZ1026874 | MGnify/ENA primary metagenome ERZ1026874 (study PRJEB33269, sample SAMEA4719803) | human gut metagenome | biome: human-associated habitat; feature: organic feature; material: feces | place: Cameroon | collected 2013-10 ...
AGAAGATCGGAGCCACTGTGAAGCATTTTGCCTGCAACAATCAGGAGAAAAACCGCAATGACATTGAGGCGCTGGTGTCTGCGAGAGCTCTGCGTGAGATTTACCTGAAGGGCTTTGAAATCGCGGTGAAGGAGGGCGGAGCCCGCTCGATTATGACCACCTACAATCCGCTGAACGGAGAACGCAATGCCAGCAGCTATGATCTTCTGACTACCATTCTCCGGAAGGAGTGGGGCTTTGAAGGCATTGTGATGACAGACTGGTGGGCGAAGGTCGGCCCTGTGGAGGAGGATTCCAGACAGGATACGGCAGCGATGATTTGCGCACAGAATGATCTGTACATGGTGACATCGGATGCCGGAAGCAATGCTATGGGGGACAATTCCATGGAGGCACTTCGGGATGGGCGCCTGACCAGAGCAGAGCTGCAAAGAAGTGCTGTGAACATCTGCCGGTTTCTTCTTAATACTCCGGCCATGCTGAGAAAGCGCGGGATCCTGACCGTTCTTGATTATGAGCTGGAACAGAGTCTGGAGGCGGCGGATCTTGCGGGAATGGCAGGTCATGCCGTTCCGGTTCCGGAGAGTGGAGAGCTGGATCCCTCGCAGGTGGATACTTCAAGAGGAAGCATCTGTGTATTTGAGGTGAGCGTCAGCAGCTGCAAGGGCGCAGAGTTCTTCCGGCCATCGGATAACAGGCACTACCACCTTCTGATGAAGGTTCGCGCAGCAAAGGGAACGCCGGAGCTTGCGCAGATCCCTGTGACGGTATATAAGGACCGCGATATTGCCGGCACGATTTCTCTTTCCGGCCGTGATCTGGAGTGGAAGGAAGTGGATATTCAGCTTCCGGATTCCGTGGTGGCAAATGCTTTTCAGGTGAAGCTCTTCTTTGGCGATGGCGGAATGGAAATCGGAGAAATCGCGATTCGGCAGATGGAAGGAAGCATGGTATAATTTTTAATATCTGCCTGTCCTGTACAGGATTACATAATGACAGGAGGCAGCATGTTCTGGACAGACGTCACGCGCGGATCCTTCCGCAGGCAGGAGCTTACGAATGGGCAATCAGATGAAATTTAAGAAGCGGGTATCCGGATATTTTGAAGCTCCGATGAGACTTGGCTTTTTTCTGCTTCTCATCAATATTCTGATTTTATTTATGCATTGGCCGTCAGGGCTGGTGCTGCTTGTTTTTACCATTTGTTATTTTGTGGTGGTTATTGCGCTGCGCATGCACAGCAGGGCTCTGGTCATCAATGAAATGGTCAGTTTTGCAACGGAATACGGACAGGTTCAGAAAAGACTTCTGAAGAATCTGGAGCTTCCGTACTGCGTTCTGGATGATACAGGGCGGATTATCTGGACCAACTACGAATTTGACCGTGTTGTGCACGAGGAAAAGACAACTCGCAGGCAGATCAGCTCCTTTTTCCCTCCCCTGACGAAGGATACTCTTCCAACCGGAGAGGACGGGATCAGTCTCAAGATTGCCTATGAGGGCAGCAGCTTTCGCGTAGAGATGAGGCGGATTCCGCTGGATTCGATGGTGCAGGATTCGGATATTATAGCGGACAGCGGCTACGGCGGAGCGCTGATTGCGCTGTATCTGTTTGATGAGACCGCAGAGAGGCTGGCCATCCAGGAAGTGGACAACCAGAGCGTTGTTGTAGGTTTTATCTATATCGATAACTACGATGAAGCTCTGGACGGGCTGGAGGATGTCCGTAAATCCATCCTGATTGCGCTGATTGACCGTCAGGTCAACAAGTACATCGCTTCGGTGGATGGAATCTGCAGTAAGGTGGAGAAGGATCGCTACCTGATTGTTCTCCGCAAAAAGGCACTGGCACAGCTGCAGGAGGCGCATTTTGCTCTTCTCGCCGAAGCGAAAACGGTGAATATCGGCAATGAGATGGCTATCACGCTGAGCATCGGTTTTGGCGTGGATGGTCTGTCTTACGCACAGAATTATGAGTTTGCAAGAAACGCAATCGATCTGGCACTTGGACGAGGCGGTGACCAGGCGGTTGTGAAAATGCCCGGAAATATTGTGTATTACGGCGGTAAGACACAGCAGGTGGAGAAGACAACCCGCGTGAAGGCAAGAGTAAAGGCGGAGGCTTTGAAGGAGATCATCACCTCCCGGGACAAGGTCTTTATCATGGGACACAGACTTGGGGATATTGACTGTGTCGGAGCGGGAATCGGCGTATACCGGATTTGCCAGACGCTCGGTAAGGAAGCTCACATTGTGCTGAATCAGGTGTCGACCTCACTCCGGCCGATTGTGGATCTGTTTGCGAGAAATACGGACTATCCGGATGATCTGTTTCTTTCCAGTGAGCAGGCGATGCAGCGGGTGACGGAGGATTCTGCACTTGTTGTGGTCGATGTGAACAAGCCAAGTATTACGGAATGCCCGGAGCTTCTTCGGATGTGTAAATCGATCGTAGTTCTTGATCATCACAGGAAGGGAAGCGAGTCCATTGAGAATGCAACACTTTCGTACATTGAGGCGTATGCCTCCAGTGCCTGCGAGATGGTTTCCGAAATTCTGCAGTATGTGGATGAAAATCTGAAGCTGACCCAGGAGGAGGCGGATTCTCTGTATGCGGGCATGGTGGTCGACACCGACAATTTCCAGAGTAAGACCGGTGTCCGGACCTTTGAGGCGGCTGCATTCCTTCGCAGAAACGGGACCGATGTGACCAGAGTGCGCAAGCTTTTCCGTGAAAATGCGGGTGAGTATAAGGCGAAGGCAGATGCTGTTTCCCTGGCAGAGATCTATCGTGAGGAGTATGCGATTTCGACCTGTCCGGCCGAAGGCCTGGAGAGTCCGACCATTGTCGGAGCACAGGCGGCGAATGAGCTCCTGAACATTAAGGGCGTGAAGGCAAGCTTTGTTCTCACGCAGTATCAGGGTAAGATTTATGTCAGTGCAAGATCCATTGATGAAGTGAACGTGCAGATTGTCATGGAGCATATGGGCGGCGGCGGACATATGAACATTGCCGGAGCCCAGATGGAAGGCAAGACCGTGGAAGAAGTCGAGGATATGCTCAGACACACGATTGATTCCATGATTGAAGACGGTGAGTTATAAATTACAGACAGGAGGAAATATCATGAAGGTAATTCTGTTGGAGGATGTGAAATCCCTTGGCAAAAAGGGAGACATTGTCAATGTCAGCGATGGCTATGCAAGAAACTTTGTTCTTCCGAAGCATGTCGGCGTAGAGGCGACGGAGAAGAATAAGAATGAGCTTAAGCTTCAGAAGCAGCATGAGGACAAGCTTGCGGCGGAACGCCTGGCAGAGGCCAGGGCGCTGGCGCAGAAGCTGGAGGGCCTGAAGATTGAGGTTACCATGAAGGCCGGAGAGAATGGCAAGGTCTTCGGTTCCGTTGCATCGAAGGAGATTGCGGAGCAGGCGAAGAAGCAGCATGGTCTTGAGCTGGACAAGAAAAAGATCGTTCTTGCAGAGCCGATCAAGTCCTTCGGTATGCATGAGGTGGGAATCAAGCTTCATCCTGAAGTGACAGGAAAGCTGTATGTTCTGGTGAAGGAAGCCTGATCAGGAAGATGCCTGCAGACCTGCAGGCAGAGGAAGAAAATGCCCGAAGAAGATGTGGTAAAAAGAATAATGCCCCATAATCTGGAGGCGGAGATGTCAGTTGTCGGCGCCATGCTGATGGATCAGCAGGCAATCGGAAGCGTCATGGAGCTTCTGACTCCGGACGACTTCTATTCCAGACAGTATGGGCTTATGTACGAGTCCATTCTGGAGCTGGAGCAAAGCGGAATGGCGGTCGATCCGGTTACACTTCAGGAGAAGCTGAAGGAGAAAAATCTGCCTCCGGAGATGTACGATGCCAGGACTCTTGGTACACTGATTGCGCAGGTGCCGACCTCTGCCAATGTGGCCAGCTATGCCCGTATCGTGGCGGAGAAGGCGATGATGCGGAGGACCATCCGTGTCTGCGAGGATGTCGCCAACGAGGCTTATGCAGGCACAGGAGACGCACAGACGGTCATGACAAAGGCGGAGGAGGAGATCTTTCGCCTGTCACAGGGAAATAAGGGATCGGAATATCAGGATATCCGGCAGATCGTTTCCAATGCGATGCGCAAGATTGTCATGGCATCCAAGATCAGCGGCAACATTACCGGTATTCCGACCGGCTTCACGGATCTGGACAGCAAGACAGCGGGACTTCAGCCTGCTGATCTGATCCTGATTGCGGCCAGACCTTCCATGGGAAAAACGGCCTTCGTTCTGAACATCGCGGAGAACTGTGGAGTGCGGCAGGGGAAGCATGTTGCGATCTTCTCACTGGAAATGTCGAAGGAACAGCTGATCAACCGTATGTTTTCACTGGAAAGCCATGTGGATGCGCAGAAAATCCGTACCGGTGATCTGTCTGAAGGAGAATGGGCGGATCTGATAGAGGGCGCCGAGACGATTGGTGAGTCCAATCTGATGATTGATGATACTCCTGCGATTACTGTGGGAGCGCTCCGCTCGAAGTGCATGAAGTTTAAGATGGAGCATGGTCTGGACATGATCATCATCGACTATCTGCAGCTGATGAGTGGAAGCGGAGCAAGAAATTCGGATTCGCGTCAGCAGGAGATTTCAGAGATTTCAAGATCCTTGAAGGCGGTGGCCAGAGAGCTGAATGTGCCGGTGATTGCCCTGTCACAGCTGTCCCGTGCGGTGGAATCCCGTACCGATAAACGACCGATGCTATCCGACCTTCGTGAGTCCGGTGCAATCGAGCAGGATGCGGATATTGTAATGTTCATATATCGCGATGAGTATTATCATGAGGATTCTCCGGACAAGGGAATTGCGGAGATCATCATTGCGAAGCAGAGAAACGGTCCCATTGGCACCGTGCAGCTTAAATGGCTGCCTGAGCTGACCAAGTTTGCAAACCTGGCTGGTGCGGGCGGCAGGGAAGGATAATATGTCAGATATGATCTTGACCGGAAAAGAGAAAAAGCACAGCAGGCAGGATCGGGAAAAACAATTGTTTTTCCTGATCCTTATTCTTTCCTTTTTTGCAATTCTTGTATTCAATGTCCTGACGCCGATGCTCTCGGATGATTATGCATATGCGATGGAGGTGCAGAAGGCCGGTTCCTTTGCGGATCTTTTCCGACAGGAATATCACCAGTATATGACCTGGAACGGAAGGAGCGTGGTCCATTTTATTCTTCGTGTTTTTCTGTTTCTTCCGTCGTGGGTGTTCAAGCTGGCGAACAGTGCGGCTTTTGCTGCGGTTTCTCTTCTGATGTGGAAGCTGACGGAACCGGACCGGAAATATGACTGTTATACACTTCTGATGGTTCAGCTCGGGCTGTGGCTGTATGCGGTTGATTTTTCGGAGACGATTCTGTGGGAGGACGGCGCATGCAATTACCTTTGGGGTGCCCTGCTGATTCTGCTGTTTATGGTTCTGGAGCGGAGAACGCTGATGCTACGGGCTTCTTTTCGCCTGTCGGAGGCAGTGGGGATGCTGCTCCTTGGCATCCTGGCGGGATGGTGCAACGAGAATACGTCAGGAGGCTGCCTTCTGTATCTTCTCATCCTTGCGGCGGAAGAAATTCGAAAGAACACGAAAAGCCTTAAAGGAAGAAGCGAGGAAAACAGCCGGAAGAAGCAGCCGGAAAACATGCTTCCTGCAGCCTATCTGGCTGGGCTTTGCGGAAATATTCTTGGTCTTGCAATGATGGTGCTTTCTCCGGGCGGAAGGCTTCGTGCATCTTATGCGGAAGAGGAAAACTATCAGGGGATTCTTGGACTTCTTGCCAGAGTGCAGAAAATTACATTGACGATTCACGAGTATTTCGGCCTCCTTCTTGCGGTGTTTGCCGTTTGTCTGGTCCTTCTGATTCTTCAGAAGAATCGCATGGCATACAGAAGGATGCTGCTTTATCTGGTTCTGTTTCTGGCAACCTCCTATGCGCTGGCGGCCACCAGACAGACTCAGCCGAGGGCTTTCTTCGGAGCCGGTCTGTTCCTGATGATCGGACTGATCTGCGGACTTCGGGAAATGATGAAAGAGAAAGAGCGTGAGAATCGACTCCTCCTTCAGGCAGCAGGCTATGGGATTCTGGCGGTGCTCCTTCTTCAGTTCTTTTTCGTGTATGTGGAGGAGGGGACAAATCTGGCAAGAATTTACAGAGATGAAACAAACCGGATCGCATATATCGAAGAGCAGAGAAGCCTTGGAAAAGAGGAAATCGTTGTTCCGCTCGTACATAGTGACTTTTATAATCCATATTCTGCCATTGAAAAGATGGAAATGACAGATGATCCCGGATACTGGATCAACATCTTTTATGAGGAGTATTACGGTGTGCCGTCGATCCGGGCAATTCCGTATGATGACTGGGTCGAAACAAACGGCTCGTGAAAAAGAACGGTGTGTTTGAATGTGTTTCCATGTGTTCAAAAATAAAAAACGGGAAGGTTTTCAGATGAAAACCTCCCCGTTTTTATTTCGCATTCTTGCCTGCGTCTATACCAAGGGAATCGATCAGCCCTCGGAGATAGCGCCTACAGGACACTGAGCCTCGCAAGCTCCGCAATCGATGCAGGTATCTGCATTGATCTCGTAGTGTGCATCACCCTGAGCAATAGCCTGAACAGGGCACTGAGCAGCGCAGGAACCGCAGCTGATGCAAGCATCACTGATAACACGTGCCATAGTAGTAACCTCCTTCAATATTCGCATGTATCATGCATAGGATACGTTTTCTGAAGAAAGGACAGACATCCAAGGATGCCTGTCCTTTGATCTTGTACAATCTTACAACCAGCTGTATCGGTTAGACAATGCTAAGTTTGCATAGCCCGCCTTATCCGAAATTCAGCAGATTAGTTGTTGTAGAGAGCACCAAGCTTCTCAAGATAAGCGTAGTGTGCCTTTGCGTGAGCTTCCGCCTCTGCAAAGAGCTTTGCAGCTCTCTCAGGGTTCTTACGCTGCAGGGAGGTGTAACGAACCTCTCCGCCAAGGAACTCGCTGTACTCCTTGGTTGCAGGCTTGGAGTCCAGAGTGAACTTCTTGTCGCCGCCAGCCGGGTTGAAACGGAACAGGTTGTAGTAGCCGGTCTCAACAGCCAGCTTCTCTTCGTCCTGAGCCTTGTTCATACCCTTGCGGATACCATGGTTGATGCAAGGAGCGTAAGCAATGATCAGGGACGGTCCCGGATAAGCCTCAGCCTCTGCGATCGCCTTGATGCACTGGTTGCGGTCAGCACCCATGGAGATCTGAGCAACGTATACATAGCCGTAGCTCATTGCCATAGCTGCAAGATCCTTCTGAACGGTCTCCTTGCCGGCTGCTGCGAACTGAGCAACTGCGCCTTCCGGAGTAGCCTTGGAGGACTGTCCGCCGGTGTTGGAGTAAACCTCGGTGTTTACAACGAAGATGTTGACGTCCTTACCGGAAGCAAGTACGTGATCTACTCCGCCGTAGCCGATATCGAATGCCCATCCGTCACCACCGAAGATCCACTGGGACTTCTTGGCAAGGTAATCCTTCTCTTTCAGGATATCCTTAGCTGCATCGGAGCCATCTGCCTCAAGAGCTGCGATCAGCTTCTCGGTAGCAGTGCCGTTCTCAGCGCCCTTTGTGAAGGTGTCGAGATACTCCTGGCTGCCTTCGCCGCCCCATGCTTCAACCTTAGCCTTAAGCTGGGAACGAATTGCATCGTTGGCAAGGAACATACCATAACCAAACTCTGCAGCATCCTCAAACAGGGAGTTGGACCATGCCGGGCCGTGTCCCTTTGCATTTACGGTATAAGGAGTGGAAGGTGAAGAGTTGCCCCAGATCGAGGAGCATCCGGTTGCGTTTGCAACATACATTCTGTCACCAAACAGCTGAGTGATGAGCTTGATGTAAGGTGTCTCGCCGCAGCCTGCGCAGGCTCCGGAGAACTCAAGCAGAGGCTGCTTGAACTGAGATCCCTTTACGGTCGTCTCCTTGAACTTCTCAACAACGTCATTCTTGATCGGAAGCTTCACTGCATAATCAAAGGCGGTCTGCTGGTTCGGAAGAGCCTGAGCCTCATCCAGTCTGGTCATGGTCAGTGTAGCAGCCTTCATATTGCCAGGGCAAACGTTCGCGCAGGATCCGCAGCCTGTGCAGTCAAGGCTGGAAACAACGATTGCGAACTTGTATCCGGGCATGCCGGTCAGATCCTTGGTAACAGTGCCTGCAGGCGCGTTTGCAGCTTCCTCTTCGGTCATAGCGATCGGACGGATTGCAGCGTGAGGGCAGACATAAGAGCAGAAAGTACACTCGATGCAGCTCTCAGCATTCCATACAGGAACGTTAACAGCGATGCCGCGCTTCTCGAATGCAGAAGCACCGGAAGGAGTGGAGCCGTCCACATAAGGAAGAACGTCGGAAACCTTCAGGCCATTGCCTTCCTGAGCGGAAACAGCAATCTGAATGTTGTTGACGAATGCCTCAACATCCTTGCGGTCAGTAGTAACCTTCTTGAAATCAAGACCCTCGTCTGCTGCATTTGCCCAGCTCTCCGGGATCTCTACCTTGTGCCAGTTCTTAGCGCCGGCATCAATAGCAGCCCAGTTCTTCTCAACGACATCCTGACCCTTGCGGCCGTAAGTCTTCTGAGCAGCATCCTTCATCAGCTGTACAGCATGCTCTTCCGGAATGATCTTGGTGATCGTGAAGAATGCGGACTGAAGGATCGTGTTGATACGGGTCGGTCCCATGCCGGTCTCGATACCAAGCTTTACACCGTCGATGGTGTAGAAGTTGATGTGGTGATCGTACATGAACTTCTTAACCTGTCCGGGGATATGCTCTTCCAGCTCAGCATCGCTCCAGGAGCAGTTCAGCAGGAAGGATCCTCCGTCAACCAGCTCCTGTGCCATGTTGAACTTACGCATGTATGCCGGGTTGTGGCATGCAACGAAGTTTGCCTGATGGATCAGGTAGGTCGACTTGATCGGCTTCTTACCAAAACGAAGGTGAGACATGGTAACACCGCCGGACTTCTTGGAGTCGTAATCAAAATATGCCTGAGCATACATGTCGGTGTTGTCGCCGATGATCTTGATGGAGTTCTTGTTGGCACCTACGGTACCATCTGCACCAAGGCCCCAGAACTTGCAGCATACGGTTCCCTCGGGAGTGGTAACGATTTCCTTGCCGGTAGGCAGAGAAAGGTGAGTAACATCATCATCGATGCCGATGGTGAATCTCTTCTTGTCCTCGTTGTTGTAAACAGCGATGATCTGTGCAGGAGTGGTGTCCTTGGAGCCAAGGCCGTATCTGCCGGTGAATACCGGAACCTGATCGAACTTGGAGCCCTTCAGAGCGGCAACAACATCCAGGAACAGAGGCTCGCCGATGGAGCCGGGCTCCTTGGTGCGGTCAAGAACGGAAATCTTCTTGACAGTATCCGGAATTGCCTCAATGAGCGCTTCTGCGGAGAAAGGTCTGTACAGACGAACCTTTACAAGACCAACCTTCTGGCCCTGAGCGTTCAGATAATCAACGGTCTCCTCGATGGTCTCGTTGACGGAGCCCATTGCGATGATAACCTGCTCTGCGTCTGCAGCGCCGTAGTAGTTGAACAGCTTGTAATCGGTGCCGAGCTTTGCATTGACCTTGTCCATGTACTTCTGAACAATTGCAGGCATCTCGTCATAAGTGGTGTTGCAGGCCTCACGGGTTGTGAAGAAGATATCCGGGTTCTGTGCAGAGCCCATCTGGCGGGGATGATTCGGATTCAGAGCCTTGTCACGGAACTCCTGAACCTTGTCCAGATCGATCATATCCTTCAGATCATCGTAATCCCAAACCTGAATCTTCTGAATCTCGTGAGAGGTGCGGAAGCCGTCGAAGAAGTTGATGAAAGGAAGCTTTCCGTCAACTGCTGCGCAGTAAGCAACAGGTGTCAGATCCATAACCTCCTGAACGGAGCTCTCGCAGAGCATGGCAGCACCGGTCTGACGACATGCATATACGTCAGAATGGTCACCGAAGATGTTCAGTGCATGAGTAGCTACGCAGCGTGCAGAAACGTTGAATACGGCCGGAAGACCTTCGCCTGCAACCTTGTAGATGTTCGGGATCATCAGAAGAAGTCCCTGGGAAGCGGTAAAGGTAGAGGTCATGGCACCTGCTACGATGGAGCCGTGTGTTGCACCTGCAGCACCTGCCTCGGACTGCATCTCGGTTACGTGTACAACGTCTCCGAAGATATTCTTGCGTCCGGCAGTTGCCCATTCGTCAACGTGCTCAGGCATAACCGATGACGGTGTGATGGGGTAGATGGTAGCAACTTCCGTATACGCATACGCAGCGTGTGCGGCAGCTTCGTTACCATCCATGGTTAAGTACTTTCTTGCCATTTTGATTTCCTCCTATATGATTTGATGCATGTCCGGGCAAAAGGCAAACTACGCCCCTTCATGCGGATCTATCGCTTAGAAGTCTATCATTTGGACTGTGAGAATGCAACGATTCCGGGCTTAAGAGAAGGGGAAATTTCGTTAAAAATAACTAATACATATTAGCTAAAACTAATGTGTATTAGTTGGTTATAACGGGTGATTTCAGATATGGAAAAGGACCGGTGTTTAGTCGGAAAAGCGCGCGAGCTGTGCGATTGCTCCGGACGGAATCAGAATATGCCCGTGCTCTTCCAGATACTGTTCTCTGGCATAGGTAACAGGGAGCAGGATGGAATACTCCGATATGGCAGCAAGAATCGGCTGCATCTTTCGAACCTCTTCGATGTCCTTCATTTTGAGCAGAAGAAGATAGCTGCTGCCGCTCTTCAGAAGAATACTCTCACCGGTATAGGCACCGCGGATACGTGCTGCCGCCTTCAGCAGGCTGCCCATGCTGTCAAAGGAATACAGACGGTTGCATGCAGCATAAATACGAAATTTTTCAAGAGCATCCTTAACCTCCGCGGAAGGGGCAGGGGAGGAAGGCACAGCCTGTACGGTGTTCTCGTTTCCTTCGGATCTGGAAGCGGTGATGGAATGCAGAAGCTGTT
>ERZ1026874.1754-NODE-1754-length-11038-cov-17.059729_pt1 | contig 11038 bp, 9 predicted proteins | sample MGYA00380167_ERZ1026874 | MGnify/ENA primary metagenome ERZ1026874 (study PRJEB33269, sample SAMEA4719803) | human gut metagenome | biome: human-associated habitat; feature: organic feature; material: feces | place: Cameroon | collected 2013-10 ...
AAATGCAAGCCGAGGAACACCGACCGATGTATATGAAGGATTGGATAAACATTCTTGATGACTTCCTCCGTATCTCCCGAAAAGACATCCTCACTCATGCAGGCAAAATATCCGCCAAGCTCGCCAAAGAGAAAGCCGACCAAGAATACGACAAATTCAAGGAACGTACTAAGAACAACCTCTCGCCTGTTGAGATTCACTTCTTGGAAAACTTTGAGCGTGAGCAGAAAAGATTGATGGGCGGAAAAGACAAAAACAAATAAGACAAAGAACTTATGGAAGAAGATTTTCAATATACAAACAAATTCTTAAGAGACAATAAAGATTTTATTTTGTCTTTATTCAATAGAGACACTTGGGATTTGGACGAGGATTGGGATATTGAACAACAGAATGCAGCAAAGTTCAGTTGTTATGTCTTTTCTGTGCTGAGTGCTGTTAATATTGTATGCGGACTTATTGATAACAGTCGCTATAGTCAAACAGAAGCCGAAGCATTTTTATCAAGTCAATTAAATACAGTACAACATCACATTCTTGGAGAATTGACAGATGAGACAGACAAATTGCAGCTTTTACCAACTGTCATTAAATTCATTACACCTGATGTTATGGATGAATATTCAAAAGCAGCGATTAGAAGACAAGCAGATAATTTGAGGATTTCGTCAGATTCGTTTGGTATACAAAAGTTCATAAAAGACAACAAATTGTCATTGCTTAAATATGAGTCACCATACAAATACTTTGTTAATTATGTTTTTTGGCATTGGGTCGGTAACATGGAATCCAAGCCTATGGATTTTAATGCTCTTGACAAAATTGTTTTATATAGGACAAAATTTGACTCTGCGTCTTGGTTCTCACGAATTGAAAACATATCAACTTTGGGTTACTCTTATGAACAACATACAGAAGTTTTATATGGGATAGTAAATGACCACACTAAACTCAAAGATAGTGAATGTGTAAATGTTTTTGAGTTTTATCTGGCATTGTTTGAATTTATATTAGGGCAATTCAAAGAAATAGACAAAGATTATATCGAGACTGATGACAGAGAGAATCTTTATGGCATCTGTATTCCAAAAGAGAAAACAAAAGAAGAAAAGCGAATAGAAGTTGCTGTGAATTATCTCGTGAAGAATCATTACATAGCCGAGGACAATAAGGAATTGTTCGTGAACATTATGAATAATCGTTACCCATCAGGTAAAATAAAATTCTTACATGGCGGTGTGGATGGGAAAAGGAAGAAAGGGGGTATGAATGTTCTATATGGTATTATCCGCTTCATTCGTGAAGAGAACTTTGACCCGAATGTAAAGGATGGTAAAAGGCAATACATTCCTGACTACCCAAACGATTGTTGGCATTTTAACTTCGACAATGATCCAATAAATGAGACAATAGAACACAAGTGGGAGAGAATAAAAGAAAGCGGTCGAAAATACCAAAACTTATCTAAACTCATTGAGGACTTAAATTCAAAGTTATAAAGACAGGGGCGTATGCAAAAACATACGCCTCTATAATATCTACACAACTCGTTTCAGATAGGACAATATCTGTTTGAGTTTATCCTCGTCTACATCCTCTAAAAGATTGATGATTTGGCTGCGATACTGATTTTTGTTCCACTTCTCCATTTGAAGAGTCTGTGTCTCTGTGGCTGTCTCAATATAAGGCTTCATCGTGTTGTAGTTGCTATGACCAGTACACTTCATCACAACTTCAGCAGGAATGCCCATAGCCAATGAACAAGATACAAAGGTACGGCGAGCGTCATGGTTGCTAATGATGTCACAGAACTTATAGCTAATCTCCTTTCGTTCCGTACCGACATAGTAAACCACCGTTATAATACGGTCAAGTCCTGCAGCCTTGGCAGCATCTTTTATGGCATCATTCAATTTTTGAGCACTCGGAATGTCGAAAACATGACCATCGGCAGTTTCCTTTCCACGATATTTGTCGAGAATAGCAAGAGCCTCTTCGGTCAATGGAATGTAAAGATGCTCACCTGTCTTTTGGGCAAACATTTCAATTCTTCCCTCCACAATGTGATTGATACTGAGCTGAAGTAAATCTGATATACGAAGGGAAGTAAAAGCCATGAAACACCAAAAATCTCTTGCTCTTGTCAAACGTCCTGATTTATCATTAGTAAATTCGAAGTGGGCAAAACGTAGCAGCTCGTCATAATGAAGGAAAGTGACAGTTTTAGGCAGCACCTTCAGATTCGTCTCAAAATTCAATACTGCACTTGGTACGTTATATCCTTGCTTGGTGTCAATCCACTTCAAGAAACCTTTGAGCATGGTCACCTGTTTGTTAATAGTACGATTACGAAAGCCCTGCTTGATATACCAGTTTTTCAATTTATACATGTGTTCAATCGTTATATTGTCTGGCTTGATATGTGGATTGGCTTTTGTGATATGTTGAAAAGCCTGAGTGTACTTCTCCTTTGCTTGGTCATCCCAGTTCTTCTCACGCCCACATTCATCAAGAAACCATGCAATCATCTGCTTCATGTTCTTCTTCTTTACTTCTTCAGGCGTAGCTTCTTCGTGTTCATTTCTGCCAAGAGCCTTATTCACCATACTTTTCAATTCTGAAGCTGTAGGCATTGTGTTGGCAAGTGAACATTTAGCAAAAGCCTCTTCTATAGTCTGCTTGAAGTCTGCTATTCTCTCATTGATGTCACAATAGGTAAATGACATGTTGCGCACGACATGAGTAGTTCCATGCTTCGCTTTGCGCAATTCATCATCCCATTTGCTCGCATCCGCGTATGCACCAGTAATGAATGTAACTTCATACCTCTTGGAGTTCCATCTTGCTCTTACCGCCACCTGCCCATTTGGTTTGACAAATGGTCTAATCGAAAAATTAATCTTAATCATAGCTGTTCATCTTATTCGTTTAATCTTCGCTTATACGGAAGTATTATCTGTAAATGTTTGCAAAGATATAATGAATAAATGAGCTTTCCAACTAGTCCCCCCTTTGCAGCGAACACACTAAAAAGAAACAGTTTGTAATAGATAATTAAGAATAAATATCTCCTGACTGTCAGTAACTTACAGTCTATTATGGTCTATCTCGTTATAATCCCCAATCTCCCTCTCTCTCCGCCAAAATCAGCGTAACGAGTTGTAAAACAACAAGTTGCGCTGATTTTTCGTTTAAGGATGCGCCAAATCTGCGCTAGAATTTTTCAGGTAATTGAACAAACGTCTTTAATCCCCCTTGCAGTGTTGCTTGTCATTGCAAAACACGACAAAACGAAGAAACGCTGCAAACGAACGTTGTGGGGCAAATCCGATTGGGAGAAAACTCGTGATGATGGAGGAATGTTCTTTGGTTGGTAATTTGGCCGCATATTAAACAATACTTCGTTAAATTTTATGCTGCATCAGCAGCGAATCCAAATATTTCATTCACAATCTCATGATTTAATTGCGTGTTCGGGTTATTCTCGAACACGTCAATAATTCTTTGGGCGAGGTCGGCTCTGCTGACTTTTTCAAGTGGATTCAATCTTGAACTTCATAAAAGTTTAGACGACTTCAATATCTGTATTAAGATTAAGCAGAGAGCATGTTGACTTTATGATGACTCACAGTAGTCATTTTAATTGTTCAATAACCACTTCATCTGCAGGTAACCATTTTACAGAGTTAAACTCTTCACGCTTTAACCAACGTGCCGATTCGTGCTCAAGTAAAGTGAGATGTCCACACTGCACATGACACAGAAAACAATGCATGGTTAGGTGAAATTTGGGATAATCATAGTCTACGGTTGTAATCAGTTTATCAATTGCAATCTCCGTAGCCAACTCCTCGCGTATTTCTCTTTGCAGAGCCTCTTCAGCAGTTTCTCCTGCTTCTATTTTTCCGCCAGGAAACTCCCACCAATCCTTCCACTCACCATAACCTCGCTGAGTAGCAAAAAATTTGTCACCATCGCAAATGATGGCTGCAACAACTTCTATTTTTTTCAATTTTCTTTTTTTTAGAGTATTCTATAATCATCCAATAGCTTTATACTGACTTGCAAAAGCGTAAGTTGCTTCTGACATGGGCGTATTCAAGTGCCACACAATCTGCATAGGTTTCGAGCCTTCAATGCTATTCATTGTAACCTGTCCAAGATATGTAAACCCCATTCTACATCCAAAGTCAGGATGCTCCACTTGTTGTCGTACAAACAAAAGCATATTGTTCTCGCCATTTTTGTATGCTTCAGCCTCGCGACTACCTTCGCTCACTCTATTCTGCGTCTCCCAATGAAAGAATTCCCTATTCTGAGCATAATCTTTATAGGCAGTCATTGAGCCTTCTTCGCGCTTTTTAATGATGTCCACATACATGGCTTCGAGCTTAATGTCCTTTAAACGCTCCACACCTTCACGCGAAGGCGACTTACGTGCAAGCGTAGAGAATCCGAGTGCGGCTTGTATCTGCGCTTTAGTGTAGACCCCATGCAAACGCAATGGATTCCAATTCTTATAAACAGAATTGTCTTCCTTTTCGGGCGCCACACATTTGTCTTTTAAATATTCCACAACCTCCTTAAACTCTTGAACAAACAAGACATCTGAAGCTAAATCGTTGAACATTTGAGCGATGCTTGTGTAGCTTCCCGCTTTATCATACAAATCGTAGTAGAGCATCACAGCATAACGTTGTTCCAATTCAGTAAACTTTGTCGTGTCGCATTTAAAGCCACTATCGGCAAAGCGTAACAACTGTTTGAAGTAAGAAAACGAATCGGTTGCAAGCCACTTCTTTTTGACAGCATACTTTATTTGCGCAGCATGTACCGACACATCCTTACGTACACCAGCTAACTGGCATAGTTCACCCCACGTCATGCTTCCATACACTTTATGAAAAGGTACATGACTATAAGTCAAAAATCCCTTTAGTGAGAAAGCAGCTTTAGCCAGTTTGTAATAGGCAGCTATTTCCTTCATAATTCTGCCCTTGTTCAGACTACGCAAATAGCCCTCGATGTTTGCAATGATTTCCTCCTTGGCTTTTTCCTCCAAAATAATTTTGCAGCCAAAAGGAGCATTAGCAAAACCACCTTCAATCTCATCTTTAATGTTTTGCGAATGCCTACCTATCAAAGCTTCAAAGCGTTCTTTATAGCTAAACTCAGCACGCGAATGTCCTACAAAGTCGAGCACAGTTAGGTGGTCTTTATCCTTATGCAGACGCAAGCCTCTACCAAACTGTTGCAAAAACACGGTGGCACTCTCAGTAGGACGTAAAAAAAGTATGGTGTCTATCTCTGGAATATCCACACCCTCGTTAAAAAGGTCTACAACAAAAAGATAGTTGATAGTCCCTGCTTGAAGTCTCTTTTTCACGATGTTACGATGTCGGTCATCGTCATCACTCGTCAACACGTCCGTCTTCAGCCCAGCTAAAGTGAACTTTGCATTCATAAACTTTGCGTGATTCTTGTCTACACAGAAACAGAGTGCACGCACCTTATGCAGTTGGTTATTACCTATGTACTCCTGCATTTTTCTGAGTATAAGCCCTGTGCGGTAGTCATTTTGTGTATAAATGCGCGATAATTCGGCAATGTCATAGCCATGTCCACTCCACTTTACTTCCGAGAGGTTCACATTGTCGGGGATACCATAATAATAGAACGGAGCAAGTAGCCCTGCATTTAACGCAGCGGGCAAACGTATTTCAGCCGAAATATGTCCATCAAAAAAAACAGTAATGTCCTCTTGCTCGTTTGTACGTTCAGGAGTAGCAGTCAAACCAAGCAGAATTTGTGGTTTGAAGCAAGTCATCAACTTTACATAAGTAGGTGCTACAATGTGATGAACTTCGTCCACCACCATATAGTCGTAATAGTCAGCCCTGAGTTGTAAGGTGTCTACACGATTGCGCAATGTATCTTTGCTTGCAAAAACATGTTGGTAGTTGCTTGGCTCATTGTTACCATCCCAGATGCTACCAAAGTTAGGATCGTCGAGCACAATGCGGAAAGTCTGCATGGCTTGATGTAAAATTTCTTGACGATGAGCAATAAACAAAAAGTGACAATCGGGGTGTGCCTCACGATATCGTTTAAAGTCAAACGCAGCAATTACAGTTTTCCCCGTACCCGTAGCAGCTACCACAAGGTTGCGAAAATGTCCATGCACATTGCGCTCCACATCAAGCTTCTCTAATATTTCTTGCTGATAATCCTTTGCACGCATCAAATCGAGAGCCGAAAAATCAAGCAATGGCGTATCCCAATCAATGCCTAATGCCTTCTTCAGTCGCTCATCGCTCACACCAGGCACAAAACACTCAAACGTGTCATCGCACCAATAACTCTCAAATGAATTACGCACATTCTCAATCACCTGTGGTAATTCAAATTGCGTAGCCTTAAAGTTCCATTCCTTACCATCTTTCAGCGCATAGCTCGACAGATTGCTCGAACCAATATAAGCAGTATGAAATCCCGAGTTGCGAATGAATATGTAGGATTTTGCATGTAGACGATCTTGCGTACCATCATACGAAATTTTTATCTCCGTGTTGGGTAAAGTCGCTAATCGGGCAATAGCATCATAGTCGGTAGCGCCCGTGTAAGTCGTAGTGATGATTCGCAAACATTTACCCTCGCTCGTAAATTTCTTCAAACTATTCCAAAGCAAATTCAAGCCACTTGTTTTGATAAACGACACTACCCAACAAATCTCATCCGCACAGAGTATTTCCTTATTTAGTTCGCTCTCCATGTCGGCAGGACCTCTACCTCCAAAAAACAATGCACTACGACTTAACGAAGTGACAGGTGTTATGGCTCTTAGATGTTTCTCAATGTCGGGATACTCGCAGTTAGTACGGTCGATAACCGCTGTCAAAATACTCTTCTGTGCATCAACCAAGTCGAGATCCGTATCGTCTACATTAAACTCCTTACCTAAAGTTCTAATTACCGAATTTACAAATTCAATATATTTGTCAACATCCTGATCCTCGGGCGTACCTATAAATGCAACCTCTATAAGATGTTGCAAATACTTACTCAGAATATGCACAGCATCGTCCTTCGATATGAGCTTTTTACCAATGTAGAAACGTTCAGCATCCACCTTATTCAGTTTCAGCAGAAAAAGGCGGTTAATGATTTGTTCATAAACACCAGTCGAAATATTCGTATTTTGCATAAGCTATTCAAAACTTATGTTTCGGAGTAATGTAGTAAAAAGTTCAAGCTTTATCGAAAAATTCTATTTCATAAATTCTGCGATAAAATCTTACCCCCTCAATCCGAAACTTGAATTTACAGTCCACAAATATAAATCCTTTTATTGGGGCCTGCAAGTTCAAGCTTCTTTTTTTTGAAGTCGTCTAAACATTTATGAAGTTCAAGATTTGCCTTTATTTTTTTTAGCGATTTTGGGCATTGAAGAGGGAGTGTAGCGAGCTACACGACCGATGAGAGAACAGACACCATAAAAATCCAATTTTAAGTAGGTATTCAAAATGAGTTTATATTGAATACCTACTTAATACTTAGTCAACCATTCAACAAGCTCATTCACAATGCTATTCGCCAAATCTTTCAGACCATATGTTGGCACATTCGGTCTCTTTATAAACACCGCCAAAGCATAACGAGGCTTCTTAGCAGGAAAAACTCCGACAAAGGACATTTCAGCCAGCTTATGTTTACCTCCTTCAATTTCCTTGCCCTGATAATTACCATAAATACCAGCTAAATCCATCTTTTTGGGAGCATACGTAGCTTGCATACCATCCCCTTTGTTCAAACCAATCACAACATCTTTCATATACTTTCGCCCCAAAGGAGTAATGTTTTTGAAACTCTCTTCAGTAACAGAGTCACCTTGCAACGTTGGAAAAGTTAGAACATTCTTCTGATAGGCACTATTAAAGATAGCAGCCAGTTCCATCGTATTTGATAGATTTTCGTCGCTCGTCATTTTCTTCCAAATACCAAAAGCTTTGTCACCATGCTTTGCCTGTAAAATCCTAAACATTGCCACATCCGATTTATGAGTCAATGCTTTACGATACGTCATCACGCCATAACCACCCGACCTCCAATTATGGTCACGAATACTAATGCTGTCACCTATATTATAGATACCACCGTCTAAGTCTATTTTCTCATTCAGCGAGCCATTGATGTCTGCCAGCATTGGCGTAATTCCCAAAAGAGCCAAAATGCGAGAACTACATGCTTGTTTCAGCAGTTTACCCTCAGCATAATTCTCACCCTCATTCTCCAATGCCACCCAAGCCTTCAATCTGCCAGTTTTTGCATCAATAACAGCAACTTGTCCATATACACCGTTTAACGATTCCAATCCCTCCGACAAAACATCTTGACATTTTTGAGTCATCACCCTATCAATCGTTGTGCATTCGTCAAGCTTTGCAACGTATTCAGGATTATCCATCCAAACACCAATAGTCTGATTATTATCTCCAACCACACCAATCGTTCCACATTCCACACCCTTCTTTACATAGAAGTAGAACACCTCAATCCCCTCATCCGAAACATAAAGACGAGAAAAACCAGCAACATCAAAAACAATCTCCGTAACATTTTCATGTTTATCCAAGTCATAAATACCCCGTTTGCCATCCTTTGTAACGATGGCAAACTTTGCAATGCTACAAGTATCTACTCGTTCGCATTGCTCCAATGGAATTTGGGTAATTTGTTTCTTTCCAAAAGCTTCTTCAGCATCAATAGAGTCAGCTTCCACCACATTTTGAGCCACAGAACTCAGTCCGAAAAAAGTTGAGACAATAGCAAGTAAACCCAACTTAATGTATCTATTCATATTCATATCTTTATATGTTTAAATTGTCATACCGAAAAACTCAGAAAATCTTCTTCCCATAGGTAGCCATATTGAAGTCGTCTATTCTTCGTCAGAAAAGTTAAGACGGCTTCATATCCCAATCCATGCAATACCACCATCACTCAACGATTTCAACATAATTGGTATATTCAGGAAACCACTTGTCAAGCAAGGCATCCGTCTTTCTTTCAATCTCAGGCGTAATGTTCTTGCTTACTTTCTGAAAAGCAACAGAAAGCGAAAAAGCCTCATCCGACCACCCAATGATAGGCAGACGCTTAGCAGAAATCAAGTCAATAGGCAACACCAAATAGGATAAGGTTGACAATATCATCAACTTATCACGCTTCGGTGTGTCCTTACTCGTCATGATAAAATAAAGCAACAATACAGGGCGAGCACTTATACGCCCCACTTTTCTTGCATACTCCTGCAGTTTGTCTTTCAAAACCTTTGAGTCTATAATACTTGACTTGTTCATATTTTTAATCTTTTATCGTTATACATTTTATGTTATAGAGAGAAGAAAAGTAACCAAACTATCAGTTTTTTGTATGGTTTTATGTTGAAGAAATGCCAATTCTTGTGAGGCTAACTAATCATCAACATTCCATGCGCAAGACTAACCCCATTATGGGGATATAAGGTAGCCAGGTATGGGAGAGACTTATTAAAATCCAATTCTACTTCTCTTTTCTTCTATTTACTTTTGTTCAAATTTTTCCTTTACCTTAATTCCGCTACATTATAGTTTCTAATATCTTAAAAACACCTGAGCAACAATAAGTTGCTCAGGATTTTGCCATATCTGAATTTTCACTTTAGACTGAAAGATTTTGTTGTCCTACAAACTTTACACCTGGTGAGTCGGTGGATTATCCCTCCACTGTTCAATCATCCGCTTGCATCCTTCCACAATATGCAAGGCCACACTCTGATACACGTCATCAGTCTGATAGTGCGGATCCATAACTGCGGTATCTGTACCAAATGCCTGTTTGTCGAACATGATAATCCTGTCCCAATTCGTATAGTCAAGCACTCTGGTAATGGCATTACGGTGTTCCGCATCAAAGATAACAATGCAGTCTGCCTCTTGCAAATTCTCACGAGTAATGGGTGTGGTCATGCCTTTCAGGTCATAGCCCAACTCTCTGGCAATTCGTACCATATTAGCATCACGAGGGTTTTCTCCCCAGTCCAATGTGCCACGAGAGAACACTTCAATATTGTCCATCCCCTCTTGTTCGAGCATCGATTTGAGTACACACTCGGCAAATGGACTTCTGCAAGCATTGCCTGTGCAGACAAAGCAAATGGTATATTTCTGTTCCATGACCATTCTTGTTATGAGGTTATTACTTTTTGTTGTTTCTCTTGCTTTGCTCGTTGATGACTTGCTTTCTTCGCTTGAACTCCTCAATGGGCAAGGGTTCTTTGCTATCTCGCTCCGTAAGCTTGTCATAGAAGGCATTAAGTACTCGCAATATCTTTGAGGTACCGTGACCGCTTCCCGTTAGGTAGCCTTGCAGGGTCGGCGGCATCTTTCCTTTATCTGCGCCATAGAACACCCAGTAGGTGCTGAGAGCGATGTCTGTACGGTGCAACCCCATGGCACAAGCGATATAGAAACCGCCTCGGTCTATGCGCTCACAAAACTCTGTAAACAACGACACCATGCTTTCAACGACATCAGCACGATTATCAACAGGGTAGTAGAAATACTCCATACCGTACTCTTCACAAAGGTTTTGCATACGTTGGTTCATTCCGTCATTACGAAGGTCAATGATAGTATGTACGCCTGCATCCTTGATAACTGGCCAAGCATAGCCCTGATTGCGTGATGACATTGTCTTTCCCCTTACACCTCCGTATGCAGAATGAATGTCAGGAATATTAAGTGTAAGTATTCTGCTGATATTCATATCATTCTCTGTTATTTCCGTGTTTATTATTCTACTCTCAAAGCTGGAATTTTATTCTCGCTATTTTTGCCTATATGCCATCCGTCACACCATGCGCATTTATAGACAGAGAAATGAACGCCATGTTTCTTTTCCATTGCTTCTGCAGCCTTTTCCGCAACATACTTTGATGGATATGCCACCTTAGGCTTACCACTTCTTCGGGAGATGTGGCTATATTGACTGAATATGC
>ERZ1026874.1758-NODE-1758-length-11028-cov-42.392691_pt1 | contig 11028 bp, 8 predicted proteins | sample MGYA00380167_ERZ1026874 | MGnify/ENA primary metagenome ERZ1026874 (study PRJEB33269, sample SAMEA4719803) | human gut metagenome | biome: human-associated habitat; feature: organic feature; material: feces | place: Cameroon | collected 2013-10 ...
CGTGAAACAAAGTTAGTGCAAACTGAGTGTAGTACAAAGAGAAAAACTTGTTTTTGGGCTACCGAAAAACTACCAAATCGTGTTTGGATGGGAACGTTTCAACCGAACTTAAAATGTGACAAGCCAAAGCTATCCAATGATATTTTCGAGGGGTACGATTGAAACGATTCCCTCAAAGGATGTGATTGCAAATCATCTTTTTTTGATACATTTTACAATTAAGCTGTCCAATTTGTAGTACCCATTTTTTTGCTACTTTTGCACACTAAGTGCTTGATATGCAATACTCAACCTTAGTTGAAAGGATATGATACAGCAAAATGCAAATAGCTGATAGCTTTTTTCAACTTTAGTTCCTTATAATCAGCAACATAGCTGATAAAAACTTTTAAAAGTTGGGAACATCAAATAGGGCAGTCTATTTTACAATATACAGAAATATTGACACTGTCATATATATCATAGCTTACAATTATAGGAATTATACCCCTTATAATATAGCGGTTGCCTTTAATGTAAGACAACCGCTATACTCAGAATTAGTTCAAAGCATCCAAGAGAATGAAGGCAGCCCAATATTTAGGGTTTTGATAAGGATGAACTTTCTTTATAACCTTTTGCTGTGTATGGCTTTGTTGTGCTTGTACTTTAGCATGAGCAGAGATGGCTGGTTTGTTATCTGATTTGATCTCAACTTCTGTTTCATACTCACGAACATATTTTTGTGCATCACGAAGTGATTCGATTTTACTTTTTCCTGTAATAAGGTTTGAATAGAATCGACTCATTAGCAATTGGGTGGCTTTATCATCAACTTTCCACAAACTCATCATTAAAGTTTTGGCACCTGCTTTTTTAAATCCTCGTTGTAAGCCAAAAACGCCATCGCCTGTGATTTCGCCCAGACCTGTTTGACATGCAGACAAAACAACCAAGTCTAACCCTCTTAGATCCAATTCTGATATTTCTTTTGCCGTTAATATACCATCGTCTACACCGTCAGGCAATCGTTTCCCCATAAGTACATTATTTGCACCAGCAAAGAGTAAACCAGACCTTGTTAAAGCCTTGTCTTCTGCGTCTTTAAAAGGAATGAGAAATGACAGTTTGCTATTTTGTTCTGCCTCTGTCTCGGTCCAATAAAATCCATGTGTTGCTACATGTACTAAATTGACATTACTCCCTGATAAATTTTTAAAGGATGTTTCTGTACCTAATGCGTTTGTAAACAACTTCGTCTTTACATTTATTCTTTCTAATTTTTTATCTATATTTATAACTTCATCCATTGTAGCAGGAAGATACTCAACGCCATTTCTAAGTTGTAAAAAGTCTGTATTGGAAGTATTTACAGACAAAGTTCTATTTTGGTATTTTTTACTATCATGAACGAGTTCTTCTGTTTCTGTATTAAAGCGTAGACCACCATATATAGTTGCAGATAGGTATTTATTTTTAGCTTTGAAAGAAGTAATTTCTCTCGTAGTGGAAAGTCTATACATATTAAATTTCTCGTTCATATAACCTTGTCCCATCCAGTGTGGAATTTGTTCTATTGCCATATTGTGCAAATTTCCATCTGCGGAAAAATAGATGTTAGTTATTTTTGTTAAATACTTTGACAATTTTCCCCAGATTGCTATTGACAAATCTAAATCAGAATTACTTTTCTTTATCTCTGATAACCTATCAGCATCAAATAAGTATATTACAATAGGCGTTTGCATTGTTTTATCTATAACTGCAGCATAATACTTTGAAATACCAATTTCCCCAATAGGAGGAATTTGGAGAAATTCTATGGCGCAGTCTTTTTCGTTAAGACTATTTAAAACATCGGACCATGTTGTTTTTAAAAATTTATTATATTCAAAACTAGCAGTACTGGCAAGTAACTCTCGTTCTAACTTTATGTGTTCTTTGGTATTATTATAGGAATTTTGCCACTCATCAAATATTTTTGAAAAATTCGGATCTATGGCTTTGTAGTCCTTAAAGGCCCTTACCATTGCCAAGTCTTGTGATAAAAGAGTGCCCTTTATTAATAATGCTATATTATATACAAGAGGGGCGTATGCTGGGTCTGTGACATTGAAGCGTATTAAATCTAATATAGAGTTTCTTTCGTATTCCCATATTTTTCCCCTTAAGGAACTATTTGCAAGTAAGAAGTTTTTTAACAAACTCTCTACCTTCAAATCAAATAGGGTATAATTGCCTTTGATAACATCTTTGTTGCGGTTATTGGACTTATAAAAAGATATTAAAGACTTCATATATGCAGCCTTATATTCAATAGAACTTAAATCTAAGTTCTTTAGCAAAAGATATTCTACAAGTTTGCCAATTTGCTCATTCGGATTTTTTTTATATATTTCCTCCAATTCCATAGCTAAAGTACTGTATTCACGTTCCGTAAATGTTATATTTGGAGTACTTTCAATATTCTTAAAATCTTCATATAAATTCGCCGAATCAAAAAAATCCGCTTTATAATTCAATTTTATACATAATGATATAAGTTTAATTAAGGAAGTCTTTTGGCTGTCTACCCATTTAGTTCCTTTTACTAAATCATAGAATTTGCTTAAGTATTCAAAAGATGTATTTAAATCTCCAACATTTTCATATACACGTGACACCTCTTCTAATCTAACTAACGCCCTAACAGAATCTATTTTATTGTCTTCTATTGACATTAGTTCTTTAGCATAAGGAATGCATTCTTTATATAGATGCAATTCTTCTTGAAAACGTATTATATCATGTATTGTGGAGTATATTTCATTCCAATTTCTTTTCTCTTTGTCTTCCGATAGTAACCAATCCAAACATTCTTTTTTGATTTCTATTGCTTTAATTACGTTTGGGCTTATATACGTAGTATCATTGTGCGCTAATGCCGCACCTACCAATTGTGCAATACCATATGAATTAATGGCGGAAATGTCTTCAGTTGAAACATTAGTTCCGCTCGTTGAAGTGTCATAAAATTGAGGATTTACATCTTTGAAAACATTTATTGTGTCATGCTGAATATCTACTTTGTTAAAATACAAATTTGCTAAATGATCGTATGCTGTAAGGATGAAAGGATGATGAGGATGTTCAGTTTTCATGCCATAAAGAGCTTCTTTTGCATAAAATACAGCCCGTGTGGCTATGGAATCCAACCACAATATATGTTTATTATATTGTTTATTTGTTAGCTTTAAATCTGTTCCATAATTTGAGCCATATACATATAGTTCAGTTATGGCTTTTGATAGATTAAACTTTGCTTGGAGTATAAAATCATGTTCATCTGGATAATATTTTTCTAAAAGAGAAACTCCTTTATGAACACAAGACACCCATGATTTAGCATTAGAATAGTAACTTTTTCCAAAAAAATCCCCAGAGGTAACTAAATAATAGATATATGGCATAGATGTCGCCCCATAATATTGTGACAATCCATTTAAGTATAAACAATACATGCTGTCAGCTATAACGGCACTTTCTTTTGCCGTTTCTTCGTTAAAAACAGAATAAATATTTTCCTTGAACTTATTTAATTCGTTATCTAAATCCAATCTAATCTGTTTCTGGTACAATTCTGCCAATATAAGTTTGTTATTTGCCGCCCAAATATGATTTGGAGTCAATAGTGAATCAACTATAGTGCCTCGTTTCGAATATAATTCTATTGCTTTTTTGTATTCTTTATTTTCAGAATATTTTTTCCCCAATAATGATAACGAGTCCGCCTCGTTCATTATTCGATAATCTACAGGACACGCCTTATAATATAAAGCAGTTAATTGATTTTCTTTTGCTTCCTCTATTCGCCCTAACTTATATAATGAATTTCCAAGAAACATTGCGGTATAGACAATACGTTGTGGTCTTGTATCTTTCCATATCAAAGTGTCTATACCTAAAAGATTTTTAAAAATATCTGCTGCCTCTTTGTACTTTGCTTCATTATATAATTCAACACCTACTGCAAACATTGCATTAGATTTTGACACCATCTGTTTATTCTGTGAAAATAGGTTCACAGAACACACAAGAAATAAAATTGTAATTAGTAAATTTCTATTCATAGCGAAGTCTTGATAATATTAGGAGGATGCATTATAAGTCTATGATACACCCTCCTCATATGTTCGTAATATTAGAATTCACTCATCCCATTATTGTTTGCCAATCCCAACTTGTCTATTACGTCTTTAGTAATGATGCTTGCAGGAGCTTTCAATGTTGTTATGACCCACGATTTTGTAAGTTCGTCCCAACGTTGATTGGAGATAGTTTGCCAACTGCTTGCAAAGAATTTCTCCTTTGGTTGCATTTCCTTACGACGTTTTCTGTCTTCTTTCCATTTGCTTCTGTATTGGTCTGTAACATCACAAGTTTCTTTCAACGTGATATCAAGTTTGTATTCTCCTGTTCCCCAACTGTTCTTATAATTATCATTTTCGTCACGATAGCCCATATACGAACGTGGAACAATAAAACTCTCGCCTAAGACTTTATAAGCAGGGGCATCATTGGCATTGCGAACATAGCGAAGATATCCCTTCTTGTCTAAGACACTTTGATCAACAGGGATATTTATAGAGAACTCTCCTAACTCCTGATTTTTTTGTAGCTGAACAATTTCATTCATCCATGAAGACAAAAGTTTAATATTCATCGAGAGAGTGAAATTCTTTCTTTCTTCAAATGAAAATGGTATATCCAATGAAGAGTTTGGCAGATTGGAATGCGTTGGGCTGATAATCAATGTATCAAGAACCAACTCAAATTTTGAATGGTTAATGATTCTATTGATTTTAGAGCGGTCAATATGACAGGATATATAGAAAACAGTGTCTTTGTTTTCTTTTCTCAAACAACCAATCCCATCAAAACGCATACCCTTAGGATCCATAGCACCATCAAAAGAGGTCTGTTTATAAAAGTCGTTGACCTCAGAAACTGTGCTGATTTGTGTTTGATATACATTCTCTTGTTTGACAGTCTCTTCCCATTCTTCTTTCAACCGTGAGTTGCGGGTTAATAATGCACCTATGGCGTTTACACCTAAATCAATGAAAGATGTAACATAGCCAGAAGCGATGCCTTTTCCTGCTTCTTTGCTTGCATTAAACAAGTCTCCAAGATAACCTCTCGAAGTGCCAAGTTCTTCACTCTGCTTTGCGATTTCATCTGCAAGTTCATCACTTGTATAGATGAATGTTTGGTATTCTACTCCTTGTGCTTTACCATACAATGCCCAAATGAGGCAAAGTACAATTATAATAGATTTTTTCATGTGAAAATATGATATAAAAAGGCGTGCAACCGTTCGAACTTGTCTTTATCTTAGGTTACCGCCAAGTGACCTGCACGCATAACAAGCACCGAACAGTCCACGCCTATAAGCGTGAACCTCCAGTCTACTTGTTCTCATGCGTTGAAAATTGGCGGTATTCAAGATAAAGAGAACAAGAGCTAAAAGCTCAATATCCAAAAAGTATAGAACGGAAACGCTTAGTTAATATTATGAGATTAAACCTCAACATAAGTCTCTTAGAGGAATACGATTCTTGGAATCGCATAATCCTTAGCGTTTCATTCTTGTGTATCTATCTGTTTCTTATTAAATTAAATTAATTTAAGTTTGACAATCTGTTAATTTGCAACTCTTATGATTGGCATACAATCCGCACATTGTACATTGCCTTGCAAAAATAGCTAAAAGTATCGGAATAAAAGAAGAAGTCCCAATAAATCAACGCAAAACATCTGTAAAAAGGATAAACCCAAATCAGGCATTAGAGATTTTTTCGTGCAAAAAGAAAGCGAATAGCAACTTATAACCATCATTATAGAATCTGTATACTAACGTAATACATTATTTTCAACCTATTTTGAGACAAAAAGAAAGCGAAAATTTCAAATGACCGATTTGGGATAAAATTGAGCCATATTTCGTGTTTTGCTTATATAGGGATCAAATTCATACTGCAAACTTGTTTTTATTTTTTTCCATCCATATCCTCCTATAAACCAAATTAGTGCAAACCAAGTCATACACTCGGTTTGCACTAATTTCATTTATAAAGAGTTTAGTCTTGCTTATAGTTTTCCAAACCCTTCTTCAAATAGTCCACAAATTTATCAACATTTTCGTCATACGAATATGAAGAATTAAGGGGTTGTCCATTATTATCAAGCAACACATAGAAAGGTTGGGCATTGGCACCAAACTTAGAGCGTTGCAAATAACTCCACTTATCACCCACAGTACGCAACGTAGTAGTCTGACCATTCTCGTTTACTTCAATAGGTTCAGGAAGCGGAGCCTTTTCGTCTACATAGAGCGAAATAAGCACATAATCCTTAGTGAGCAAATCGCGCACCTTTGCATCATGCCATACGGCAAGCTCCATCTTACGACAGTTCACACAGCCATGCCCCGTAAAGTCAACCATCACAGGTTTACCTGTTTGACGAGCATAAGCCATACCTGCCTCATAGTCTGTAAACTTAGCCTCAATCTTCACAGGGTCAAGGTTAAAGTCTTGTGTAGACATAGGAGGAGCAAAAGCACTTACAGCCTTAACAGGAGCGCCCCACAAACCAGGTACCATATAAACTGCAAAAGCCAATGATATCAGCGCCAAGAAGAAGCGAGGCACAGAAGTATGCTGTTCGTCTTCATCATCGTGTGGGAATTTAATCGCACCAAGCAAATACACACCCAACAATGCAAAGATTACAATCCAAAGTGCAAGGAAGGTTTCGCGATCAAGAATGTGCCAACCATATGCCAAGTCTGCTACCGAAAGGAACTTCAAAGCAAAAGCCAATTCCAAGAAACCAAGAACAACCTTTACATTGTTAAGCCAACCACCACTCTTAGGCGCACTCTTAAGCCATGTGGGGAAGAGCGCAAAGAGTGTGAAAGGCAATGCCAAGGCAAGGGCAAAACCAAACATACCAATGGTAGGAGCAAGTGCTGAACCACCTGTAGTACTGATTTCTACCAACAAGAAACCAATGATAGGACCTGTACACGAGAAGCTAACCAATGAAAGCGTAAACGCCATCAAGAAGATACTGAGCAAACCCGTAGTCTTTTCAGCTTTACTATCTACAGCATCACCCCACTTGCTGGGCAATGTAATTTCAAAACCACCAAAGAAACTGGCAGCAAAAACTACCAACATCAAGAAGAAGAGGATGTTAAACACCGCATTGGTAGAAAGGTCGTTGAGCGCATTCGCACCAAAAATAGTGGTGATTATCAATCCTAAAGCTACATAAATCACCACAATGCTAATGCCATAAGTCACCGCATCACGAATACCCTTTTTTCTATCGCCTGAACGCTTCAAGAAGAAACTTACCGTCATGGGGATAATAGGCCATACACAAGGTGTGCAGAGTGCAATAAGTCCACCAATAAAACCAAGGAAGAATATGTAATACCAAGCCTTACCGCTCACATCGTTAGCGTCTTCGCCAAAGCTTTTCAATTCCTTCACTACGGGGGTCCACAATGCTTGAACCGCAGTACTATCAAGTGCTTGTACAGGCACTACGGCAGTATCTGCCGCAGCAGTAGGGTTAACCAATGTGTCTACTGCTTGAGGTTGCGCAGATTCTTGTGCAGCCTTTTCCTCCTCTGCCTTAGTTTCGGCTGTAGGTGCAGGACCATCTGTGCCCTTTACTTTAGCATCTACACTTGTGGGAGGAAGACAATTCTCATCGTTGCAAGCACCATATTTAAGGTAGCCTTTCAATTCATAGTCTTTGTCGAGCAACTCCACGCGCTGCGTAAACGTAGCGCTACCCTCAAAGAAGGTTACGGGCATCTCAAAGATAGGGTCTTGCATCGTCTTGGCTCCAGGACCTGCCTTAAGCGAGCCTTTAAGTTTAGCACCCTTAATTTTGTCTACACCAAACTGTGCACGGGTAGGACCACCCTCACCAATATTGGTAGAGTAAATGTGCCAACCTGGTTGTGCTGTACCAGTAAAGACGATGTCGATGGTGGTTGCATTCACGCGCTTGTACTTCACGCTGAAATTTACCTGCGCCTGCACTGCCATCACAGCAGTGATAAGGAGCATCATTGTCAGTGAAAAAAATCTCTTCATTGATTATAGTTGATCTGTTATGGGCAACTGCTAATAAATGCCAGTTGTTTAGTTTTTAGATAATAAACTTATGACAAAAGCTTTACGAACTTAGCCCTTCTCATCACGCTTAATCTCCTAAACTAAGCAACCAACGATTATTAGAACCGCCGTTATATATTATTTTGGGCACAAAATTACTACTTTTTTGGGTTCTGAGCAAACAAACTGCTGTGTGTCAAGGGGATATGACAAGAAAATGTGTAACTTCGCCACCTATTCATAGCTATCTTATTGCAATCTCACTGCCTATGTCCATCAAACTCATCCCTATCAGGCGCTGCGCCACGTGGATTAAACGTTTCCGCCACCGTCGTGGTTACGGCATTCACTCTCCTTTTGCCTTTAACTTTGTAACTGGCGTAGTTTACGAAACGGGAACATATTATGCCTACCAATCCTTGCGTCAACGCTACGACCTCACACCTTGTAAACATGGTTTAAGATGGAAGGATGCCAAATTCCTTTTTAGATTGGCAAACTTTCAGCGTCCTACCACTGCTTTTTTACAAGGATTTGGGTCTGACGGATTGGTACAGGCACTACTCAACGCAGGCAGTTGTCACACGCTATTTTTAGACCCATCATTGCAAGCCTCAGCCCACATGGTAGTAATGGATAGCAGTTGGACACTCGAAACAGCCCGTCTTCACTTACTTGCTCTACCACCCGGTGGCATGTTAGTGATGCAAGGTGTTGGCCATGGTATTCAACAATCAAATTGGAAAGAGCTACTTAGTATGCCCCAAGCTCAAATCACCTTTAACCTCTATGATTGGGGCATCATAATGTATCGACCCGAATTGCAGCGAGCACATTATATCATAAATTATTTTTAGTTCCTTAGAATGTAAAATTCCATACTTAACCATGATTTTTACTAAACAAGGTGACAACGGCACCACCTCACTTCCTGATGGTACACGTGTAAACAAAGACCATATAGCCATTGAGTTCTATGGCACTCTCGATGAACTTAGTAGTCACATAGGATGGCTTGCAGCCGACATTACTGCCGAACTTGCCATTCCCTTTCAACACGAACTGCAACTATTAGAACAAGCACAACGCCTCTTCTTTAATTTGGCTGTAGACCGCAATAGTGATAACCTACAAGATTTTCCTACTCCACAAAAAACTGACGTTGAAGCACTCGAAGCACAAATAAAAGCCATAGATACCGAAGTGGACGGACTATTTAAAGGCTTTGTACTGCCTGGTGGACATTCTCTTGCTGCACATGCTCATGTGGTACGCACACAATGCAGACGTGTAGAACGTCAATGGATAGCCATGCAACAAATGAAACAAGCTGAATTTCTGCACATTAATCAGTCTGAAACATTGCCCTATATCAATCGCTTATCCGACTTTTTATATGCCTTAGCCAAAAAAATCAACTATTTGACGGGATTCAACGAAAAAAAAGCACATTGAATGTTGCTTTATTGAATTAAAAACGTACTTTTGTCGCCAAAACGCAGAATAAAACCGTAAAAAGTAATTTTATAACGGTATAAAACAATAAACTACATTGTAAAATCTATAACCCATAAATAACTATGTATTGGACATTAGAATTGGCCTCGAAGCTCGAAGATGCTCCTTGGCCCGCAACAAAAGACGAACTTATTGACTATGCTATGCGTTCGGGTGCTCCTATGGAGGTCGTAGAAAACCTTCAGGAACTCGAAGACGAGGGCGAAATATACGAAACCATTGAAGATGTTTGGCCCGACTATCCCACAAAAGAGGATTTTCTCTTCAATGAGGACGAATACTAATCGCTCAAATAAGCTATGTAAATAGCTTAAAGCATTGAATATAAGCGGTATAGGAATCTTTCTATAAAATTCCTATACCGCTTTTTCCGTTCTCTTACCACCCCAAAGACAGGGCAAGCCGAACGCAATGAAGTTTACTTCAATTGCTGAGACGCAGCCTATCTTATTCCAATAAACTGCTCAAATAGCTCTCAGAAAAGTTGTAATATTCCTCATTACATTGTATATTTGCACCAAATAAGTTCGGAAAAGTGTCATACTTGGCATAAATCAGAAGTAATTAGTGCACACATGAGGATAGAAAGAGACATAATAAATAAATTCAAGGATTGGAAAAATGCAAAAAAGCATATTATACTCATTTTCAGATAAAAAGCATTACCTTTGCTTCCGAATTTTGTCACAAATGACAGTTTTTAGAATAATATGATAGTCAGCATTTATGACTTCCTTTTGAACCCATCATTTACTGAGTAGTGTATAGCATTGTCTTTTGGAGCTATAATAGGGGCACAGTTTTGCCTTTTATGGTCTTTCACTATGAAATAAAATGATCGAAAAAGATTGACACGGCAATATAATAATCATCTGAAACTCAATACGCCTTGCCCCTCTTCAACGAGGATGAATACTAATCCGTAAATAGCTTAAAACGTAATCATAAAAGCAATATGGAAAATTCAATAAGAAGTTCCATATCGCTTTTTAATGTTTTTCTCTATATTAAGAGAAATGTTTAGTCTGAAATAGTAAACTCAAAATATTGATAATCTTTGCAAACAACGCTATTACCATAAGCATTTTGTGTAGTGTGTGCTTGCGTACCGATAGTGAGTTTATTATAACCTCTACTACATGCGTAGTCCTTGCCACCCCAATTCACCTTATAGGTAGGGAATTCAAAATCCATAATTTTTTATGCATGGTTTTGATAAAAAATGATATCGTAAATAGTTGAGATTCAACAATAACAAACGCAGAAAACGCCTCAATTCGTGTATTATTTTAATGGGTCACCCCGTTAGGGGTGAGATAAGGTAGCCAGGTATGAGGGTGTGTCAAAAGCAAAA
>ERZ1026874.1761-NODE-1761-length-11022-cov-5.698277_pt1 | contig 11022 bp, 7 predicted proteins | sample MGYA00380167_ERZ1026874 | MGnify/ENA primary metagenome ERZ1026874 (study PRJEB33269, sample SAMEA4719803) | human gut metagenome | biome: human-associated habitat; feature: organic feature; material: feces | place: Cameroon | collected 2013-10 ...
TGGGCGGGGCGGGCGGACCGCTTGCAGTTTTGATTGTTGCGATTGTGGCGGCGGAATGCGGTAAGGCAGTTTCCAAGGAAACGAAGATTGATATTTTAGTCACTCCTCTGGTGACAATCCTTTCCGGAGTGCTGTTGTCGATGTGGTGTGCGCCGACAATCGGAGCTGCTGCGAGTGCAGTCGGAAGCCTGATTATGTGGGCGACGGAGCTTCAGCCGTTCTTTATGGGCATTTTGGTATCGGTTATTGTAGGCGTTGCGCTGACGCTGCCGATCAGCTCTGCAGCAATCTGTGCGGCGCTGAACTTAACCGGACTTGCCGGGGGCGCGGCAGTTGCGGGCTGCTGTGCGCAGATGGTCGGTTTTGCGGCGATGAGTTTTAAAGAAAACAAGTGGAGCGGACTGATTTCCCAGGGATTGGGTACGAGCATGCTGCAGATGGGCAATATCGTAAAAAATCCGCGCATCTGGATTCCGCCGACGCTGGCGGCAGCCATTACCGGACCCATCGCAACCTGCTTGTTCCGCCTGCAGATGAACGGACCTGCAGTTTCTTCCGGAATGGGAACCTGCGGCCTGGTGGGACAGATCGGTGTATACACCGGTTGGCTGGAAGAGATCGCAGCGGGAAGTAGAAGTCAGATCACAGCATTTGACTGGATCGGCATGATCTTGATCTGTTTTGTGCTTCCGGCGGTGCTGAGCCTGGTGTTCGGACAGATTTTAAGAAAAATCGGCTGGATCAAAGAAGATGACCTGAAGCTGTAAAGTATTTGGACAAGAAGGCAGCATTCAGATAAAAGCGTTATCATAGGAAAAGACTGCTGCATTTGCGGCAGAAGGGGAGGGCATATGATTTCAGAAAAAAAGAGTGGCGCGCCGTACTTAAACGTCTGGTTTGGTAATTTCTACCGACCGGCATATGACGATCAGACGTTTGTCGCAGAGGGGATGGAGCTGTTAAAAAAGTTTGGCTTCAACAGTGTTTTGCTGGATTCCAAGGACTGGGAGGATTTTCGGGAGCGTTACGCAGGAAAGCCTGCAAGTCAGTTTGTTGGCATGCAGGAGTTTATGATGGAGCAGATCAAAAAGCAGGGAATGAGCCATACGTTTCTGGCAATTTATTTGAATGCAGATAATCTGTATCCGAATATTCGTTTTAGCCCGCCGGTGTTCGGGGAATCTGTTGTGACGGCAAAAGGCAATGACGGTCGCTGGTATCGTTATTGGTCAGAGAAAGCGCAGGAGACGATGACGGAGCATGTTTCGCAGCTTTTAGAGATGTACGGCGAAAATATGACCCGGATCGAAGTGGACGGGGAAGAAAAAAAACCGCTGTGCAGCATGTGGGACCCGGTCGTTGCACCGAGCTTCGATGAGGATGGGAAAAATCGCTATCGCAGCTGGCTTGAAAAACGTTACAACGGAGACATTGAAACCTTTAACCGTTTCTATAAAACGGAAGCAAACAGCTTTGAAACGATCGAACCCGAGCAATACTGGTTTGAACTGCGTTATCCTGGTAAAAATGGTTTTTCGGAAAAAGAGCTGGAAGACCGGGACGAAAAATGCCGCGTATGGATGGACAACCAGCGCTGGAAAAGCGACGAGCTGGTGCTTTATTTTGAAGCGATGCAGAAAAAGCTCCATGCACTTGATCCGCAGCTGTATCTATGCCCGGATTTGAGCCAGTGGGGATATTTCCTGAACGTGGATGGAAACTTTTTAACCGGCGCAGGGCTTTCCGATCTGTGGGATACGGCGGTGCGCGGCGCTGATTTTTACCGGATTGCCCCGTATGTGGATGCCGCGCATTTTATTTCGGTGCCGGTGCTTCCAAACGGCGACCCGGACTGCTATGTGACAGCATGCCAACACAGCATGATGCGGAATATGAATCGCGGAAGATCCTTTGTCGGCGGCATTTACTGGGGAAGATTTGTCTATAATGACCTGTATGCGTGGATTTCTCCGTGTGAGGCGGTCGCCTCGATGGCGGCGTCCGGCGCTTCCGGATATGCGTCTTACGGCATGTGCGGGTTAGACGACGGCGGCGTGTTGCATCGGATGCCGGAAGCGTTCTGCAGGTCTTTGGAAGAAGGCAACCGCTGGTGGAAAGAGGTTGTCCCGAGGCTCGGAGGGAGAAAAGCTGCAAAGGCAGCAGTGCTGTTCCCGTCTGCGATGGCGCTTGCAGAGACATTTGGCACGGAGCACAATCATGACAGGCGGCTGGATCTTCTGGGCTGGTATAAGGCACTGGAGGACTGGCAGATCGACGTCGATGTTGTAGATGGCAGCATTTTCAAGGATCAGACGGCAGATCAGTACGAGGTGCTCGTGCTTGCGGCAAACGACTGCTATGCGCTTGACCCGGATTCTGAACTGGAGCAGGGCATTGCAGCGTGGGTAAAAAATGGCGGAATGCTGCTGCACGGACCGATGGACTTTCTTGCACAGGCGAGCGTTGGCAGCAGCTGCCTTTCCCATGAAAAGGATGCGTTTGAGTGCAGCGGCGAAAAGGGGATGCTGACCGGAACGCAGTTTGGCAGCTTTGAGGAGGAAAACGCCGACGTGCTCGCAGTCTGGGAAACGGATGAAAAGCCTGCGGTTGTCAAGCGCACATTTGGAAAGGGAACCGTATGTGAAATCGGATTTTTCTACGGCTTTGAATATACCGGCAGAATCGCGCCGCACGTTCCGCTGACGCAGCGCAATAACGAGCTGTACCCTTTGACCATGCTGAAAAAAGATCCCGTAGCGATGCTTCTGGAAGAAAAATTCGGCACAACGCTGACCCGGAAAAAGGGCATAGAGCGTGCAGAATTTGAAAATGGTACGGTCATCGTCAACCACAGCTCCTATCCGTGCAGAATCGATGAACCCGGAATACGCTATTTCCAGAATCCCGAACTGTATCAGGATTTGGACAGCAAAATCCTGCTCCCGCATATGGGTGTTTTTATCGAGAAAAAAGTTTGAAGATTTTTGAAACTTTTCAGAGTGCGCTGCCGCGCGTTGACTTCTCGATGGAAGATCGTTATAATAAAGATCACGGCTTTTGCTATAAAAATAGAAAGTTGAGAAATTGATGATAAATAAAAAAACAAAATTTTGTAAAGCTGCAGCGCTTCTGGGCGCGGCTGTTATGATGATTTCTGCGCTGGCAGGCTGCGGGAAAAATACGAAGGTCGTTCTGACGGCGGGCCTGAAAAAGAACGAGGTATTCCGGATTTCGAGTGCGTCTTGTGTGCTGCCGGAGGTGATGGTATATCTGACGAACATGCAGAATCAGTATGAATCCGTCTATGGAAGCCAGATCTGGAACGCTTCCGATGGACAGCTTTCGCTGGAGCAGGAGGAACGGGAACAGGTGTTGACGCAGCTGGCGAGAATCAAGGTGATGAACCTGCTCGCCCAGAAAAAAGAAGTGACGTTGGATGATAAGGAAAAGGAGCGTGCGGCAGCGGCGGGCAGGGAATATTTTACTTCCTTGAACAGCGCGGAGGTGACGGCACTCAACGTGACGCAGGATCTGATTACGAAGATGTATGAAGAGTATGCGCTTGCAGAAAAGGTTTATCAGACGATTGTAGAAAATGTCAATCCGGAGGTCAGTGACGATGAAGCGCGCACCATCACGGTAGATATGATCAGGGTCAGCGATTCTGCCAAAGCTTCCCAGGTGCTTGGCAAGGCAAAGGAAGAGGGCGTGGATTTTGAGACGCTTGCGCAGGCGGAGAGCGAGGACCAAACGGTGATGCAGTCGTTCGGAAAAGGCGAGGTTCCGGAAGCACTGGAAAAGGCAGCGTTTAATCTCGGCAAGGACGAAATCAGCGACGTGGTGGAATCAGACGGAAGTTACTATATTTTAAAATGTATCAGCACGTTCGACGAGGCGCAGACTAAAGCAAATAAGGAAAAAATAGTAAAACAGCGCCAGAGTGAGGCATTCGATACGGAATATACGGCGTTTGAGCAGACATTGGTACGCCAGCTCAACGAGGAACTCTGGGATTCCGTCACGATGATTCATCAGGACGATGTCAAAACCTCCAGCTTTTTTGAAGTATACCAGATGTATTTCCAGCATCAGGAGTGAGCAGGAATAGCCAGGCATTCCTGTCGGCGCTGCATTTCAGCTTATGAAAACTGCCCTGCCGGGCGCTGCACCCCTGTTTATGAAAAATTTAGAATTGCGGAAAACGCGTCAACCATTCGGGTTTTCAAAGAACTATTAGCACTCAATTAAATTGAGTGCTAATTTTTTATTGACTTTTTGAAACGACAGGACTACACTATGGATAAAGCTTGGAGGAAAGCTTCTCCAGGCATCTGAAAACGAACTGAGAAAGAAAGGATCGTGATATTTCATGGCTGAAAAGCACGGAGCATTATCAATTAACAGCGACAATATTTTTCCGATTATTAAAAAGTGGTTATATTCGGATCATGACATTTTTTACAGAGAGCTGATTTCCAACGGCTGCGATGCCATTACGAAGTTAAAGAAGCTGGATATGATGGGAGAATACGAGCTTCCGGAAGGCTACAAGCCCCGCGTGGACGTGATTGTAGACCCGGATGCAAAGACCATCCAGTTTATCGATAACGGTGTCGGCATGACTGCGGATGAGGTGGAAGAATACATCAACCAGATCGCATTTTCCGGCGCGACAGATTTCATTGCAAAATATAAAGATAAGACAAACGATGACCAGATTATCGGTCATTTCGGCCTGGGCTTCTATTCCGCATTTATGGTAGCGGATGAAGTGCATATCGATACCCTTTCCTGGCAGAAGGATGCAAAGCCGGTTCACTGGGAGTGCGACGGCGGCACAGAATATGACATGCAGGACGGTACCCGCACAGAAGTCGGTACCTGCATTACCCTGTTCTTAAACGAGGACTGCCTGCAGTTCTGCAACGAGTATAAGGCAACCGAAGTGATCAAAAAGTATTGTTCCTTCATGCCTGTGGAAATTTACGTTTCCAGAGCCAATACACCTGAGACACAGACGATTCTTGCGAGTGAGAAGCTCGACAGCGATCATGTGATCGAAGAAGTGAAGAAAGAAAAGGAAGAAGATCCGGATAAGCTCAAAATTACAAAGCGTCCGGAGTTGATCAACGATACGCACCCGCTCTGGACGAAGAACCCCAGTGAATGCACAAAGGAAGAGTACGTTGATTTCTACCGCAAGGTATTTATGGATTACAAGGAGCCTCTGTTCTGGATTCATCTGAACATGGATTATCCGTTCAACTTAAAGGGTATCCTGTACTTCCCGAAGATCAACATGGAATACGAATCCATCGAGGGCGTCATCAAGCTGTACAATAATCAGGTATTTATTGCCGATAATATTAAAGAAGTAATCCCGGAATTTTTACTGCTGTTAAAGGGCGTCATTGATTGTCCTGATCTGCCGCTGAACGTGTCCAGAAGCGCGCTGCAGAACGATGGATTTGTAAAGAAAATTTCCGATTATATTACCAAAAAGGTTGCGGATAAGCTGTCAGGCATGTGCAAGACCCAGAAGGATGAATACGAGAAATACTGGGACGATATCGCTCCGTTCATCAAATTCGGCTGCTTAAAGGACGAAAAATTCTGCGAGAAGATGACGGATTACATTCTCTTCAAGAACCTGGACGGCAAATATATGACTCTGCCTGAGTGCCTGGAAGTCAATAAGACTGACCCGGATGAGACCCAGGAGGGTGCTGTGGATGAGAACGGCGAAAAGGTAGAAGCAGAAGTCGTAGAGGACAAAAACGAAGATTCCGCTGAGGAAGAGAAGAAAGATAAGACCATCTACTATGTAACAGATGAAAAACAGCAGAGCCAGTACATCAACATGTTCAAGGCTGCCAAAATGGATGCCGTTATGCTGACCGACCGGATCGACCAGCCCTTTATCTCTCAGTTGGAAGCAAAGAATGAGGGGATTCATTTTGCAAGAATCGATGCTGACTTAACCGATGCGTTTAAGGCAAAGACCAGCAAGAAGACGCAGGAAGAATTAAACGCGCAGGCGGAAAAGGTTGAAAAGCTGGTTCAGAAAGCACTGAAAAACGACAAGATCAAGGTAAAGATCGAGAAGCTCAAGAATAAAAAGGTATCCTCTGTTCTGACGGTTTCCGAAGAGAGCAGAAGAATGCAGGATATGATGAAGATGTATGGCGGCGGCATGGATATGAGCATGTTCGGTGCAGAGGGCGAGACGCTGGTATTGAATGCAAACCATCCGCTCGTAACCTACATTACGGAGCACGAAGACGATGCAAACACCGAGATGATCTGCGAACAGCTCTATGATCTGGCGAAGCTTCAGAACGCACCGCTTTCTCCGGAAGCGATGACCAAGTTTGTAGCGCGCTCCAATGACATTATGCTGCTGCTTGCAAAACAATAGAATGCACGCTCTGCGAGCATTCTATTGTCATGAATAAAATGCGCAGGCTGTGAAAATGGCGCTGCTGCAGATCAATAGTAAATGCGAAGACCGCATGCAGGATGAATATACAATTCCTGTCTGCGGTCTTTTTATCGTATAGGAAACTTCGTTTCCATACGATAAAAACGCTCCGCGAGGATGCGCCAAGGCACATTCTTTTTTATACCTGCCATTACGTCCCCGGCTCTGCGATACGGCTGACCGCCACATAAATGTTTGAAATCTGATACCAGGTCGGATAATCCACGATTCCAGTTGCCGGGAGGTTGAAGATACGCTGAAAAGCCCGCACCTGTGCAGCGGTCTGGGGACCGAAGATACCGTCGGCAGAGGTTTTCGGGATAGCAGGGTAGTTCTGTGCAATGCGGTTTAACTGCTCCTGCATCTGTCGAACCTTTGTGCCGGATGCACCGATTGTCAGGTCATAGCCGGGCCAGGAGGACGGGACGCCGCTGATGGCCTGGGCTGCGTTGATATACATGTCGTTGCCGTAATAGTAGCGGATGATCTCAATCGCACTGTAGCCCTGATCACCGAGATATTTGGAGCCCCACTGGGAGAGACCCTGACAGCTGACGCGATTTCCGTCGCAATAGCTGGTAAAGATCGGCTGCCGCACGCCGGGGCGGGAGAGATAATTTGCAAAAATGGAGTCCACGAGGCGGTCGATGTTGCTGTAGATATTTCTGCCGTAGATGAATTTCTGGTCGTAGGCGGTGGAAGAGGTGATGGTAAAGGAATAGCCCTTTGCACGATACCATTCTGTGTATACACGATTCAGGGTAAAGGACTGAATGACGAGGATGTTGGCGTAGATAGTGCTCTCCGGCCAGGTTGCATAGATTTCGGAAGAAGCGACGTTTTTGATATAGTCTTTATAGCGGACATAGTAGTTTGGAGCGCTGGAATCGTCGGGAAGACCGTCGTGGACGATGATATATTCCGGGATGACGACGCGGCTTAAGACGATTTCTCCGGTTTCGGCTTCGGTTTTGATCTCAGCTTCCGGAATTTTGGCAGGATATTCGCCGTAAAGCGTGTGATCCGGGATGAAAATGTCCTGTTCTTCGGGAGTGTCGGAAACTGCGGTGGGTGTCATGGAAACCGGAAGAATGCTGGATTCGTCCGGCAGAATTTCAGCGCCGTTGATACGGACGGGCTCGTAACCGTCCGCCTGTACTTCGATTATATAATCGGTGTATGGACGCGGATTGGAAGGACTCTGGGAATAGGCGGGATTGGGCGCTGGCAGCAGGACGGACGTTGTCTGTCCGGATTCATCGGTAGTAAGAGTTTCAAGAATCTGTTCCGGGGAAGCACTGTCGGAGATCGTAACAGTAGCGCCCACAACCGGGAAAAAACCGACAGAAGAAGTTACGCAGATCATCAGGGAGCCGGGATAACCGGTTTCTTCTGCTGCAGCACAGGAAAGCTGTGGCATAAAAGTACCTCTCATATCCAGAATATGTGATAATAAGATATGCCGGAGATAGGAAAAATGATACTGCTGTCTGAGCTGCCCGCTGCATCATGCGAGCCGCGACAGTCAGACGCAACTAAAAAAATCGTGCCGCAGCGGAAATCGTCAGACGTCAGGCACCTTTCAAAATCTCCGCCGCAGCGCGGTATGTCTTAATCAAGATTCAGACAACGTTTCATTACATAGTTGCAGATCCAGAAAGCCGGAACGCATAGAACCAGATTTGCGAACAGAGAAATCAGCATAATCGTCCAGTAAATGGAGGCAAAATCAGCCATCGGATTCGCAGAAGTCGATTGAAGGATGAACACGCCTGCGGTCGTAGGCGCAGTCAGAAGCATCATAGCGGTCGAAAGGATGGTGCTCAGCCCGAGATAACACAGGATGGATGCGAGCACCTTGTGGCTGGAAAACAGCTGTCCCAAAGAGATCGAGGCATAGATGGTAAGCAGGGAAAAGACAGAGCCGATGATCATCACGGGAATTGCCAGAAAGAGTATGGAGGGAACGGTGAAAATCGTGTGGTACGACTGGAACATCGTCCGAAGCTCCAACAAATCTTCCGGAGAAAAATATGCCATCGTGGGCAGGGCAATCAAGGTGATCAAGGTAATTGCGCCAACCAACAACAAATCGATCAGGTAAAACCAGATGGTTCCGATGGTCAGCTTGGAGACAATCAGCATCCAGGGCTTGACAGGGAGCGTGTGCATCAGATAGCCCTCGTCGGTATAGAGATTTTTATAAAAACGGATCGTAAAATAGATTATCAGGATCATGGAAAGACCGCTGAGAATCAAGATGTATGCAATGTAAAGTACAAAGTTTCGCACATTGAGATCTATGTCGGCGGTAGCTTGGTCAGCAACGGAGAAGTATACGAGGCTGGCGGCGGAAAGCAGCACCGTGATAGTGAGCAAAAGGGCAGGAACTTTAAACGTATCTTTCCATTCATGGGAAATCAGTTTTGTGAGCATGAGAATACCTCCCGGAAATAAGAGTCTACGGACTGATGGCGGGTGTCCCGGATCTCCTCCACGCTGGAAGAGAGAATGATCTGTCCGTCTTTCAGGAAAATAACGTCGTCCAGAAGCTGCTCGACGTCCGCAATCAGGTGTGTGGAGAGCAGAATCGACGCATCCTCGCTGTAATCCTGGATAATGGTCTTTAAAATATAATCACGCGCGGCGGGATCGACGCCGGCGATCGGCTCGTCCAGAATATAGACCCTGGCGCGGCGGCTCATGACCATGATCAGCTGCACCTTTTCCCGGGTTCCCTTCGAGAGCGTCTTTAGGGGGCTGGACGGATCGATGTCGAGCTTTTGCAGCATTTCCTCCGCCTTTGCAGCGTCAAAGTCTGTATAAAAATCCCTGAAAAAAGAGAGCAGTCCCTTTACCCGGACAGTATCGGGCAGATAGGTGCGCTCCGGCAGATACGAAACGATCGCCTTGGTTTCGGGACCGGGAGCCTGGCCGCAGATGAAAATTTGTCCGGACGAGGGTACCAAAAGTCCATTGATGAGTTTGATCAGTGTGGATTTGCCGCTGCCGTTGGAGCCTAAAAGCCCGACCATCCTGCCGGGAGCGATTTCGAGGCTGATATGGTCAAGCGCTGTTTTTTTGCCGAAGCGCTTGCTGACGTCCTGCAGACGGAGCAGGGTATCGGATGTCTGTGTCATGAATTTTCCTCCTTTTTGGCCAAAAGCAGCCGGATACTATCGTCTTTCTGATAGCCGAGATGCTGCATCCGCGTCAGAAACTGACTGATCTGAAGCTCTGCCAGCTCACTGCGCACCTGTTCAATCAAAGCAGTATCTTCGGTGACCGTCCGCCCGCTGGTGCGGCGCGTGACAATCAGACCGGTACGCTCCAGCTCGGTGAAGGCTTTCTGCATGGTGTTCGGATTGACGCTTGCCTGTGCAGCGAGGTCGCGGACACTGGGAAGCCGGGAGCCGGGCGGATAGAATCCGGATACGATTTCATGCTTGAGCCGGTCAACAATCTGGGCGTAAATAGGTCTGTCTGAATCAAGTTCCCATGGCATGTGAACACCTCCTTGCTTGTATGATTGATTTAATACAATAATACTTAAGCGGAACCCATTTGTCAATCCCTTGCGCGATATTCGGAAATAGGGTAATATAAAAGGTAAGACTATTGGAAATGACCGCCTGATCGGGAGCGTCCCGGCAGGCAAAATTGTGCAGAAAGGGGAACGCAAGTGAGAAGACTGGAAGAGCAGATTCTGACAGAAAAATACCGCAGAATAGAAGGAAAGCTGACGTTTTCTGTCCGGCTGGCAGAGCTGTCTGTTGCGCCGGGGGAAGCTGCAGAGGGCGCGTTTACCATTTTTGCATCACAGGAAGAAATCCCGGCACAGGGCTATGTCCTGACAAAGGATGAGCGGATGGAGTGTAAAACGGAGTGGTTCAACGGCGTGCAGGAGAAAATCGTGTACCGATTTTGTGCAGACGGGCTGCAGGAGGGCGATAGCCTGCAGGGACAGTTCCTGATCGTATCGGACTACGGGGAATACACGTTGCCGTGGAAGGTGACGGTGCGCAGAGAGGCGGCAGCAGGAATTGCAGGAAAGGTCTCGACGCTTGCCGGATTTACAGAGCTTGCGCGCACGGACTGGAAAACGGCGGTACAGTTTTTTTACAGCAAACCGTTTGCAGAAATCTGTAAAAAAGAAGGCGAAAAGACCTGGCTTTTGTACCGGGGGCTGTCCGCCGGATACTATAACAGCTCCAACGTCGAGACATTTCTGGAAGAAAACGGCTGCAAGCAGGCACTGACCTTTACTGCTGCTAAACCGGAAATTCAGGTCAAAGATGTACAGGAAACGGTACGGGAAGAGCTGCAGATTTTAAAAAATGGCTGGGGACCGGTCAGCCTGAAGGTACAGACAGAGGACGATTTTTTGTTTCTGGAAAAAAACAGAATCGGGGAGGATGACTTTTTAGGCAATCTCTGTCGCCTGCCGGTTTATATATCGGAAGAAAAGCTCCATGACGGGAAAAATTTCGGGACGGTGACGGTTTCGTGGAGCCGGGGCAGCTTTTTGGTCGGTGTCACAG
>ERZ1026874.1764-NODE-1764-length-10993-cov-22.706528_pt1 | contig 10993 bp, 8 predicted proteins | sample MGYA00380167_ERZ1026874 | MGnify/ENA primary metagenome ERZ1026874 (study PRJEB33269, sample SAMEA4719803) | human gut metagenome | biome: human-associated habitat; feature: organic feature; material: feces | place: Cameroon | collected 2013-10 ...
GGCTTGGGAGTGGGTTAAGGACCCTCCCGCAGGGGAGGGACAGGTGGGGCAAAAACAGCACTGCAGGGCGGTTACATCCTTCCCTTCTGAGAAGGGAAGGCTTGGTTAGGATGTGGAGCCCTCCTTGGCTAAGGAGGGACGGGGTGGATCGAAAAAGAACACTATTTTTAAACCAAAAAAGCGAGGCATCTTGAAAAAGAAACCTCGCTAAAAGCATGGATTCAGGTAAGCTTTACAGGCTTGCCCCGAATCCAGAATTAGTGATAAATAATATTTGGCGAATGCAAGATATTATTTAGCAATCATAATAGAAACACGGTTCTTGTCATTCTCTGCAAATGGCTGAACACGAGCACCCTTTGATTCTTCTGTGATGCGCTCAGCAGGAATGCCATAGCGCTTCTCCAACATCCAGACAACGGCAGCAGCACGCTTGGCAGCGATGCGGTCGTTCACTCTGTCATTACCAGTACCCTTGTCAGCATAACCGGTAACTACCACCTTTGCCTCAGGATACTTCACCAGGAAGTCGATAACCTCGAGGATCTTCTTGTTTTCCTTCTCAGAAATCTTGTTAGAGTTGATGGTGAAGAAGATATCACGACGGATTTCCTCTACCTTCTTCTCTACTGGTGCTGGAGCTGGAGCTGGCTCCTCTACCTTCTGAACTGGTGCTGGAGCTGGTTCTGGTTCTACTGGCTTCTCCTTCTTGGTAGCACTCTTGCCCAGGTTGATGCGAAGACCAGCCAAAGCATTGAAATACCAGTCAGGGTTACCTGCCTTCTTTGAGTTGTACTTGTCAGAAGTGATATTGGCATTACCCTCCAACATCAGGCTGACAGACTTGCTTACCTTGAAAGCCAACTCAAGACCGGCACGACCATAAGGACGAACCTTGGTACCATCCCAGAGGTACTCCAGATTGTAGGCATTCTGGTTCTTCATGGTTGCAGCCAACTCATTCACCTCGTCATTATCCCAAGCGATGTTAGCACCTGCACCGGCGAAGGCAGTAACGTTCAATACACGGTTAGGGTTCCAACCGCAGAAGAGGTTGCTGAGGTTGAACATGAAGTCCAGACCAGGAGCCACATATTTATATTTATACTGAGCGTTGTAAGGAGTCTCGCCCTTCTGAGCGCGGAATCCAGCCCAGCCGCCCTTGCTCTGCCAACCGTTAGCCTGCAAGCGCATGCCAAAGACAGGAGAGAACTGGTAGCCCAAGCCCAACTGTACGTTAGGAGAGAGCAAATCACCAAACTTAGCTTCACCAAGTGTGTACTGAGCACCACCCTGGAGGTCCAGGAAGAAATGCTTGTTGAATGTATACTCATCACCGTTCTGGTCGGTGTAAGTTGCCTGTGCCATGGCTGATGTTGTGCCAAGGGCAAGCAGGGATGCTGCGAAAATAGATTTCATTATTGCCATAATAGTTTTGTTTTAAAGTGAATTATAGAACTTAAAATCAAAATAGAAGAAAAATGAATTAGTGTCCACGCTTTGCAGCTTTAACGAATTCTTCATTCTCCTTTACTTCCTCCTTGGTCATGGGCTTTGTTTCCAGTTTCTTATTTGGGTTATAAATAGCTTCCACCACATTTCCCTTATGTGGAATCAGTTTAATAACCAATGCTGTAGCCTTCTTTTCCGACAAATCGCCTACGTAGTGAATCAGAACCGAGTCGTTTGGCATAACAGCTCCATTTGACACCTCAGCTTTTTTGATGTCGAAAGTAATGTCATAATCACCCATGTTTGCAACAATTGTTGTATCAGTCATGTTCTTAATCTTACCAGCACAAGTTTTGATGTTATCTCTACAACCTGCAAAAGTGAAAAGTAAGATGGTAATTAAAAATGCAAATAATGTTTTTTTCATTTTTATTCTATATTAAGAAAAAGGGCGCACGCAAAATGCGCGCGCCCTTGGATATTGATAATCAAATCAACAGATTATTGTCTGTCAATCTTGATGTTACCAAGTGTGATAACCTTAACCTGTCCGAAGCAATCCTCTACACCAACTGTCAAAGTACCAGATGTATCAGGTACTGTTGTCTTAGTTGTCTGGTTGAATACGAAAGTAATGTTACCTGCACTACCCAATGAAGTGTTGTGCTCTACATCTACTGTTACATCAAATGCAGGGTTAGAGAATGATACATAAGGCTTACCATTCTTTTCTGCAATCTGAGTATAGCCAGCATCGAACAATGCGTTCAAGCTCTTATCATTGAATCGACCCAACAAAGAGTTTTCACCGATGATATTGGCAGCAGAAACCTTCTGATTGCTAACTGGTACACCAGCATTCCAAGTAAGAGTTGGAGTATAATCCTTCTTCCATGCCCAAGTTTCCTTGTTAAGCCATGTGTTGAACAACATCTTCAAGTTGCTTTCTGCGTTGATAACATACTCACTAGGAGCAAGCCACTCACCAGTTACATAGCTATGAGTCAAACTGATAGGACCGAAGTCATAAGCGTATTTAATAGCATGCTCCTTACCATCGATGTTCTTGCGGTCAACACTATAGCCATAGTCAAAAGCAATCTTAGACTGCTCAACATTCAATGACTCAAACCACAATGTGTAGTGACTGTCAACGAGACCACTTACATAGTCTGTCATTTCGCGAGAAACTACCTTCTCGTAAATAGAGCCATCATTAGCTGGGTTCTGAGAGAACTTGTAGATATTGCTGCTTGTCCAATCTACATTAGAGAACAAGTTGTTAGCAACCAACTTCTCGTCAACGTATTTGAGAGCCTTGATATCCTTAGCTGTTGGCATAACCTTAGTAAACTTCAAAGTTACATCACGAAGCTCGTGAACATTATCGCTCAAAGTAGCCTTGATGGTATATGTACCACCATCAACGAAACGCTGTGGACGCAACAAGAATACCTTTGCAGAAGCAACTTCACCAGAAGTGATTGATACCTCTTGACCCTTCTTGTTATAGTACTTAACATTGAAGTCATCACCATAACTTAAGTTCTTGATAGGGTCATTACCCAAATCACCAGGATTATTAGTATAATCTACGGTCCAATCTGTAATCTCTGTAGCACCTACATTGAAGGCATCAGTAGTGATGTTAGCGAAGAAGTTAGACTCATTGCCATTTCTCTTGAAGTACTGTGAACCAGAAGCTGTTGCAGTGATTGTTGCATTAGCCTCAGCAACAGTCTGCTGATCCTTAGCATCACCAACCTTTACATAGAATGCACGACCCTCTGGGTCAACCAATGTACCATCGAAGTTTACAGCAAATACACGGAAACCGATGATGTCGCCCTTAACTTCTGTATCCTCCAAAGAGTTGATAGTGATGTAACCCTCATTGCCATAGAACATGTGAGCAGCCTTGGTGATAGTACCCTTGCTGTTTGTTACACCAACATTCTCGTAGCTGTACTTAGCCCATGCGTTCAACTCAGATGGAGCTGACTCGATAGCGAAGTCCTTATCAAGAGTTACATAGAAGCCCTTAACTGCATAACCACGACCTGTCTCTGTATTGTAATAGAAAGGAGTATTATTACTTCCAAGCATTGCGCCCAAAGCGATGTTAATCTTCTTACCAACAGTTACAGGAAGAGGGTGGTTCCAAGCACGGATTTCGGTCATGTTCTTAGCCAACTTAGTATGATTAGCAGCTTCCTCTGCTGTATAAGGTGTTTTGCCAGCCCATTCCAACTCATTTACACCATTTACGAACTCTCCAGTCTCTGAGCTACATGCACCAAACACTCTCTCACCATTGTTGTCGTACTGGTAACCGAAACGGTTACGGATGCTGCGGATATCCTTCCAAACATCATCGTTGCCCTGAACGAGGATATTGTTGTTTGCAGGCTCATAAGAAGAACCCTTAACATCAACAGAGTAAGCAGAGACAACACGACGAGGGCTTTCCTTAGCCTCGCTAGTTGTGTTCTTAACAGCAACAGCGAACTGAACATAACTGTTCTGGCTGATTGTAGCCTCCTCGAACTTCTGGATATCAACGCCATCCTTCAACTTGAATGTAACAGTCCAAAGACCATTACCCTCTGTTGCATTAGCTGCACGTGTAGCACCAGTGATGAGCTTCTTGTATGGCTTAACACTCTGAACGTCAACAAACTCATTAAGCTCCTTGCCCTGAGAGTTGATCAAAGAGATGTTAGCTGGAGTCAACTCAGCATTTGTTGGAGATACACGAACTACGAGAGAGTCTGTAATTGTGATATTCTTGTGATCTGCAGAGAACTCAATCTGTGCATCAGTAAGCTTCTTGTCAGCAGGGAACTTAGTTGTGTGCTCACTTGGAACCCAGATGAATGTCAAATCATCGTCTGGCAAACCATTTGACCAACGGCCTTCATCAGTCTTGTAGAGGCTAACAGCAGTAACCATTGTTGTGTACTCACCGATGATGTCCTTCAACTGATTCTCAATGTTTGTAACCTTAGTAGCGAGACCGAGCTTAGTATCATCGTCCTTAACACCGTTCAATACGCTCTCGATAGCAGCCAAACGTGAATCGAGTGTACCGAGCTCCTTGTTAGGTGTACCAATCTGACCCTTGATAGCCTCGATTGCAGCAGCTACAGTGTTCTCCTTGCTATAACCCTTACCGAGAATGTCGAGAGCATCAGCGATAGCCTGCTTGTTGGTATTAGCCTGAGCCAAAGCATCACTAGCATTCTTTATTGTTGAAGCCAAGCTTTCAAGAGTCTTCTTGTCACCATCTTCAACATCGCTCTTTGTTGCATAACTCTTCAGAGTCTCGTTGATTGCATCCTGTGCCTTCTTCAAAGCCTCTGCGTTCTTAGACTCAAGAGCCTCGATTGCCTTCTGAGCAGCATCAGCAGCATCTTGAAGCTCAGTCTTTGTTGCCAAAGTCTTCAAAGTCTCAACGATGTCAGCATTTGCCTTCTCAGCATCAGCAGCAGCCTTGTCAGCAGCAGCCTGAGCTTTCACTACATCTTCCTTCAACTTAGCGATATCGCCAGTCTTGAGAGCATCAATAGCATCCTGCAATGTCTTGTCAGCATCATTAACATACTGCTTAGTTGCATAGTCAGCCAAGACAGCCTTAACCTCGTCAAGAGTTGTCTTCTTAGCCAACTCAGACTGAAGAGAAGTGATGTCAGACTTGTTTGAAGAAATCAGAGCCTGGAGCTCTGCAACCTTCTGTGAAAGCTGATCGGCAGTAGCCAACTTGTCAATCTGACCTTGCAAGTTACTGATGTCGTCATCATAATCCTTACAAGAAGTAAATGTACTTACGGATGAAAGTGTCAATACACCCATAAGCAGCGCGCTTAAATACTTTCTTTTCATACGATAAAATTTAATTAAAAATATTAATTGTTAACTTTAAGTCCTATGCTTGTAATCTCTAATCTCCTGCGGGGAGATATTACCGATATTCGGGGATTTTGTAAAGAAAGTAGAATAATGCCCTCTCTATATATAATAAGGTGTAGAAAAAATCGTGTCTGAAATGCTTAAAAATGCATGAAAAAGGCGTTTGGAGCACTCAAATAAGCCCAATTTTATTAAAAACTAAAGAAAATAAGGGGATTTTGAAAAAAAAAAGGTTAAATATTTGCGAGTATGAATAAATTTGTCTATATTTGCACCGTAAAAGAATATCTCCCCGCAGGAGATAGTACAGAGAAAGTTTAGAACTTAAAGTTAACAATTAATATTTTTAATTAAATTTTATCGTATGAAAAGAAAGTATTTAAGCGCGCTGCTTATGGGTGCATTGACAGTTGCATCTGTAAGTACCTTTACTTCTTGTAAAGACTACGATGATGACATTAACAATTTGCAGAATCAGATTGATCAACTCAACAAGATTATTGAGCAGATTAAATCTGAAATCACTGCAGGTAGTGTTATCAGTAAGGTAGAGAACACTTCTACAGGTGTTGACATCACATTGAGTAACGGTCAGAAGTACTCAATTACTAACGGTCTTAATGGCAAGGATGGCAAAGACGGTGTAAATGGTCAGGATGGAGCTCCTGGTACAGCTTGGACCATCAGCGAGGATGGCTACTGGGTTAAGGACGGTGTTAAAACCGAATACAAGGCTCTTGGTCAGGATGGAAAAGACGGCAAGGACGGCTTGAATGGCGATAAGGGTGATAAGGGTGAAACCGGAAACTACTACAAGCCAAATGCCCAAACTGGTATGTTCGATCTTTGTGATTCTAAGGGCAACGTTATCGAAGCTACAACTATCGCATGGAGAGGTATAGGTGTTACTGCTGTTATGGATAATGACAACTTGACCCTTTACAACGTAGCTGACAAGAATGGTGTTGTTGATCCTAATGGTGTTCAGATTGCGTTGAGCAATAACCTCCGTGGTTTCGTATTTGAGAAGGACAACAGCGGTCGTGTATATGTAGATGGTGTTCCAGGCATCCGCGTTTCTTCTTTCTCATTCTTTGCCCAGAAGTTAGACAAGGCTGATTCTAAGGATGAGAAGTCTGTCAAAGCTGACGCTAATGAAGAGAAGGATGTTGTAAATCCTACTACTTATGCATATTATCATGTTAACCCATCAAATGCCAACGTAGAAGACTTGAAGAAACTCAGCTTTGTAGTTAAGGCTAACGCTGATTACATCATTAGTCGTGGCGCTGCTTCTAAGAATTTTGACGCTAAGGCAGAGTTCGTTGAGTTCAAGGATGGCGTTTTGAAGGTAAAAGTTGATATGACTGGTGAGCCTGCAACTGCAGAGAAGATTTCTGTTGTAGCTCTTCAGGCAACTAAGGACAATAAGGAGACTGTTACTTCAGACTATGCTACATTGTATAAGCAGGCTATGAAGGATCTTCGCCTTGCTAACAAGAAGAAGTTTGAGGTTGAAAAAGATAAGGTAGATTATCACTTCCGTCGTGCCGCTGTAGGTATCAATGCTGTTGATGACGAAGCTGGTACTCAGGCTAAGGCTTGGAGTACACAGGATGGCTCTGACACAGACTTGGACCTTCAGTATGATGCAACTATCGACTTGAACGACTATGTTCAGGCTCATGAGAATGGTATTCCTTGCTCAGTTGCAGACCTTGAGGCTCTTGGTTTTGGTATCAAGTATGAAGTAGTAAAGAACTATAAGATTGGTACTAACAACACAGACCAGGCAGACTTTGTAAACCTCAATGGTAGCGAACTTTCTGCAAAGGTATTTAGCGATCCTAGCAAGAAGTTTGCCGCAGTAGGTCGTACTCCAATCATCCGTGCTTCTATTTACAATAAGAGCAACAATCACGTTGTAGAGTATGCTTACATTAAGGTAAACATCGTTAAGAAGGCTGTTGAGAACAAGAATATCGACCTTTCTATTGGAAACTTTGCATTCGATTGTATAAAGAATTGCGTATTGAAGAGCACAGTTGAGCAAATCAATGTTCAGCTCTACAATGAAATGAACATGGATCGTGACGAGTTCCATAACACATACACTCACTTCGAAGCCAACAACGTAACTGGTCAAATTGGTACCGTTAAGGAGTTGAACGAAACAATTGATGGTGAGACAACTCACTTGCTTCAGTGGACTATGACCCCTGACGAGATGTGGGCTAACGCAGACAAGGATGTAACACATGAGTGCTACTACAAGGTTGCAGAAACATCAAATCGTTGGGTTAAGATTACTTTGAAGGCTCATGTAAATGACATCAAGAAGGTCTATAATTTGACCTCTGCAGACTTCATCAACGAGTACTGGAACACAACCAAGACATTTGCTAAGTTCAATGTAGCAACTCCTGCAGCGGGTAGTGTAGACGCAACTAAGTGTTTATTCGTAAATGACTTGAACTCTCCATTCACAACAGAAGAGGGTAAGTTGAAACTTGATAAGAATATCACAAACTTTACTTACTCATTCTGCAAGGATATTGAGAAGGTAACAAAGGTGGGCGACATCACTGTTAAGTTCGCTGTTGTTACTAATGGTACAGTATTGAAGGCAACTGTAGCTGACGCGACCGAGACTGTTGCTACAATTAACAATGCTGGTGCTGCTGTACCATTCAATACTGTAACTTTGAACAAAGAAAGTGCAATTGCTAAGAAATTGTTGAACACAGGCAAGTTCGAGGCATACTACTCTGTTAAGGCTAACGTCTGCAACGATGCTGACAAGGAAGTAAAAGTTACATTCAATAATGAGGATCACTTCGCAGCTTTGTTCGTACGTCCAGTTGACATTACAGCTAAGTCTGCTGACAACTTCGAGGATGGCGTTGACTTTGGTGAGAAGGGTACATACTTGAAGCTTGAGGATTTGATTGCTCCATCTGATTGGCGTGGTCGTGCATTCAAGGATTACAAGAACTATTGGAAGTACTATGGTGCGTTCACCATCACTCCAGACCTTGATCATGCAACTTGCGACTTGAAGAACAGCGAGAATCCTGATGGTTCTAAGCACATTGCAGTTCCTGCTACAATACAATTGGCTTCTGTTGCTGCAGGTACAGTTGGCTCTGGCGAGAACGCAATGACATCAGAGTATGGTTTCGTATCTTACAAGAACAATGGTACTGTTGTAACATCTGACTTCAACATCTATGTTAAGGTTAAGGTTGATTACGGTTGGGGTACTATCGTAACTGGCGAAATCGCAGTTCCTGTCAAGAAGACAAAGACCGCAGAGTAATCTAACATTAGAATATTTAATGTTATAAATATCACAAAGAGGGTGTCCGTCCATAAAAGATGGACACCCTCTTACATTTAATTCAAAATGAAGATGAATAGCATTAACAAAAATATCAAGAGTTTTTTTATACTCTTTTGTCTAACACTTGCCCTTGTTTTTAGTGCATGTGGTGGCAGCAGCAAACATGATAATAGTAAATTTGCCGGTTCATTCACTGACGAATTTAACAACAAATTTGTACTCAACGAAGATTACACTGGAACTATTCAGTTTGCTGGCAACGACAAGCAAGATACCATCACCTGGAGTGACGGTCCAAACCATCAAAGTCCATTTGCCACTATCAAATACAATGGTGACCCATCTTATTATTATCTTCGTGATGGTAAGTTGTATCGCCATGAGGAAGATATGGATCATGGCAAGTGTGCCATCAACATCACTTATGACGAATAAAAGATGAGGCAATTTGTTAGCTTTCTCTTTTTGATTCTTTTGATAAGTTGTAATGGTAAAAAAAAGCAAGATTCTCTGGTGACAGATAAAAATGCAGAATACATTTATGATCAGTTACCCGACTCGCTTAGACCTCAAATACAGTTCTCTCATGCAGAACATAATTTTGGTACATTCAGTAACTCTACTATCAAGAAGGTTGCATTTGAATTTAAAAATATAGGAAAATCGCCTTTGATTCTGCACAATGTGCATGGATATTGCGGATGTGTTACTGTGATGTTTACCAAACGCCCCATTCAGCCAGGTCAGAACGGCAGTATCATTGTTACTTATAATGGAAGAGAATACGAAAAGGGAAAGTTCGTCAAAGAAATTGTAGTTAATTCAAATGCTGTAAATAGATACTTTAATTTGCAGATTAAAGGAGAAACTAAATAAAAATTTTTAATATCATAAATAGATATGAAATCTTTAAAGTCATTAATGGCCATTGCCACTTTGGCATTGGGTACAACATCAGCTATGGCTGCCACCTACACAGACAATGATGGCAACGAGTATCAATTCAAGAAACATGCTTTCCTCGACCTTCAGGGCGGTGCTCAGTATACACTCGGCGAGGCTAAGTTTGGTGACCTGCTCTCTCCTAACGTACAGTTGGGCTTAGGCTACCAGTTCTCTCCTGTCTTTGGCATGCGCTTGCAGGCTAACGGTTGGCAGAGCAAGGGCGGCTGGGCAGGTTTCCGCGCAAATCCTGGCGAGACTCCTTACAACGCTACCTATAAGTTCAAGTATGTAGCTCCTGGTGTTGACTTCATGTTCAACCTTAGCAACCTCTTCTGCGGTTGGAACCCTAACCGTGTGTTGAACGTTACTGCCTTCGCTGGTGCAGGTGCCAACATCGCCTGGGATAACGACGAGGTGAATGAGTTGGCTGCAACCATGAAGAATATGAATGCCTACAACCTGGAGTATCTCTGGGATGGTACCAAGGTTCGCCCTTACGGTCGTGCCGGTCTTGAGTTAGCTTTCAAGGTCAGCAAGTCTGTCAGCTTGATGTTGGAGGGTAATGCCAACATCACTTCAGACAAGTATAACTCAAAGAAGGCTGGTAACCCTGACTGGTACTTCAATGCTTTGGCTGGTCTTCGCATCAACCTGGGCAAGAGTGCTACCAAGAAGGAGAAGCCAGTAGAACCAGAACCAGCTCCAGCACCAGTTCAGAAGGTAGAGGAGCCAGCTCCAGCTCCAGCACCAGTAGAGAAGAAGGTAGAGGAAATCCGTCGTGATATCTTCTTCACCATCAACTCTAACAAGATTTCTGAGAAGGAAAACAAGAAGATCCTCGAGGTTATCGACTTCCTGGTGAAGTATCCTGAGGCAAAGGTGGTAGTTACCGGTTATGCTGACAAGGGTACTGGTAATGACAGAGTGAACGACCGCATCGCTGCCAAGCGTGCTGCTGCCGTTGTCTGGATGTTGGAGAAGCGCTACGGCATTCCTGCTGAGCGCATCACTGAGGAATCAAAGGGTGCTCGTGTTCAGCCATTCGCAGAGAATGACAAGAACCGTGTATCTATCATGATTGCTAAATAATATCTGGCTTGCGCCAAATATTATTTATCACTAATTCTGGATTCGGGGCAAGCCTGTAAAGCTTACCAGAATCCATGCTTTTAGCGAGGTTTCTTTTTCAAGAAGCCTCGCTTTTTCGTTTCTTTCTTTTCGAAAAGTTAGTTGGAAATTCATTCGTGCATTTTTGATTCTGCCTGTTTCTCCTTTGCCAAAGAGGTGTTTTTTTGCCCCACCTGTCCCTCCCCTGCGGGAGGGTCCTTAACCCACTCCCAAGCC